>ERZ1740065.891-NODE-891-length-17069-cov-11.543552_pt1 | contig 17069 bp, 24 predicted proteins | sample MGYA00581738_ERZ1740065 | MGnify/ENA primary metagenome ERZ1740065 (study PRJEB43018, sample SAMN04849749) | marine metagenome | isolation source: floating plastic debris | place: Pacific Ocean | collected 2008-09-01 | study: EMG produced TPA metagenomics...
CCTCCTCCTCCTCCTCCTCCACCTCAGCTCCAGTAATTTTGTACTTGGCTATTCTCTGAAGTCTGGTTTCCCTAATTCTCCACACCCAGTACGATCTCATATTTCACTGTCACAGTCATGATTCTCGCACTATAATAGCTGTTTTATGATATGATACATTGAGATACGATACGTTGAGATACGATACGTTGAGAGGCACATGTAGTTTTCTATGTAATTGTAGTATAAACACTTTGACTCCAGTAAGTATCCCGGTGTGGCGCTCGTCTTGTTCCTCCTACTCATGATACTGATGCCCATCCTGCTGCTCAACATGCTCATCGCCACCATGGGTGAGTTGTCTCCCCCGACTGTGCGCGCGTGGATTCTGAATGGTAAAGAAGTCGGTCGGCTGACGTGCATCCTTGTATTAGGTAACACGTTCAACACGGTGATACAGAGGTCGCGGCAGGAGTGGTTCGCTCAATACGCAAAAACTGTCATCACACTGGAGAGGGCCTTCAAAAAGACGGAGCTGGAAACTTTCCAAAACATGTACACGCAGAAGATGAATCCAAAAACTTCTGACAGCCGCTATCAGCAAGGTCAGGGTCACAATTGTCAGCGGGATTGGGGCAGCGTAACATACTGACGAAAGCAGAGAGTCAGATCACATGCTTACTGTAGAACCGGATTTGATAGCGACAGAAATGTTAGCGTTTCTGTCAAAATCATCAAGAAATAAAAATGATAGCGATCTAACAATAGTGATCCCATGAATGAGAAGACAACTCCTATATAAAGTATGATGGGCATAATTTCTATAGTGAAATCCAATGATAGCGATCTTCTTCGCTATTTTCACGGCCGTTAGACCGTCGCTATCAAATCCGGTTGCATATTATTCTGTCATAACGATCATCATATAGTGTGGAGGGGGGGGGGACAGATGGACGCTGCAATAGGCATTGTGAAGCTGTTGTGGCATGAGATTTATTGCATCATACATACTCATCGCTAATAAAGGCAAAGTAGGCAGACGTATGAGAAGTAGATAGTACCTGTCGTCTATGTTACTAACCGAATAACACATTTCTATATGTCTGTCTGTCAGTCTGTCTGTCTCGGTGTCTGTTGGGGTGTCTGTCTGTCTGTCAGTCAGCCCTCCCAGGCTACTAGAATCCTGGCACCATTCCTCTACCTTTGAGCACCCTTTGAAGTTTGATTGCTAGCAGCGTAGTACTATCAATCGCTGATATCACACCGATCTGTCAATCATATCTATGACAGGCCACCAGGGCTACCTGAAGGACAAGAGTTCTGAAGACCTCATACCGGCGATAAAGTTCATGAGGAAAGTTGACAACTCCAAAGCCTACGTCAAGAAGCGAGCTTTCCGAAATTGGAAGGTGAGCTCAGTAACCTTGGATGTCACTTGTCATTTGTCATGTGTCACATGTCATATGTCATATGTCACATGTCACATGTCACATGACTCGCGTCACAAGACTTGTTTCACATGACTTGTGTGACACGACTCGTGTCACACGACTCGTGTCACACGACTCGTGTCACACGACTCGTGTCACATGACTCTAAATGCTTGCCCCTGTTTCAGTGGCTGTACGGTGCCATCAGAGAACTGATCAAGGTCAAGCAGCAGGAAATCCATGGCCGACGCATCACGTTCGACGACCTGTTTGGCGAGGCGGATGAGGAGAGCGAGTATTTGAGAGACAAGCGCATGGCGGAGAATATGCGCAGCATCAGTATGAAACACCTGTTGAGGCGGTCAGAAGGCGTGTCAGACGTGCTCGCCGTTACCACACAGGCTCTGACAGCTCTGTCCCCTCAACTGAATGCAGCAGACGCATTAACTACAGCATGAAAGTGTCGTATGTTGTCACATACCGTCACCTCACTCCTTCTTTATACACATTAATTTTCCACAACCACCAAATAACCTCAACTGTTGTATGAAACTAGATTCTTATGCAATAAAAAATGACTTGAGAAAAGCGAAGTCACGCAATACATGGCTGACTCATACCGAGTCATCTCGGCAACTTCCAGTTCTCTCGCTATGAAACCTCCGGTAATTAAAGTAGGTTTAATTATGATAATTTCAACACAGCGAGACGTTACCCAACTTCATGGTAATGGGTTTGCTGACAACATATCCGTGGACACGTTCAGTCAGCCCGTATAATGTCTTATTGATCGTAAATAATTGCCTCTTTCTTTATAAGTAGCGGTTCTGTCTGACATTTTGATCACTTTGTGAGATATCAGCATCTGCTCTTGTTTCGACTCCTCGATAGTATGTGTCTGCTTACACTTCTCTGATTACCACAAGCTTGTCCTGCTGCTCAGAAAGGAAATTAATTGCAACATCACGTCACGCGTCTGAAACTTGCTTACAGTCTCCTCCATCATTCAGAAATTATTTGTGGAAAGAAGAGAGACAAGAAAAGGCTATGTGGCAATTATTCACCAAACTCTCCGCTCCGGCGTTGGTCCTCATCTTGGGACATCTCATCCCGACAGCTGACTGCTGCTACATCACAAAATGCCGAACCAAACTATTTCAGAGGAACACAAAGAACGCTGGAATTGGAATGGAAGTCTTAGACCGGCTGCTAGACAAGGATATCGAACCGAGTTCTGATCCGGAGACTTTGACTATGGTAACTAGAGATGATAGTATTGCAGACTACAGAGTCAGGTGACCTGAGGAGTCAGGTGGCTTGTGGGGAGTCAGGTGAAAGGTTTTGCCTTCGGAGAGCGGGTGTTAACTGCAATTTTTTCATGACGGTTTGTTCGGTAAATCTGTGGCCTAAATTGTATTTTCATACGAATCAAGATATAACCTGAAAACTAAAATTTTAGCACTAACATCAATATGAAAAAAGATCATGTGGGAAAACACATCCATAATGCTCTGACTCTACACTGTGGTGCACCAAAGTTTCCACTGTGTTTCTGGGCAGTGCTGACAGTGGACTGAGTACAACTCAGAATCTTATATAGATGGATTCATTTCAGCCAGTGACTTACGGCCAACGCTTGCAAGTTTACGTTTACTCAGATATCTCAGGCAGGTGGCCTCAGATCTGGTTTGGTTCGTTCCCAAGGCAGAACTTTGACATCACTATGTTATTAATTCGTGATAGCTAGCGGCTGCTGCAAATAGCGGAGCTGTGGAATGTTAATAGAGTTCAAATGTGGATTGTTGTGATACAAACATGTAAGTCTATCTCCAGGGACACTGGCAGCCATGCTGTCTGTCTGTGTTACAGTGTCCATCTTGTGGGCCGATGGCGTCTGGTGTCTGTGTCGGCAGACGGCTCTGCTGTGGGCGATTTGGCTGCCTGGCTGGCGCTGACGTGATACACGAGTGCGGAGTAAGATCAAGATCAAACCCTTCCGTACTGTGCTTGAAGAACGATAGACCGTGTGATGGCTTCCCAGGAGCCAAGTGCACTTCCCCAGGGCTATGCTGCTCACGAGTGCGAGGTGAGTTGGTGACCTAGTGTATGTCTGACGATGGAGTAGCGACGTATCATAAGTCTGACGGGTTTTAGGTGAGTGTGTGAGAGATATGCACTGCCTCATAGCCGACGACAAGACAATGAAAGACCGGCTGCAGCTGGGATTCATTCTCGACCGTCTGCTGAAGGATGACAGAGAGGAGGTGACCTTGGACGACCAATACTGACTGATAATTGTAAACCGCTCGAAGAGGAATATTAAACGAAAAATTTAATTGATACAGCATACTCTCCTGGGCAAGCAATCGGCCCCGTCCTACGTAGTTACCATTTGTGTTAAGTGGCAATTCACAGCCCGCAGGCGCGATGAGCAGTACTTTGCATCGGTTTCAGCTGTTAGCACGTCAATACATTCCAATCCTGAGTGATGAAGTCTCAAACACTCATATATTGACTTATAAACTCCACTAATCCTAGTCACTCACGCCTCCTCTCTCTCTCGGTAACGAGTTGGACACATCAGCAGTAAACAACGCCTCCACTCAGCGCATCTCAGCAAAGGTACTAAACTCACACCATATAGACTGATTGCATCATAATGCGAGAATAAATCAATAAATGATAAATTACATTTAAATTTTATTTTCTGGATAACAATGAGCTCAGGATGTCAACAGACAAAACAAAAAGAAAACTCCAAAATGTGAGGAAACACGACACCCAAGCACCATGAAGTACATAACCAGTAAGCTGTGTGAACAGCGACTGGATATGACAAATCTTGATTTATTTAAATAACCCATTATAGAAGTTGCGTAACGCAGAAATTCCCCCCAAACATGTAGTGTGTTAATCTTGAGCAAGAGAGTATCAGAGTGCCAGACAGGAGTGCTTGTGTGAGATCTCAAATGTCATGGAATCTCTGGCGACGCGGCCCCTCGGCGCTGAGTCGACGCTCTCTCTGGCGCTGGCCGACGTGGAAAGACGCGGTGCGACGCGCCGTCATCCTCTGCCTCACTGTTCGGTACACCTTGTTACCCACTTGAGGCTCGTCAGCCTCGCCGCCTTCATTCGACGACTCAGCATCAGTAGCAATGTCAACCTGCAATCGATGTCAATAATTTCTCTCTCCTTTCTCTGTGTGTATAATAAGTATTGCATACAGCAATGGAAACATAGCTCAGTACAAACCTCGAGCTCTTTCTTCAGTTTGTGGAATCTCTTACGGAAAACCCTATCGAGAGAGAGATGGCCAGATCGTTTGGGACGGCGAGTCTTAGGCTTGATGATCTCGGAGTCAGCTTCAGTAGTCGTGCCCGCTTGTGATTGGTCGACAGTACTGAGTGAGTAGATCGACGAGCCATCCGTGTCTCCGTATAGCCTATCACGAGGGTCCAAGTCTCGCACCTTCTGCAGCTGCGTCACTAATTCAATAGCAGCCATTGTATCTCTAGTCAGATCACCCATCTTGCGGCTCCAAGGCCATTTGATCTGAATACATAAACATAGCATTGATATAACGTTGGCTGTGAGCTGCTGTAGAGAATAGCCTGAGCACCACTGACCTGTACGATCGCGATCAAGTGCAAGAACGTTCCCCAACGATGGACGAGCATACCAATGAACTGAGTTACCAGAATGATAGTGAAGAGCGTCAGGAAGAGGAAAGAGAGGGGCTCTGAAACGGAATCATTCTATTGAATAGCTGACAGAAGGTGGGATAAATGGTGGAGCTGAGAGAATGCTCACCAATTCCGACACATGTTCCATCGGTCCTGGGGATTGGGATGAAGAGACCGTTCTCCGCCATTCTGGTGCAGTTCTTCAGCTGCTTACCACCTAGATTACAATACGGACAATCAACACAAGCGTGAGATACGATTGGACAGCCATTGTGAGTCGCAGACGGAGGCGAACCGTTCTTATTGAAGAGATCCTGATTCAATGTCGTCTGCAGCAGATGGAACTGGAAGACGATGACGATCCAGAGGAAGTTCAGCATAAAGAAGGCGAACACAACCTGTAAATGACAATCAAATAATAACACTAGTCAGATAAAATATTACATGGAAGACCAATCGCAGAGTTGTCCCCCTTACATTGTTTCTGAGGGAGATGAGTTCGTCAGAGAGACGTTTCTTCTGATCTTTGTCCATGACGATAGGGTAGAGGTAGCGGGCCATCATCTGCCGCCAGAATGCTGCCTCGCGCTTGTTGATGTACATGATTGGTCCATCTCCGATCCTCTCATCCTCCAACCAGGCTGGGTTCCTCAGGTCGTCTCTCGGTGGTCTCTTAGGCTTCTGTAAAAACATATAATTGGGTTATATTACAAGCAACTAGCAGCTGGAAACAAGCAACTAGCAACAAGCAACTGGCAACAAAGAATTAACAAGTAGCAATTAGCTACTGTCGAGAGGTGCTAGACTTCAATGATGAAAAATTAACTTACATCAGTCTCCTCGTTGTGCTCGATGACCTCAGGGATGTGAGTATCAGGTATGAGTTCTGGCTCAACACTGGGGGTGTTGGTAGCCCTGCGAATAAAGATAATCAGTCGTCAGGAGATGAGGATGCAGATGTCAGGGCAGTAGATACATGCCGTCTAGTATAAACACTTACACAGCGTCCGGCACAGAGATGGGGGCTGATGCAGCAGGGACAGATTTCCCTTGCATACGGTCAGGAAGGGTCTCCAGAGTCTTACACATCTTGAGAAGGAGTTCTGTCTGCGTGTTTGCAGCTGGGTTCACAGACTGCCTGAATCCCGTCATGGTGGAGAACAGTTCCTTGAGATCGTCGACCACCTTTGTGATGCCAAGTCGGTTGACCAAACGATTCTCTTTCTTCCTCTTCTCCTGGAGAGAGAGAGAGAAAACGATGGGATTAAGTACAAACTGACGCGAGTGAACTGGAGGGGCGGTCGGAGAGAGCACTCACCGCCTCGATTCGCTCCTTCTCCTCCTGCTCGAGCTGCGCCTTGGTTTTCCTGACCTGCACCTCACGAGTTCCCCAGGAGATGATGTTCAGGTTACACAGGAAGTAGATGGTAAGCAGCAGGTAGCCGCTGGGGATACACAGGAAGTAGAGCGGACCGTAGAGCACGCATTGGAACTCTTGCGGGTGAAGCACGGCGGCGATCAGGAACACAACAACAAGCAGCATGACGAAGATGACGTTTGGCGAAGTCCAACCCTCAAACACGAAGTTGATGGCCGTACCGACGAGCACGATCATCATGATGACGGCGTAGAAGGCACTGAATATGGCGGCGATGATGAGCTGGAACGAGGACTTGGTGAGGAGGCAGATGCCGATGAAGATGGCAGGCGGGACGAGAGCGAGACCGTACGACCAATACAGGCTCACTCTAAACACGGTGTGGTATGCTCCCGCTGTCATGAGCAGTACAGTTGCCGGACCGAGCACAGAGGAGGCGAACACGGCAAACTGGTACAGCAAGTACAACCTACTGATGTTGTCGTTCACCTAGTGGATTGAAAAACAAGCACTTGTCATTCGATGTCAGCAAGCGATGAGAGTGGCTGCGATGTCGGGTTCTGACACTTACCATCACTGTGTTGGACGAATCAGAGAGAAGGTCAATGATGTTGGCCATGGTGGACGGACCCCAGCGACGACGCTGGTTGTAGAACTCGTTGAACTGCTCCGGGGCGTAAGTCAAGGCGTCGGAGGCAGCGCAGTACTCGACCCTGTAACCCTGCTGCAGGAGCAGCGTACATAACCATCGATCCTCGCCTACAGATACACGGCTCAATGAGATCAGTGGGTACACGGTGGGGTGGAGTAAAGACCCAGCCTATAGTTACCCTGATCGTACTGTACGAACTCTGAGGCTTTAGATGCTCGCGATGTGTACGTGTTCATCACATTGTCATCCATAAGGGCAGAGCCTCGGAAAAGAGAGAAACATCCGGGAGCGCAAAGCACGCAGCCGAAGACATGTTCCGCCGCCTTCTGCAGCCAATGGCCACAAGCGTACTCAAACTCCTGGAACCAGATCATCGGACCTGGAAAATACAGCGTCTCACTGAACAGCCTGGCCTGACACTGGATCTGACTATTGGGTAGATGATAGAGTAACACTAACCTGCACCAATCGGGTGAATCCTACCGCACGCTGCTCCAACCTTCTTGTTCTTCTTCATCCTGTCCATGAGCAGACGTACGGCGTCGGGTTTGAAGTCGACGTCCCCATCCAGAGTCAGTAGGAATGTGTTCTCTGACTACAAAAACAGCCCAACGTTCAGCTCTCCAGCCTACAGCGGCGGATAGTGGGGGGGATTATGGCAGAGATTTATGCACCTTCACGTGGAAATCCTCGCCCATCACGTCAAAGATGTCAGACTTGGTGTAGTGAGTCGTCTTCCTCCTCTTCTGGCTCTTCGTTGCGGACTTGGCCCAGGAAATGTGTTTACCGCGCCCGTTCCTCATAGTCCTGGTCATATAGTCATCATCCTCACAGATCATCTTGAAGCCTAGCAGGTAGTACATGTACATGACCTGCGACCATCTCTTCTTGTGACGGATCTTGTCCTTGTCCTTGATGTGCGCCGTCAGGATGGTGCCGCCAGGCAGCGTCCACTTCAGCTGCCCTCCGTACGGAGTCGGGATCCTGGTGGGTGGTGGGTTAGACACAGCCGACTCGTGGACAGACGACGCAGCCAAATCCATGACCTCACACAAGGTCACCACAAAACTGTTCGGTATTCTCTCCTCGTCGTCATTGAACTCAAGGGCATCATCAAACAGGATGTGGGCCTCGAATTCGTAGTAGTCGGGATCTCGGATACCGAAGTACTTCTGAGCGTTGCGGCGAGCACTCTGGTCACAATCCATTCTGAAGATAGACTTCAGGAGTTGTGTCATCTCGTTTCGGGTCTCGTGCCACATGGTGGCGACGGCATAGATCTTGGGAATGACATAATCGTTGGAACGATCTTCATCGTTTCTCTTGCTGTTGAGAGACAGAGAGCTGCCATCCAAACTGCTGCTGCCAGTGCCTGTAATGTCAGCAGTATAATGAAGCTAAAGTCTCACAGACATCTGAGGTCGTTGGGAGGTGAAGAAACGAACCGATGTAATCGATATGGTTGTCCACGCCAGTGACAATGACCTCGCTGTCATTTCGACGTCTGTTGTAGAGCAGTGATTGCTCGATGAGAGACATCGAAAAGCCGGGTATAACGAACAGCCTGCAGAGTGTGACAGTGTTGTGACAGTGTGACACGTGACAGTATCAGAAGGTGTGACAACCAAGGTGGTACTTACTTGTCAGTCCTAGCCAATCTCTCCTTACACGGAGCCCAGATGTGGGATACAATCATCATCTGTGATGCCCACCAGAGGGCGCCGATGGCGCACGTTATGTAGAAGATGTAGCTGGATCTGTCCTGCTCCATACAAATCCAGTGAGTGTATCCAGGTAGGAACCCGAATGTACATTGAAGAAACAGCAGCACAGTCTAAAATAACGGATAGAGTATCATTGACCGATCTAGTGGAGATCATAGTCATGAGGAGATGCTGGTGGGGGAGGAGGGGGACTTACAGTGACTGGCCCAGCCAGCAGTAGAGGCACAGAGAATCCAGCTATCTGCATACAGAGCTTGCAGGAGAGCTTGGCAAAGTAGGAGCAGAACATAGAGGAGAAGACTAGCAGTATTATTGGCCAAAACTCTTCAAGATTCTGCTTCACATATTCCCAGACAAGATGGCCGGGCTTCTCGGAGTCCTTGATGAAAGCCTTATAATCCTGTAAGGAGTGGTGAGACAGTGGCGAAGTGTGGAGCAGACGGATCACCCAACCCAAGGATAGAGGTCAGCTAAGCAGCAGATCTCAGTCTAAATAAAGACAGGCTTACCTGGAACAAGACCTGCGTGTCATGGCTGAACAGTTTGATGTTCTGAAGAGCCTCGAGTGTCTCGATGGCGTAATCCCTGTACTCGTCTCCCGTCTCGTACGCGTTGACGTACATCTGCTTCAGAGCGCGTTTTATGTCGTTCTCGGGGTCAGTTCTGCCGCACAGCGGACACAGTGCTCATTAGAAGTTGTCAAGTGAGGGGCGAGATTATAAGCTTTCATGTGACAGGATACTCACGGGTTGTCAAGGAAGCCTTTGGGATGTCGATCAAGTCCCGGGGCATCCTTAGATACATAGACATTCTCCATCTCCTCTTTGATCCCCTCCGTCATGTTCTTGTGTCCGTTGTGTCCTAACCCTATGACATCATCCTTCACTCTCTTGGCAATCTTAGCAATAAACTCATCTCCTTTCATTGAAACTCTTTCCTCAAAGGAAGCGGCGGCAACTGGAGTAGAGCATAGATCACGGTCACCAGCAGTCAGAGAACGGTTACCAGCAATCATAGAATGCTAGGCGGTGGACATGAGCAGACATGCCTGCTTACACTCATCTGGGTCCGTCCTGTTTTTGAAGTCAAGATGTTTAATCTGCATGCGGTAGTCGGGTACGAGAGCGTAGACAAAGCAGACGAAGAGCAGCGCCTTCCACAGAGGCAGGAAGGCATATGTCTTCTGACGGACAGAGTGCAGGATCGACTTCAACTTGCAGACATTCAAGTTTTTACCTAATGGAGAGAATAATGGAATGTTACCCGAGAGCATGATGATAGAACAAAACAGATGGCTGGGCGGTGGAAATGCACGTACCGCAAACAGTTCTGTTCTTCTCCAGAAAATTCTCACACCAGCTGAGGTTGGTTAGCAGTACAGCAAGGATGACCTCCCAGTTCAACACTGCAATACGGTCCATCATAACATGATGATTGTGTTAGTGCTAAAAACTAGTGTTTTGGCTGAAAACCACTTACGGATCTGGTTCAGAGAATCCAGGCTCCACTGGGCCGCTTCCCTCACATAGTGGCTCTGGCTGTTCTTGGCATACGTGGATGGCTCGACGGGGGTCATAGTGCGCCACCCGTAACTGAATATGAGAACGACAATGGGTCCAGTGAGCTGGATGATGGCAGCGATGATGAGCGCTATAGTCCGCGGGATTGCCCAGCTCGAGTGGCGGTTCTCCTTGCCAAATATGAGACGCGTGACACCGGGCAGGAAGCCGATACAGCTCAGCAACATCATACCCCTGACAGCGTCGATAGAGGGCAGCACCTTGAACACCAGTAGACAATGGCCGAACGTCTCCAGACCGGACACTATCAGGCTCTAAAACAGACGCGTAGCAGATAGCGACAGGCGACCAATGCCGTGTGACGTCTGCAGCAATCCAGATTGACCGTCTCTCACCATCAGAATGATTCTCATAGTTGGCCACGGCTGACTTCCAAAAATGGATTTGAAGAAGTGTGCTATGAATAGCAGGGCCTCCGGTATCAGCATGGCCACCAGCAGCAGTGTCACAGCTGAGTTCCTGATCTCCATGTGGCGCTGCTCGTAGTCCGGCACAAACTCGAGCGCCTCGGTCGGCGTGATCGGGTGGCCGAGAAAGTCTGTGTACAGCTCAGCGATCTGGTGGACAGACGATCAACATTCATTGTATCTGGGCTGGAGCAGCTGTAGACTATTCATCCACTGTTATGGTTACGCAGAGTGACAGGCAGAAAGAAGACCAACCGATCTGGAAGCCATCAATCACGCCAGGCAAACATGTAAATTAATTTCTATTCTGATATGGGTGGAGCCCTCCTACGTCTGGAGATGAGTGGAGAGAGCGGAGAAGGCTCTGCTTCCATACCTTGGCATGGTCAATTTCCACTCGATTCACTCCGGCGTTCGTAGTCAGGATGATGAAGGAGAACTTGCTGATGACGGCAGTACCCAGAACCATGGAGAACAGGAAGCCATACATGAGCACCTTGATAAACTTGAGCACTTTGAGACTGCTCTCGCTGCTGCTCTGTCTCTCTCTCGGAATTGTCTGGAATATGTCCCATGTCGTCCTGTAAATTGAAACTCATTAAGTCGCACTCCATCAGGACTGATGCAGAAATACTCAGGTGAAGCTGATCTAAAAATAATTACCGCACCCGCTATGCACTGAGGTATTTACATACCATCCTGCAGCAGTGGATAAAGGTTGCCATGGCAACCACTTAAAAACCATAAGGAGCTCAATCGCTCGATGTTATCCCAATTAAAAGAAGTGATATTGAAGCAGGTTTCATGATCGGCTCGGTTACGCGTAGATGAAGTGCCGCTACTCTTACTGGGACAGTTCAGCTTCGTCATCGTCGTCATCCTTGTCAAACGGTCCCTGAATGAACTTGGCGCCTGAAATACTTCCAGTGTCACTCTTCCAGTCAGTGCCATTGCCACTATCCTCGCCAGTTCGATCCATGTACTTCTGCTTCTTCTTACGCACGTCCATGCTGTCATACCTGAAGGAGAGAGATGCGTGAGAGCGCTTATGGACCATCAGTCACTGTCAGACGGCAGCAGTAAAGCTTACTTCCTCGCCAGGCTGTTATACAGGCCTGGATCTATGAAGTCCACACTCTGCCTGCTCTTGTTGGTGAATGTGCCGTCTGTAAACTGTGACGACCTTCTCGAGTTCATGTAGTCGTCGTAGCTCATCGGCTCATCGTTGCAGGAGGTGGTGTCGCTGTCTTCGTCATCGTTATCGTCGATGAAGCTACTGGCCACACTCGCCCTGCAAACAGGAATATTGTCGGTCGTGAGTGAACTTACCCAATGGGCCGGATCATGCCCTCTCTCCCGTACCCCAGACAGGTAGGGATCGACAGCAATGCTGTCAAACAACCTCCTATTCCATTTCCCAAAGGAGTCGCCGCTCTCGACACTGTCACGCTTGGTAGACGGCGACAGTGAGCTTTCATCGGTACTGATCTGGTAGATAGTGACACACTGCTGCCTGCCTCCAGCAGACGAGTCAGCGTCACTTGACGGTCGAATTAGCCTGCCCACCGAGTGGTAGTCCGAACCCCAGGAGCCTTGACTGGGCGAGCCAGCTCGTCCAGCGCTCATCCTAACAACTGAGGCAACAACACACCTCCTCCTCCAAGCCTGAACACCTCTCAACTAACGGCTAGCAACCAACCAACCGATGAAAATCAACTGCCAATCCAGGTCGCGAGCTGCGAGAGACCTGGCTGATTATTCTTGAGATTGATTGATGGCGCGTGGTTCGCATTTATTTCTGGTTAACTCTTGATGGGAAGACGACAGCAGAATTTCAAAATCACCACAAGACCAGCAAGGCCAGCAATTGGCTGTACTAAAGGGGATTACAGGCAGAGTGTGGAGTCTGACGAAGGAAAGAGATCAGCTCCGTCATGTATGGCTCACCTCAAGTCTGCGACTAGAGTTCTTAGAGATATTAGTCTTCCTTGGACCAGTGACAGCGGTGACCCATTTACCGAGCATTGCGAAGATGATACATATCACATGAACTGATGAGGGAATGCATGAGGGAGAGTGAGGGAGACGGCTATGACTAATGTCCCATAACATTATTCAGAGATAAGGGCTATTATTGTTCGCCCGAGGCACCAACACGACAGCATCTAAGATGCTGCGATTACTATCAACATAAGTCTTCATCTCAACGACCGTTCATCGCTGACGGACACAAGTCGCTCTGGAAGCAATGGTTACTAGAGAGGCAGCACCACTCACACGAATAACAGAACTGGAAGCCCTAGAATACACCTCACATCAACATGTACGGCTATAGCAGGATGAGACAAATCCCAACACTTGCACAATCATCAGTCTGGCACAGCAAGCAGTCTAGCAGGCAATGGCAGTGATTCCAGTATATTGCTCGATTTAATGTTTATCTGGTGTGCAGTCAACATAACACTTGCAACCACTTGTTATTCCTGGTAGAAATAATTTGAAAAAGTGAGGACACCAAGCAGTTCAAATACTCCAACCGAAATAGACATTGAGTCACTACACTATCTGGAGACAATCCAGCTCGTAGCGTAAAGCTGCGACATCCGTAGTAATGGAGAGGCCAGGTATGGGAACACTTGACTATGGGCCATGGACATACAGACAGACTGGCCCAGAGTCAGGCTATTTGCAGACGATTCAATCTATTTCAGTCGACGGATATCTGTCAAAACTTCCCACAGACAAAATGAAAAGCTGATTCATATCAGATTAAGATGGGCAGCCTTCGAAATGCGTAGAGAACCGAGTAATAAATAAGATGCTTGTTGGAGCATGGAAGACGGAGACCATCGCCGGCACCATCACTGAGCTCCAGCCATTGATACTGCCATAACCACGGTGAGAATACAGTGGATCATCTCCCTTACCTTTCTCCAGTCATGTATTCCTCGCTGGAGGAATGAGACATCTGGGGCAGATCGAACACATTGAGCAGACTTGGTCTGGCCCAGCTGTTGTAGCTGTCACTGCAATGATAGGATGATTAGATGAGCTGAGACAAGGCTGGGAGACACATTGCTTCCTGACGACTGTCCCTCCTATTCTAATTAATACAGGTATTCATAGGCTGGCCTTCCACCATGACACACTTAGCCATTGCCGAGCGGATACTGTCCACTCCAAGTCTTTGTACTCTATGCTAATCTAACTCCATCAGCCATTCTCAGTGAAATTCAACTTCCGTACATCACACTAGGTAAATCGCCCTGGGTACATCACGTAGGGTAAATCGCGCTGAGTACATCACGTTGGGTAAATCGCGCTGGGTAAATCGCCCCGGGTACATCGCACTGGGTAAATCGCCCTGGGTTAGTCTTTAAGCTGAGATCGTGATAAGGAGCAATGTCGCAGCACTCAAGAATCTTTACTGAGCCGCAACAAGTGTAATTGGAGGCAGCTGTGATTGATTTTGGCGCAATGACATGTTCAAAGGCGCGTGCGAAAGCGATCATTGAAGATATGAACTATTACTTACTCTCCTCCTTCCTCGGTATATTTGCTAGCCATTGCTGTTTATCTGTGACTCAGTGACTCCAGATATGACTACGGTATCCGATCTATTCCATATCACCTCGCAGACACTCAGCTCTACAAGCTCGTAACCTGTTGGTACCAAACGGTCCAGCCGTGTGCTCAAACCACCAGCTCACACACAGATTTTCAGGTAATGCGTTGCCATGGCGACAGCCTGGCAACAAGGCGAGTGAGTGGGTATGGCTGCACACTGCATGGTGAAGGTTTCTTAGTCGTCATTGAACGCATCAGTGAGCAGAGTCGCTGGCCATACTCTCAGGCCAGGTTCGTCTCTTTAGGCGAGGTTATAAATGAAAGCATATTTGTCATATTCAGATAACGGAGGCGTGGCAGTTTGCAGGTTGACAATGTAACTTTCACCATCTGCATGGCAACTGGGCTGCTCAATGGCGGGGAGAGCCGAGCTGTTTCCTGATCTCAGTCAGAGTGGTAAACTGTGTCATACACATTTATTCTCCGTCACACCATGCATACACATACAAGTGTCACAATAAAACAGCACTGTCGCAGCAAATGTCACAAGTATGGTTGCACTATGAGATGGGCGACTAGAAAACCTAGAGGTGATAGCGAATAAATGAAAACAGCAGAAATGGTGCATGACGGCTCACAAGGATGAGCCGAGGGGATAAGGGTGTGAGAGAGTGATAATCCAGCGGTGATTAACTATGGCTCACCAGTCCTTGTATAGCGAGACAGACAGCATGCCCGAGGAGGCGACCGGCCCGAGGAGGCGACCGGCCCGAGGAAGCGATCGGCTAGAGGAGGCGACCGCGACAGTTGGACGAGCCGCAGTAGCAGTACATGACTTTTCCCTCGACAATGCCGGGCTGGTAACCATAGTCCCAGGTCAGCTCCGAGCCGGCGCGGATAAACCTGTGTGTTTATAGATGTCATGCAGGCAGGTTATCGGTATGAGACACGACGAGGAGGAAGTGGGGAGAGGGGCAGCAGCAGACATATGAGAGTATGATTAACCAATGGTGGCAGGGGACGGGTCTGATTATACGGAGTCGGTGTGTGGTGGAGGCGTGAGAGGATGCAGATGAAAGCAGACGGAGGTCGTTGTGAGGCAGACTGACCACAGGCAGGAGTCTCCAGGGAAAGGCAGCGCTGACTACATTACAACAGCGGCGTTACACTGTCAGTCTGCATACCGACGCTATCATCATGCTGTCTCCACTACAAGTAGACTTCTGCCGGTGGGTCTGTACTCGTCCTCTGCGAGTATATAGGTGGACTACTTACGTGTTGGCAAAAAATGCAATCCAAGGGAACCGGGGATCATGCGTGTCCACAAACACATTCTGCACAAAGACATTAGGGTCGCAGCTATGCTGTAAACAACGGAGAAGTGACAATCAGCTCATATCTTCAACCGAGAATGTTAATGAAGAGTGAAGCGCTACGTTTAGATATCGGCCCAGGTTTCCTTTAGTCTTTGCATCCATAACGTACGGCAGGTCCTCGTCGAAATAAGACCGAACGGACTTGACACTCTCTGCAATGAATGTAAGCGATTGTCTGAGGCTCAGCTATTTCATTCGGATTGCCACTACATAGGTACATACGCTACATGGGTACATACGCCACATGGGTACATAGACCACATGGGTACATACGCTACATGGGTACATACGCTACATGGGTACATACGCTTTGGAGCCGGCTGGCTCGACTTGGAGCTTAACTCCTGAGCACCGTCCTGGCGTCTGCTGCCTTTGCTGCGGTTCTTGGGGCGGAGCTGCTTACGGGATGGAGCCAAGTTGTGAGACTCGCTGCCAGAACTGCTGCCTTCCCAATCTGAGTCCGACCTAGGGGCAAGGTCGTGGTGACATCACTCGATAATTGAGTAGACATACAATTGGAAACTGGGGCTGGAAACCAGAACTGAGAGTCGTGGCTGCAAATCATGACACGGCCTCGGGTGAGATGTAAGATAGTTACAGGGCATGTCAGAGGCTGTGATACATTCATTGAAAGTATTTAAATGGAAGCGTTGGAACACTGACACCTGAGACAGACCAGCACATTAGTGCCTTTAAATAAACACAAGCCATCCAGTATAAAAATGTGCCATCAATCACCATGAATTACCCCAGAACGAATAGATTAAGACGAAAATCATACATAAGCAGTTAACCATAACAGCAGACGCTGTGAGCGCGCCGCGCACGTATGACTAAGCCCAAGTGGATGATACCCCTACTACCATGGCTCTACTAGAGTCATGAGACTGAGTGGTGAAGGACATAAACTATTAACTAGGTCGAGCCACTAACTAACAGCAGCTAGTCATCATTGTATTCATTGTATTGTCGTTTTATTTACTTTTCTCTTTCCTCATCAGAGGAGGCATCTGGGTTATTGACTTCTTCTTCGTAACCCTCCTTTACATTCTCACACGTCTCTATGAAGTCGAGCTCAGCAAAGTATTCATCGCCGTACTCCCTTCCGCCCTGTGGAATGGACACTGATTGAGACGCTATAATACGGCATGCGGATGTGGAGAGAGGAGGAAAGGATTGAAGGAATGGTTGGTTACTGGATGGAGAGAGATGGAGAGAGAGATGGAGAGATGGAGAGAGAGAGAGAGAGAGAGAGAGGCAGTGAGAGGGAGAGAGAGGAGAGAGAGAGAGGGG
>ERZ1740065.892-NODE-892-length-17067-cov-11.896073_pt1 | contig 17067 bp, 14 predicted proteins | sample MGYA00581738_ERZ1740065 | MGnify/ENA primary metagenome ERZ1740065 (study PRJEB43018, sample SAMN04849749) | marine metagenome | isolation source: floating plastic debris | place: Pacific Ocean | collected 2008-09-01 | study: EMG produced TPA metagenomics...
CCCCACTCCCCCCTCTCCAATTGCCATGACACTGGTACTACAGGGCATAAGGGCGTTGTACAGAGTTAATACAGCCTCCATTTCTGGTTGAAGGTTTATCATTCCGCTACTGGTACCTTTCGTCATCATCACAGCGTACACGCTGAACATGGTGGACAGCCGTATTCTCTACTGCCTTTTCTTCCTTTTCTGGATTACACACAACGTCCTGTTTGGTGAGTCTTACTCAGTAGATCATGTGATCACAACAGCCAGCAGCTAACCACACAGATTGCCTATCTCAGTCACCTCCCCGTACTAGCACCAGTATTTGCTGAATGAAATCAGAGATCATTGACATTGACAATGATCTCTGATCATTGACAATGTCAATGATCTCTAGTCAAATACGTCCTATCGCATTGTTGCAATGTTGGTTACCGCGTGGTGTGGCAGATATGCCATAGCCCTAGTCTACCAGCTAGCCTTAGTGTCTTATTTGTGTTTGTATACTAGATATATGCTGTCCAACCAAATCAGACTTGTCTTACTACAGGTTATCTGTTTGGCTTCTTACATCAAGCTGGAGTTGTGCCATCCCTGCTCCACCTCCGCAACCTCAAGCTGGCCGGCGCGTTCAGTGAGGAGACAACTCTTATATATCACCGGACCTACATGCCTCCTGGATCCTTCCTGCAGGTAGTTTCGCTATGCATCTCATTTCGTCGTAAAACAGGTCGTGTGTTTATATATGCAACTGCTCTGACAGCTGAGCCAATGGGATTTGAGAAACATCAAACTAGTTGACCTTCAAGGTCGTGTTGATGATAGCCAGCTGGAGGCGGAGTTGGAGCAGTATAGTAACATTTACCTTGTGTCTCCGTATAATAAAGATCAACTCAAGCATCTCGTTGGACGAAGGTAAGGCGTTGCACCGCATATTTCACTACTGCAGTATCTGGATGACAGGCAGTCAGACTGCTAGCGCCTGTTTAGGTTTACTGTTGAAAAAGAAGCCTCATTCTACCCACACTTGACAACAGAAGATCCGCCCGACATAGGTAGGCCCCAGGTATCTCCTCACTATCATTGTGTGAACACGCGTGCTAAGCGCACTCAATCGGCTCTGTTGCAGAGAGCCTGTTCGTAATGGATGATGGCAGCAAAGAGGTCGTCATAGACACCGACGCCCTCGCCAGAGTTGTCTCCTCTCTGACTCTCAACCTGTATAGAATGACTAATCAAATGCTAGTAGTGCACCTGTCACCGCCTGCCGGTGACGTCAGCAACTCTCGATTTAACATCGACGTTGGAGCATACAACACGCTGTCTCTCACTCTACCGCGTGTGAAGACGAAAGTCAGATAGAGCTGCTGCGGCTGCTGGGTGAATTGTCAAGTCTAGATTCATTCTATGTCTCTGGTTTATTCGTTACATAACTATTGAATTTTCAATTAAATAACCTAAAATACCTGTCATTAGTCTGGAGCTAGTCTGTTCCGCAGCAGTAGGTAATTATTTCGGTTATTGTTGTCCCACAATGTCTGTCCTTGACATTTGTACTCTATGCAGAACTCTACGTTTAACCAGCTGCTGCTCGTCACTATCTGAAAGACAAATGTGTCGAATGTGTTCGTTGTGGAAGAGTTAGCAACTGTCGTTGGGTTGATATAGTGGCACTGGCACTGCTCCACGCTCCTCCAGTTGTCGTACGTATAGTGTACCGTAACTTCCTTCTCAAACGCTAGGTTTCTTACTTTGATCACCCCATTGATGGTGTCCTCTATAACGGATACAGACTCAAGCGCCACGTTATTCATCCCTAGGAAGCTGTAGAATTTGTTGAAGTTCTGTATGGGCTGCTCAAACTGAGCCTCTAGAGTTTCTGCAGGTTTACTCTGATTCTGCTCTGCAATGTGTAGAAGCTTTGATAGGTCAGGTGGTGTATCTCTGCCCTCATTCATCAAACGGATTGAAGTCAACTGTAGTCCGAGGGAGTCTGCAAAGCTTACTCTCCGATCCAGTCTGAAATACCAGTAGCAAGAGACGCTGTAAACTGTCAGAGTGCCACATAGCCTACAGCTCCTACCACTGCTGCTGCTCCATGGTATGGACCACAGTCAAAACATTCCAATGGCACATGAATAACAATTGACATTGAACTTGTATCAGTGAAGGTCAATACCTTAGCATGATCACTCATCCATGACGACTGATGAGGAAGTAAAGTACACATGCACCCCCTCACCCCACCACATAGAGATCTTTACCAACACCTTCGAGTAGTATACTCATGCCGCTCACCTGATCTGTTGTTGAGACACGTTGCCATAGCCGTTATGTTTACTGACAGTTATCGGCCTGGTATCATGATCGGAGGACTCATTCGACACATCTCCTTGGTCAAACTCTACATGTGATATGTACATATGTACATGTATATGACAAGAGGCAGTGAGAATGCATCAATTCTTCTGCTACATAGACTACCGAATCTGGGTTCACCTAGTCAGCATAGGCGCAGATTGAGTTGGTACGGCTGGACGTCAGTGTCCATAAGATCCATTAGTAAGACACTGTTTTTGCTGATTAATTATTATGATTGGTTCGACTTTGAATTGCCACTCCAACGAAGGCAACAGCAGCAACTCGCTGCTACCTTCAGCCTTGGCTGTCTTATATGAAGGAGTTATAGTGATTCCAGGTCGATAGGGCTCATACACACACATCGGTGTAGCAGACAGCTATTGGCACAAGATTAACACTTGAAATGGGAGATTAGTTTGGAAGTTGGGTTTGCCCACCTCGCCATAATGGTTTCTGTAGTGTAAATACCCAGCTCTATACCTGGCTAAGCTTAGCTTTACCGCTAGTTAATGGCTATCAGTCTGCTCACTTACCTTCTAAAGAATTACGTAACAACGTGTCTTCCCCTCCACTGTCCAGCCATTTCTCTGATAGATGATCTACTTCTGCGTTACAGTTGTGATCCAATTTCTCTGACAAAAACCAAATGCAAACACTACTAGTTGCTCTGCAGCTTGTTCCTCAATACCATGCATGCATGATTGCTTATTATTCAAGCAGTTAGTTAAGCGCATTGCTATTAGTAATGTACATACATAGTCACAGCTGTAAGTAAGTAAGTAAGACCTTACTCTGCATGGTTGTCGTCACCGCAGAAGTGTCTCTTCACCCGCTGTGATCAGACGTTGAAATGGCCAAGCGGCTGAGTGAGCATGTCCATTACCGGCAGCTAGTACCTGCTTCATGACTCGTGGCTTACTGGTCACGTACACACCAGCCTATAGAATTCGCAGCCTGCCTATTGATCTAATGCATTCATTATCATAGTCTATACTGCTAGCTTATATGTACAGTTGCTTACTGTACAGCAATTCCTATACGCCTGCAGTACAACCAATCATACTCAATTTGAGGCTGGAATAACTTAGAATATCTCTCACCACCCCCTTGCACTTTGGCTGTCATGCAATGGATCATTGGCCAGATACGATGACTCCGTGTTTATCTCTCTCTATAGAAGTCTCCTAAATGAAATCGTGATATTTTGCAGTAGCACGATCCGTATGAATGTAAAGCAAATGATATGAGACGTGTGTATCGAGGAGACAAGTAGTTATTTCATAGCTGATCAAGTGTTAACTTCACTGCATTCAGTCATGACGATATCAGTCGAGTTTACATGGAGTTAGTCTACTTAAGAATAATGAAATCATCAGTAGAGTATGTGCTGCTAGCTAGGGCCATCTTGTTCCACAAAATGTGTTATGTGTTCTGTTAGGAGGGCGAATGGCTTGCTCAGTTCAATAATTAGACTTGGCCCTTTGTTACAAAAACAAAGTGTAAATTGTGTAAAGTGCATGAAATTGTGTGTGACTGAGTAGATTTCATTCTCCTACAATCGCCTCTACTCCACACCGTACGACATCAGTATTGCACTATGTTCATATTATCATATGCTGAATGCTATGCTTGATATATTTAGCTTTATTTGTCCTTTATTATTTTGTCATATGATTATAACAGAGTGCTTCCAAAAGTTTACCCTAATGGGATGGCATGACTTCAGCCAATGAATAGTTGCTTACGCTTGCTCGATTGGTTTAATGACTGTAGACGTAGAAAGATGCTGGCAGAAAGTCAAAGTTGTTCTATGTGGCTTTTCAGGTTGCGTTAGAGCGGTCAAATTATCTAATATTTCCCGCTCATGACGCTTCGGTGTCTCAGGAGCGCTCGCTATCAGCAACTGATCACGATAGTTGCCATTTACGATAATATGTGTTTCAATACTTCGAGACTAATATCGTAGTCTATGGTAAACTTGCCGGGGAAGCAAACATGGCTAACGTGCCAAACAAACTTTGCAGGCTTTGGCCTTTTCTAAGGAACAGTCTCCAAGTTCGATGGCAGACGACCGCTCATTCTCTGAGCGTCAAGCAGAGAGTTGAGGAAAAAAGAAGCCAAGCTTTACTCGGTGGAGGACAGAGGCGTATAGATGCTCAGCACAAGAAGGTAGATGACGCGTAGTTTTTGTCGATATATTTCGCTGTTGTTGTTCATTATTTTTTTAGCTTACTCACTCTGTCTACGCAATATAATTGTGAGCATATAATTATGAATTTGACGCTTAGTATCCAGTTATCGGGGTGAGAACACAGCAGGTCGCTTATGCGGCCTCTCAGTACCATACGATACAGGAATAAACGCAGCCGTCTGGACAGCAGGGCTCTCAACGACTCGGGGTTTTCTGAGTTAGTTCGATTTTGCACCCCTACTCAGACGACTCACGATATGAAACTCAAGTCATAGGAATCTGTCAGTTAAAAGCAGATTTTTCTCTGAATTTTACTACAGGAAAACTTCAGCCTTAAGCTAAGCTAGTACTTTCATAGACGAAGCTTTGAGTCGTTATTGCCTAGATGAGTTGTGAAATTCAACGTTTCTGTGAAAAATACACTAATATATAGTCGTACAAGTTGTTTGGTGTCATGTATGATTTCACAGTTAGTTTCCTTGGGAGGAGAGGCTACAGGAAACATACTCCTTGCATTCCTTGGTTGAGAGCCCTGGGACAGTAGGATTTCTATAGTTGTCTCACATGATGCACATGATCCCATGTACTTTTGTGCAGACTTGGAATATGATTTATATATGCGATATGACAGTATCGCTATGCAATGTAGGGTAAACTTACTGCGAGAGAGCGTATCCATCTTCTCTGCGATGCTGGAAGCTTCGTAGAGTATGACATGTTTATGGAGCACTACTGCACTGATTTCGGGATGGAAAATCAGAAGTACCCAGGTGACAGTGTGATCACCGGTAGAGGACTGATTTCCGGCCGACCAGTGTTTGTCTTCAGCCAGGTCAGTATCTCTTTACTACTGACTTGTGCACTACTGACCTGTCTCATAGCCTCTCTCAAATCTGCATGTGCCGTAGGATTTTACCGTGTTTGGAGGCAGCTTGTCTGGGGTTCATGCCAAGAAGATATGTAAGATAATGGATCAGGCAATGCTGGTGGGGGCCCCTGTGATTGGTCTGAACGACAGCGGCGGCGCTAGAATACAGGAGGGCGTGGAGTCTCTGGCTGGCTACGCTGATATCTTCCAAGTCAATATTCCAATATAGTAATGGTCCTACAATAACAGCATTCACTGCACCTGTATCTCAGTGTGTTTGTTCTTACAGAGGAACGTCATGTCGTCAGGAGTGGTGCCTCAAATCTCAATGATCATGGGACCATGTGCTGGCGGGGCCGTATACTCACCCGCCCTCACTGACTTCACATTCATGGTTCGAGATACATCCTATCTATTCATCACAGGCCCTGATGTAGTTAAGGTAAATTAACTGCCGAGCCATCGATTTCTGTAAGCGATCGTGCTGTCAGCCAGTTATAACCTCTGCAGGCTGTTACCAACGAAGATGTTACGCAAGAAGAGCTGGGCGGAGCCAAAACTCATACAGTGACGTCTGGCGTCGCCCACGGAGCGTTTGATAACGACGTTGAGGCTTTGATGACTCTGAGACATTTCTACAGCTACATACCACTCAGTAACAAAGGTAAGAAATACGACAGTGCTGTGCGGGGATTGTATCTCTCCACATCGTGTCACTGCCCTCCGGCTCTTCTATCTTGTAATTCATACTGATCAAAAATATTTCCTGAAACTGAGGGAATGACGATAAGTTTTCAGTAAATATATTTAATGTATTTTTTAGCCTTGTAGGTTTGTGAGAGGGGACGGAGCCATTCCCACCCCTACTGATTGCTGTCTATCAGTTTAGATCTACGCTAGTCTTGGCATGGTGATAGTTCAGTCTTTGTGTATGTTGTAGACCCAGCTCCAGTCATTGCGAATGACGATCCATGGGACAGGGACATACCCAGCCTTCAAACGGTCATACCTCTTGAAACTACAGCAGCTTATGACATGTTGAATGTAATAGAGGAGGTATTGTATCCGTATAGCTTTGTGGTGTCACTGTCACAGCATTGGTCACTGTCACGACATCTGTCACGGTTTCACAGGTTGTCGATGAGAGGGAGTTCTTCCAGATCATGCCTGACTACGCAAAGAGCATAATAGTTGGCTTGGGTAGGCTGGATGGGCGGACGGTGGGCATTGTCGCGAACCAACCAAAGTCTGCTGCTGGTTAGCTGTTCTATGATTCTCTGTCTGTCATAACGAAACTTGGATTCCTGCTGAGCGTTCCTGCGGCATTAATAATCATGATTAGGCTCTAAGTAACCTTTATTGTAGTTTGATTCAAGAGAACATATCTCACTGGGCAATGACCACCAACGTTTATGTTACACATTGGTGATTTGAATACCACGGCTCATATTCTTTGTCCACACTGAATATTGGTGGATAAGTAATTTATGAGTCGGAATAGTAGAAGCTCCGCCATACCAAATATCTAATATGACCTATGACCTGTGACCTATGACCTGTGACCTGTGACCTGTGCACACGCATGGAATTACATAGCCTTAGGAATGAAACAACCTCCTCATTTACCTTATTGTATTTTGTTGTTTTCTGGCAACAGTTTTGGGGTGTTTAGTCAAGTTCTATCACTCTTACCTCTTAGGTTGTCTGGATATCAACTCATCAACTAAGGGTGCCAGATTCGTCAGATTTTGTGACGCTTTCAATATCCCCATTGTGACGTTTGTGGACGTACCTGGGTTCCTACCTGGTACTAATCAAGAGTATGGAGGCATCATCCGCCACGGTGCCAAACTCCTTTACGCATACGCTGAAGCTACAGTTCCTAAGATCACTGTCATCACCAGGAAGGTAGGCAATCCATGACAGTTTCCTCCTAATCCTAGACTACGTCACGTCACTCATTGATAGTAACTCTTCCAATGGCAGGCATATGGTGGTGCGTATGATGTCATGAGCTCCAAGCATCTGCGAGGAGATATAAACTATGCATGGCCGTCCGCAGAAGTTGCTGTTATGGGAGCCAAGGTAAGAGACTGAATAAATCATCTCATGACGCCATATTTCTAACTTGACTGTTTGGTGTTATCAGGGCGCTGTCTCAATCATCTTCAGAGGTGATCAGGACCAAGCTTCCAAAGAAGAGGAATACATTGAGAAGTTTGCAAATCCGTTTCCAGCTGCCGTTAGAGGTAAACATTGCATGGTCCTAGACTCCATTCTTAGAATAGAGGTTCTCAGTCGTTAGCCCAAAACTGGAACCCCCCCACTGAATGTTAAACCGTGTTCGTCGTTTTATCAACTGAGGCAACTCTCACCACTCACCGTCCTAGCATACAACTCTCACCACTCACCGTCCTAGCATACAACTCTCACCACTCACCGTTATAGCATACAACTCTCACGAATACAATGTTTAGTTGCGTCTTGAGCTACGCATCCGAATTTTATTTAATGGCCAATTTTACCCGAAATGTTCTGGTAGTGGTGGGAATTCCAATCTTATCAATTTGGGCATCACTTCCTACCAAAAACTTATACACAGACGCCACAACATAACAAACTGAAGTTTTAGAACATAATTTAGTAACTAGATGTTTTTTATTGTGGTAGGTTGAACTCTGGACGTAGTACTTCGTTTCCCCACCCATATGTTAGCATACTGTAGGCTGGGAAATATTCGACGACATGGCAGACAACTTCCTTGAGAAGTGTTTTCAATAATCACTACTATAATCACTATATAAGCATTTAAATTTTGCCATCGTCTTTTTGCGATTGTGGACAAAAGATCTAGTCTACAGTTTCTTACTAACCTCACTCAAACAGCACTGAAACGCAAGTGTGAGGGGAGCGAGCGATGTAAGATACTTATATATTCAGTTTCGAATAACATACTGAGAACTAATATGATAAATACTCTCACCCAGATTGTAGATCATAAACATTACATCATCATACAGTCTTTATGTAACTGCTTGTTTTATTTTGTATTGCCACAGGATATGTCGATGACATAATAGAGCCTCGCGACACGCGCCGCAAACTCTGTCAGGATTTGAAACTTTTGGCAGGAAAGGAGTTGAAAAATCCATGGAAAAAGCATGGGAATATTCCGCTCTAATTAAACAGCATATTGCATACAATGCTAGTAATAGTTTTACCTGTGAACAACCAGAACTGTAGTTATCTATCATTCAAAATAAATAAGTATAAAACTATTGAACTGGTTGAAGTCGTCAGAAAGCTAAGCTATATGGGCAGAACTGAGTGCAGCAGTTAGCCAAGAGCTCTTCGCTATTAACATTCCTCGTGCAGCTCCTTCATGGGTCAGGCCTTTGCCAACAGAGGCTTGGCAGCTACACCCTCAGAACGTTGGAAGTCTTCCTGCAGACGAAGCACTATGATTAACTTTAGCAACAATGCAGGCACCACCACCTGTATCACTGTAGCAACATAACCATACGTACCGGATCATAGATAACTCGAACAATCAATGAGCAGCTTGGGCACGTCGCCACATCCTCACCATTGAGTAAATCCTCCTAGAAGAATCGGTTTGATATGAATATGGAGTTTATACCACATTAAAGCGTATTCATCTGGACCTAAGCGTAAGTACGCCACCTTCGATATCTCGAACTTATCTCCACACGGGCATGGATAGTAGTATGTATCAGTATCTTCATCGTATTCAAAGTCTTCAATTTCAACTTCGTCATGGTAGACTCCTTCATCATCCTCCATTATCAATTGAAGATCGCAATCTGCGCTGACGCTATGTTGTACAACTGCTTATTCGTGAAGAAATTGTGGGGGGAGAAGGAAGATATTCACAAGAAGCATGACGTTCGGAAACGGAAGTTAGGATGAGACTCTGTAATACTAAGAATATCTACGAACATGAACAGAAAATTAAATTTTCTCCTTAATACTACGGCTCAAGATTTTATAGAAGTAAATTTAAATGGAAACAAATATCCGTAAAAAAACAAGTCATCCGTATGTTTGGTACTATATTACCTCTTTGATTGCTGAGTTGTCTACTCTTGACTGTACTTTAACGCGCTCATTGCAGAGTGATCGCTCTTATCTTACCAAGTGTGGTTGATCGATCTTCTGTTCGACAGTAATATTGTAGTCCAAGTTAGTCAAAGATGGCCACCTAGAGCACGAAAGCTACTTATGGCTTACCTTACAAGTTACAACTCAATTCGATGCATTTCATTTTTTCGTCTATAATAGCGTTCAAAGCGCCCCTCTGCTGATTGGACGTGAGCGCGTGCGCTCATTGGTTGACGCATTATCGCCCAATCATGCGGAACAAATTTCGTATTCTCTATAAGAATAACTTGTTGCATGTATTGAAGTGTTGAATGTGCCAGCGATCGTCAGTACCACACTGCCAGAGCCTGTTGTCCTTCGTCAACCTAGTCACCTGTGGATTTTAGTGCCGAGCTGTAACCAGTCAAGACAGCACATAGCATACCTCTTCAATTTGTATAATACAAGGTGAGTAGACCATCTAGTGGTTGGTGGTCTTATACCGTTGTGTACTCCAGAGCTCATTCATAGGTATGTAGTAGAGTTGAACAGGAATGTCAACATCCTTCCTCAGCCCAGCTCACTCACGTATTGTTCTCACCGTTTCTAGCTATAGCTTTTCTTTGCACTGGAGTAAGCTGAAGTCATGACTGAAACCAGTGTGTGAGCCTCAAGGATTATAGTACAGCTATGGCTCAGCTGATTAACGACACAAACTAGGATATACTAACGACATCTAAAGACAGTATCATTCCGAGATGAACTCGCAGACAGGCCTGGACTATATAATAGAGAATGAGGAGTTCACACAGAAGCTGGCGTCAGGTTTGTACTGCTAGTCTCCGTGTCCGGTCCGGTCATTGCTGTTTCCCCCTAGTTGTCATCCATCACTTGTCTTATGAATCAAGCATACTCACCTCTCAATGTTGTCATCGAACTGGTGATTATGTAGTTGTTAGTATTATTGCTCAACTAGTGGCTATTTTTCTATTTTCCATCGGTGGTGGTACGTTGCGTCATAAGTATATTTCCTCACCCACTTCTGGCTGTAGTAGAGAGAGGTGACTAACCAATCCATAGCAACTTCCCGTGCTGCTGGCCTGTCCAGCTGCTCTATCCAGCTGCTGGCTCTCTTAACTAATGAATTTTCCTCCCAAAGCATATGCTTTCTACTGAAGACACCCTGTTATCATTGCCACCATCGGACCTGTGGTTGATGGCCGCCTCGTGATTAAACCTAATTAGTCGCCTGTCAAAGTCTTCAATATTGAAATCGTCTCATCTCCTAACAAAAGCTTATTTTTCTAACTCAACTGAGATAAGCTGCTGGGCCACATGGCGTACCTGATTTGTGATGAGGCTGTGTTGATGTGCGGTTTTCTAAAACAAAAGGGGCCGAAGATACAGCAAACAGGCCTCAGTCCAGTTTTCATTACTGCGAACAATGATTGATACGTGTTATCATATAAAACACGCTCTCTGATGCCAGGTAGAGATTAGTAAACAACTTTGTTTAGTGTCAACCCCTTGTAAACACTGTGTTACAACAAATAGGCACAACGTACAATGAACAGCTCTGACCGTGGATATACATGGCTTGATAGGCGGTTATGGGCAGGCAGTGACCCCTCTCTCTATCGTTTCGCCCCACATGTCACTGGCTGATCTGGAGCTAAACGATACTATGCGGCTTCCTATCCCCTCTGCCTGTATCCCATGATTCAGAGCTGGAGCTGAGGTTACTTTGACATGATACCAGTCACCGCCAGAGACAATCACCAACCCCAGCCAGCTCTCCATTGCCTACCTCAATACACTCCGCGCATAGAAATACCAGCGGCTTCGCTTTCCCTTTCCATGACAACTGGCGGCTGCCCTTGCTCAGATGGGAGGAGCATTGTACAGTTACGCAGGGTTACCAGAGCGTTGACGATGACGACAGACGAGATTTCACTTCACTGGCCCACAGATCACTTTCTTTCATTTTCTATCAAACCAATGGAGGCTTGCTGTTTGACGGAATAACCTGCGCTGCTGGCCGGTCACGCTTGCCTAAGCAGAACACGATACCTCTGTTCACCTTTCACATGCGTGGTATGAATTGAAAGCGTGTGCTCCTAGTCTACGCCAGCCAGTGACGCACTACCCTCCTCCCTCTAATTCCTCCCATCATTGACTCCCGTCTTCTCTACCTGTCATCCAGTCTCATCTCGCCATTGCTGACGCAGCCACAGCATAGACCATGTTCAATAACAATAGTTGTACTTGCTGGTTGGAAGGTCTGTCACCCAGGCCATAAAACTGCCAGGCATCTGATAAGCCGGCCTGAGGCTGGTTGTGCAGTAAGCTGACCATCTATGTCTATGGTTGCAATATATATGTCTATGTTTGCAGCTTTGGACACTAGTAACACCGTGGTGAAGAAGCAAGTGATAGAGCTGTTGTCGGCGCTGTGTGTATACTCCAGCGAGGGATATGACAGGGCGCTTCACGCCCTCGAACACTACAAGGTGAGATGACGCTTTGAGATAGTGAGGAGGAAGAAAGATAGCTTAGTGTGTTTTATCGAGACCGAACTACTCATGGTGACTATGGGCACAAGGATGAGTTACTTCTGCTTAATCAGCTTTAAAAATTATCTAATTACACCAAGACCCGACTCCGAGCCTACACGAGATGTGACAGCCCAGTATGGGGCATCTCCCCCCTCAGGCGGTCACTAGTCAACCATCTGGTGGCAGCTCAGCTCTGCAACCACATGCTGTTTGCCTTGTCAGGCGATGGGAATTGCACCATGCACATCTCTATTCAGCATTTTTCAAGTGCCGTTCTCTGCTTCTCCCTCTGTTAAGTTATTTTGATATATGATATAATCTTGACATCTCTCATATGGGAATGTCTGTGCTTGAGCACCTGTCGCAGCTTTCAAACCAGCTCAGGCAGATGTTCTTTTGAGTTGTATATATGGAGATGCAGAGATAGGGCCTTCCTTTGACTTACTCTCACCGTAGTATACAGCGCTGGCTACTGCAATGTCGGTCTGACTGTGGGCACAGAGAAGAGCCAATGTCACTTGCAGCATGCTATTGCTGTCTGTTTTAGGAGCAGAAGCATCAGACTAACAGGTTCAAACTGATCATCAGTGAATTGGAGGCAGCAGATGACGCAGGGTACAAGACAGCGCTGCTAGCGTTCTGTAATTGTATCATCATATCCACTGAGAAGGTGGAGGAGAGAGTGAGGATCAGGAACGAGCTGATAGGTGAGTGGCTGGCAGTCTGCGGATATTTGGGTAGCGGCGGGTGGTGAGGGAGGATGGCGTCTGCCGCGGCCGGTCTGATGAGGTTGGAGCTGCCGTGAGAGGCTAATCATGGGGCTAATCACGGCTAGTTGTAGATGTGTTAAATGTCTTCTACAGAGAGAACGCTGTGTAAATGTATGGAGTTTGTATTTAGTTTGATAGGAAGGCAACTCTGCCCCTCTCGCTGCGACCACGGTGTTCACTCAGCTCATCGCCCGCGCCTATCATCATTGCTTTATTTGCTTGTATCCAAGACTTATCAGATTTTAGCCTTCAAATAGCCACACCTTATTTATCACTCAAACTACAAGCACTCAAACTCGCTTCGAACTCGCTGAAACCGCTCCAACTCTCCATCCTCCATAGCTGAGCTCTAGTGGGCTGAAAAACATACCGCCAGTGCGGAGGATTATGGTTTGATGATCGTGTATTGGAGAGGCATCAATCATCCTCACCACCCTCCTCAAATAACACACCAGTTCCCTCTCACCGCCCCAACCGACATTGCAAAAACTTAGGCTAACTCTTTTGGAAACTCAGCTTCAACCATGTCTTCTGCATTTTTGTAGGTCAACGGCTGCTTGAAGTTGTCAAAGACTTGAGGTGAGTTAGCGTCACTACTCAGAGCAACAGGTCTTTGGCTGCCATTGGTTGAATGAGTCAAATAACAAACAGGAGAAATAGCTGCCTGTGTCAGCTTCTAATCCTCTCTGATCTCATGACTACTGCAGCAGCAGTCTCGCTGACTCTACCAACTCCTAAGTAAATAGCAGAGTGAGAACTATGAGTAATGGGTACGCGCCACGCTATCCGTCCCACGCTATCACTGATATTTGAGAGTGAAGAGCCTCGGGCTGTCTCAGTTCCTGTCAGACAGAGAGCCAAGGACGCATACCTTTACAGCTTATCTGTCAACATTGTATTGTGTCTTTGTGGCTGCAGTAAATAGATATCTAATGTGATGACTAATGATCAGTCCATCTCATCCATCTCATCCATGTCTGTGCCTACCCACCATCGGCATCGTCATAGCCTGTCGTTATAGTCTGTAGTTATAGCTCCTAATCTCACCTGTCTGAATCACTGCCTCTAGTCTTAGCTCTCGCTCTCCCCATGCTCCCACAGCCCTCCCCATGCTCCCAATGCCCTCCCCACGCTCCCATTGCCCTAGCTCTCTCAGCTCTTGTTTTCCTGCTGGTTCCTTGCACTCCAGTTTGGTACTGAGACCGTGATGTAGGTATTCTTCATCTGAGACAGGGCCTTTATTTCCTCTTTCTAAAAGGACAGTGCCAAGCACGGATGACACGAGGCCCCATCTTTTGTCTTTGCTTATGGACTTGATCCTGTCAAGTGTAGGTTATATCATGTTTCATCGATTTAGTCAATATTAGCTCTCTATGCTCTCTGCCATTGCCAGTCTGTTTGTGCGTTGTTTGCTGTAAGAGAGGGACCAGTCTATGAAGTGGGGCCTCAGTCAACATTCAGCTAGAGATTTGATAGTAGTAGCCGCATCGGTCCTCCACTAGTAATCTCCTCTCCACAGAGCGACACAACCATGGGAGGGAGCCAATCCACTGTGCTCCTTATACGCCTTCCATTTAGAGCTGTTGATTCAGATGATAGAGCCAGTCGTGTCCTAGCTATGCGCCGACGTCTGCTGGCAGGGAGGGCCGGAACAGTGCTGCCCTCAGTGTCTCGCCTATCCCTCTCCTCTCCATTGTCTGAACTCCTTTAACCATTTAATTCGTTAATTATTCGAATGCAAGCTTGTCCAGCCTGGTTCATTCAATCAATTCTTGCCTTCAGTCCATTGTTGGCAAGCCTTGGCGCTGCGGATTATAACCTGGTACATTGTGTCATGGGATAACATCAAGCTTGATTATAATTGTCGCTACAGTCAGGTGTGTAAGCCCCTTCCTCTCCTCTACATGGCCACAATTATTACACCCAATCTACATACATGATGTCCAATAGCTGTAACGCCCCTCTCACTTCGTTTAAGGATGTCACGAGTAGACAACTCCTGTAGTTCGGAGTGAACTCTGCGTGAGGTGACCAATTGATGAATAAGAATGTAGGAATCGGAATAGACTTGTTGTAGACATGGAATTAGCTGGCTTATGTAATAAATGCTATTTTTTAATTTGTTGTTATTGCATCACTGAGGCGTGTGGAGTAATAATGGCCGCTCACTAACTCACCAGCTGCGTCTTTGTTCCTTTAGTTTAGTATTTGTCCAAAGTCAATAGAGTTTAAATTGAAACCATGTTACTGTTGAGTCAGGCCAGAGAGCATGGACTTTGACTCGCTCGAACTGGTGTTCAGCATCTTCACTAGTTTGGTGTACTGCTGCCGCATGAGCAGCAGTGAGTGGCAAGCAATGGGCTGTATGCGTAATGGTGTTTCATTGGCCCATTATCCAACTCTGATTAACCCGCTTACAGGCGGCCCTAAAATCTCCTGAAGTCGTGAGCCGATTGTTAGCATCTGCTCACACAGCCTCTCCTCACAGCCATGTCAGGCTGTCAGCGCAGCCGCTCACTCTGCCACTCGTTTCTCTCCGTCCTGCTCTAGTCTCAGATATCTGCTACCAATGCTGCTTCTAGCGTCCAGCAGCAATGCTTCTGCAGATCATCAATCTCTCGGTCAAACAGGATCTTTTGTCTTCTGTTTCTGGTCCTGTGTCACTTGGAACTTCTCTCAGGCACGGCTTTTCCTTTCCACACCGATCCCCTTTGTTGGTGTTTCCATTCACCTCAGTCAGCTCACTCATTTGCTGTCTCTCTGCCGAATTGCTGACCAGTGCGCTGCTGTATTGCAGGGTTGAGGCATCTGAGCAGAAGACTGGAGAGGAGCTATCCGTTCAGCTGGAAGTGTTCGACGAACAGAAAGCCAGCGATGATGACCAGCTTCCAGCTGTCACTACAGATGGCCTTGACCTGAGCAGTCACCCGGACATTTTTTCTGCCATAATGAAGCAGGTGAGTGCGAGGTGGTTGTTGGTATGTGCCACTCATTTAGTAGTGAAGCAGGCTGCGGTAGCTAGGTATGAGATCTGATCAGGGGGCTGTTGTTTGATCGCTGGCCATGTGGTATGCGATAATCGGCCCAACTGCTTGTGGGCTTACCCCTGCCACGCACAGTCATATATACACATAGATAATTCATAGTACATACGCAGTACAGGTACGGAGTGCGCTGTACATGCCTACTGCCGCAGTGTCTGCGCCCTGTCAGATAACTATCAATAAATGGGCCTACGGGCCATGGGGTACTGACCTTTCTACCTCTATACAGGGAGAGTTGTTATTTGTAAGCTCGTAATAGGAAGAGGTGTTGGTGATGACGTATTGACGTAATAATTCACTCATCACTATGAAATACCTGACATTCTAGTTTGAATGGCTGTACAGATCTGGAGCTGCTGGTGTATTGTCGAGTTTACGTTCCACTGAGCTCACAAGTTTCTCATTATTACGTCTCTTTATCCCATACATTCCCCACTGCTTTTCTCTCTGTCCTCAACAGTCTGCATCGAAGATGACTTTTTCTGCTAGATTTAACATGAGTTTAGTAATTGTGTGCGAAGTAGCTGTAGAGTTGGCAAGGATAGAGAGACCCTTGACTAGTGACTAGCCATCGGGTCACCTCTCCAGTCCCTGCTACCATAGCAACGCGCCTCTCATCGCAGGCACGCTTTCTCACTCTCTCATTCTCCTCAGGAAGTTATGTTAATGATATTTAAAACAGTTGTGAAACGTTCTCTGTCCTGGCAGGCCCCTCCTATGGAAACAGTGTCAACTTGCTGCTCTCACAGCGTGAGTCACGTCCTGTGTCAACGCTGTCTCTCCGTTTGTTTCAGATTGCGAGTACAGAGGCTGAGTCTAGCTTCCTCTCGGTTCTGCTGCACCTACTGCAGATCGCAGACCCCAAGGAAACCAACACGTCTCTCAAATGGCAAACCATCGAGAAATTGGTTTACAGCGCCACGCTGCTAGACAGCAAGGAGGAGGCGGAGAAACTGTTTCATTCGGGTCAGAAGAGGATAGCCAAGGCTATCCACGGTGACGAGATAGATAGCAAGGTCCCAAGGCAAAGCCAGTCTGCTGATATTGATAACGATACATCAAAAACTGACACACCGCAGGCTCCGCCCTCAGCGCCAAACCCCCCCCCCACCCCCCCCACCAACCCCCCCCAAAAAAGAGACACCCCCCCCCCCCCCCCCCCAAAAAAAAAAACCCCCAAACCAACAACACC
>ERZ1740065.893-NODE-893-length-17059-cov-4.982298_pt1 | contig 17059 bp, 17 predicted proteins | sample MGYA00581738_ERZ1740065 | MGnify/ENA primary metagenome ERZ1740065 (study PRJEB43018, sample SAMN04849749) | marine metagenome | isolation source: floating plastic debris | place: Pacific Ocean | collected 2008-09-01 | study: EMG produced TPA metagenomics assembly...
ATACCGAAAAATTTGACCTGGCCCGCGCCATCCGCAGTGCCTTCGAAATGCTGGGGGCAGAGGTCAGTCTTCAATCCGACTATCCGGGCTGGACACCCAAGCCCGAGGCCGCCATCATCCGCACGATGAGCGAGCTCTACCGGGAAATGTTCGACGCCGAACCCCGGGTTAATGCCTGTCACGCTGGATTGGAATGCGGCATCCTGGGTACCCACTACCCGGCCATGGAGATGATCTCCTTCGGGCCCAATATTCGTGGTGCCCACTCGCCCGACGAAAAGGTGCAGATCAGTTCGGTACAAAAATACTGGCCCTATTTGCTGGAGACCCTTCGCCGGATCCCCCAGCGCTAAGCGGCCCCAAACACCATTGATATGAAAAGTACCCTCTCCCAAAAGTCGACCCGACTCTTTGTGATCCTTGGCGGTTTTTTTGTCACCAACGCCCTGGTTGCCGAGTTTATCGGCGTCAAAATTTTTGCGCTCGAAGATACCCTGGGTATCGCACCGATGGATTGGAATTTGTTTGGCATCTCCGGTTCGCTGATGTTTACGGCGGGGGTCCTCCTCTGGCCCATCGTATTTATCATGACCGACATCATCAACGAGTACTACGGCCAACGTGGCGTCCGGCTGCTGTCCTACCTCACGGCGGGGCTCATCTCTTACGGTTTTTTTATGATTTACTTTGCCATTCACCTCGCGCCCGCGGGCTGGTGGACGGAGGTCGGCGCCGAGCAGGGGGTTCCCAACATGCAGGATGCCTTCAGCGCCATCTTTGGACAAAGCAACTGGATCATCGTGGCCTCGCTGGTGGCTTTTTTGATCGGGCAATTGGTAGATGCCCTGGTTTTTCACCGCGTTCGCGTGATCGCCGGGGAAGGTAAAATTTGGCTCCGCGCCACCCTCTCTACCCTGGTTTCCCAATTGATCGACAGCTTCGTAGTGCTCTACATCGCCTTTGTGCTCGGACCTCAGCAGTGGCCAATCAATCGTTTTTTGGCCATCGGGACGGTAAACTATGGGTACAAGGTCATGATGGCCATTCTCCTCATTCCCGCGCTCTATTTGGTCCATTACCTCATCGACCGTTACCTGGGAGAGAAGGAAGCCAGTCGATTGCGAAAACTGGCGGTTCACCACACCTAAACCCGCCTCCCCCCTCGCCCCGCGATTTTTGTCCGCCCACGCTCCGGGAGGAGTGTTGGCCTACTGGGTATTAATTTGCGCTTTTTAAGCAACAACTTTCCAAAAAAAGCCGTACATTTCGTGTGAAATATTGAAACGCTGTTTCATTATTCAAAACACTCAGTTTAACCCAACCCACCCGTATGAACGTCCAACTCGCGCAGCAAATACGCGAAGCTTACACCAGTGGCCAGTGCCCCCCCATCCGTGATCGAATGGCCACCCGGAGTGTAGTGGAAGCCTACGCCATTCAACAAATCAATACGGAGCACTGGCTGAGCCAGGGGCGCCGCCTCATCGGCCGGAAGATTGGGCTGACCTCCCGGGCCGTTCAAAAACAGCTGGGGGTCGACCAACCCGACTACGGCATGCTCTTCGCCGACTGCTGCTACGCTAGTGGTGCTGAGATCGACTATCAGCAGTTGCTCCAACCCCGGGCCGAAGGCGAAATTGCCCTGGTACTGGAAAGGGACCTGCTTCACGAAAAACACACCGTGCAGGACATCGTGAGCGCCACTGCCTACGCCCTGCCCGCCATCGAAATCGTCGACAGCCGGATTCGGGATTGGAACATCCACATTTACGATTCGATTGCCGACAATGCCTCCTCCGGGCTGGTGGCCCTCGGTACCCAACCCGTTGCCCTTCACCAATTGGACCTCGAACTCTGCGGCATGGTCCTCGAACGGGCCGGGCAGGCCGTTGCCACTGGAGCGGGGATCGCCTGCCTGGGCAATCCCCTCAATGCCGCCCTCTGGCTGGCCGATAAGCTGGTCGAACTGGGACAGCCCCTTCGCGCCGGTGACCTGCTCCTGACCGGTGCCCTGGGCCCCATGGTCAATATCCGACCCGGTGATGCCCTGCGCGCCCGCTTCCGAGGGCTGGGCTCGGTCGACATTCACTTTACCCCATCGACAAACTAAGCTCGCATGCAACTCGAACTGGCACAAATCATCGATTCCGCTGCCCGCGAAGCCCGGGCCGTTTCCCAACTGAGTCATCACCAAGCCTTTACCGAGGCCGAAGCCTATCAAATCCAAGCTGCCTCGATCGATCGCCGGATACGTCGGGGCGAACGCCTGATCGGTTACAAGCTGGGTTTTACCAGTCGGGCCAAGATGGCGCAAATGGGCGTCCACGACATGATTTGGGGACGGCTGACCGATGCCATGCTCTACGAAGAGGGGGGAAGCCTGCCGCTGGATCGTTTTATTCATCCCCGGGCCGAACCGGAGATCGCCTTTCGGATCGCCAAACGGATCGAGGCCCCCATCCACCTGTTGGAGGCCAGCCAGTACGTCGCGGCGGTAGCTCCGGCTCTGGAAATCATCGACTCGCGCTACGAACGCTTTAAGTTTAGCCTCGAAGACGTGATTGCGGACAATTGTTCCTCGGCCGGCGTCGTCTTGGGCAATTGGCGCGCCGCGGATGCGGATCTGGACAATTTGGGAATGGTCCTGGAGGTCGACCAACGGCCGGTCCAGGTGGGTTCTTCGGCCGCTATTTTGGGGCATCCCCTCCGCTGTCTGGTGGCGGCCGCGCGACTGGTGACGCAGAGCGGGGGCATGATCGAGGCGGGAGCCATCCTCCTGGCGGGAGCGGCCACCGCAGCGGTGTACCTGGAGCGCGGACAGTACGTCCAGGCTCGGGTCCAAGACTTGGGACGGGTGGGCATAAAAGTGATTTAAAGATGCGCATGGATCTCGACAAACAGCTGAACGGCTCGGTGCAAAAAGCTTTTTTATTGCTCGAAGCCTTTACCCTCGACAAACCGGAGTGGGGGGTGAGTGAACTGGCGCGTAGCTTGGGGGCCAATAAAAGCACCATCTACCGGCTCTTGGCCACCCTCGAAAAGCTGGGGGTCTTGCAACAAAACCGCCGATCGGAAAAGTACCGCTTGGGGCTCAAACTCTTCGAACTGGGGCACCGGGTCTCCATTCATCAGGCGGTAGTACACTGTACGCATCCCGTTTTGGAGGAGGTAGCTCGGGCGATTGCCGAAACCGTTCACCTGGCCATCCTCGAAGGCACCCACATCCGCTATTTGGACAAGGTGGAAAGCCCTCAAGGGCTGAAAATCAGTACCGAAATTGGCTCCCTACGTCCGGCTCACTGTACGGGCCTGGGCAAGATGCTCCTGGCCTGCGCGGATTCTGAGCAACAGCAGGCGGTGCTGGACGCCACGCCCCTGTTTGCCCAAACGGCCAATACCATCGTCTCCGCGGCGGCCCTGCGGCGCGAACTGGCCGAGATTCGCGAGCGGAGCTTTGCCCTCGATCGGGAAGAGTACGAGATCGGGTTGATCTGCGTGGCGGTGCCCATCTTCAACCAGCAGGGAGACTTGGTAGCGGGCCTCAGCGCCTCCGGGCCCGCCAATCGCTTTCGCGAGGAGGCCCTGCCGCACTACGTTTCGATCTTGAAGCGGGGGGCTGAAAAAATCCGAGAAGGCATTGGTAATTTTCAATTGTAGAAATCCATCATCATGAGCGATACCAAAGACAAATATTCTACGATCCACTACTACAATTACCTACAGCTCGATAAGCTCCTCGGGGCGCAGGTGCCCCGGAGTGGTACCGCCGTGGAGGATGCGGCGCACGACGAAACCCTTTTTATCATCATCCACCAAGTGTACGAGCTTTGGTTCAAGCAAATCGCGCACGAATTGCGCTCGGTGATCGACCTGTTTGATCGGGACCGGGTGGACGAAAAAAACATTGGAATGGCCGTGGCGCGGCTCCAGCGGGTGATCGAAATACAAAAGGTCCTCATCGGGCAGGTGCGCGTTTTGGAGACGATGACACCCCTCGATTTTCTCGATTTTCGGAGTTACTTGTTTCCCGCCTCGGGCTTCCAAAGCTTTCAGTTTCGGATTGTAGAGGTACTGCTGGGCCTGCAGGAGAAAGACCGGCTCAGTTACAACAACCACCGCTATGCCTCCGTCTTCCCCGAGCCCCAGCAACGCGAGCTCGAAGCGCTGCAAAACAGCGGTACCCTCTTCGCAGCCGTCGAGTCCTGGAAGGAGCGGACGCCTATTCTCCAGTTTGGCGACTTCGACTTTTTGCGCTACTACCGACGGGCCGTCGAAGCGATGCTCGCCCGGGAGCAAGAGGCGATCCGAGACTCTGATTACCTGAGCGAATCGGAAAAGGCCATGCGTTTGCGCATGTTGGGCAGTACGGATACCTATTTCGAATCGGTGCTGGATCCCGAGGTACACGAACGCTTGCATCGGGAGGGTAAAATGCGCTTGTCCTACCGGGCTACGGTGGCGGCCCTCCTCATCAACCTTTACCGCGATGAGCCCATCCTCCACGGTCCCTACCAAATGCTGGTCAGCTTGATCGACATCGACGAGCTGTTCACTACCTGGCGTTACCGCCACGCCCAGATGGTACTCCGCATGCTGGGCCGCAAAATCGGGACGGGCGGCTCCTCGGGGCACGAATACCTCCGCGAAACTGCCCTACGCCACCAGATTTACACCGACTTGCACAACATTTCGACCCTCCTTATTCCACGGTCGGAACTGCCCGAGCTGCCCATCGCCCTCAAGAAAGAGCTGGGCTTTTATTTCTCTCATCGCTGAGTAGATCACAACGGAATAATATGCAGATCATCACCAATTACATCAACGGACAACTCGTCGCTCCGCGAGCCGGTCGCTACCTCGACGTGTACGACCCTTCCCGAGGACGGGTCTACGCCCGGGCGCCCGATTCGGATGCCGAAGATCTAGAACGGGCCATTCGAGCGGCTCAAGATGCTTTTCCCGACTGGTCGAACCGCAGTGTCCAGGAACGCCATCGGGTGTTGGTCCGGGTAGCCGACCTCCTCGAAGCGCGTCGGGAGGAGCTGGCCCTGGCCGAATCCTTGGACAGCGGAAAACCCCTGGCCCTGGCCCGTCGGGTAGACATTCCGCGTGCCTCCCAAAACTTTCGCTTTTTTGCTACCTCCATCCTGCATTTCCACACCGAGGCCCACGAGATGGACCACCGGGCGATCAACTACACGCTCCGTCACCCCCTGGGGGTGGTGGCCTGTATCTCGCCCTGGAATTTACCCCTCTACCTCCTGACCTGGAAGATCGCTCCCGCCCTAGCTGCGGGCAATACGGTGGTGGCCAAGCCCTCGGAAATCACCCCCATGACCGCCTCGCTACTGGCCGGCATCTGCCGCGAGGCGGGCTTGCCACCGGGGGTGCTCAATGTCCTCCACGGCCACGGTCACCGTATTGGTGCGGCCTTGGTCGCTCATCCCCGCATCAAGGCCATCTCCTTTACGGGCAGCACCCGTACCGGTGCGGAGATCGCCCGGGTGGCGGCCCCTCATTTTAAGAAATTATCCCTTGAGTTGGGGGGGAAAAACCCCAATATCATTTTTGCGGATTGCCAGTACGAGCGCACGCTGGATACCACCTTGCGTTCCTCCTTTACCAACCAGGGGCAAATCTGCCTCTGCGGCTCGCGGATCTTTGTGGAGCGGCCCCTCTACGAACGCTTCCGCGACGACCTGGTGGCGCGGGCGCGGAAGCTGGCGATCGGTGATCCCCGCGCGGCGCAAAATCAATTGGGGGCGGTGGTATCGCGGGCCCACCTGGAGAAAATCTTGTCCCATTTTGAGCTGGCCCGGGAAGAAGGAGGCCGCGTGCTATGTGGTGGCAAACGGGTACGAGTGGGGGGAGAATTTGCCGAAGGCTACTTCCTGCCACCCACCGTTATCGAAGGCCTGTCGCCCCAGTGTCGGACCAATCAGGAAGAGATTTTTGGCCCGGTGGTCAGCATCATTCCCTTCGATACGGAAGCCGAGGTGCTGCATTACGCCAACGATATCTCCTACGGTTTGTCGGCAACGCTGTGGACGGAGAACCTCAGCCGGGCGCATCGGATGGCGCGGGTCCTGGAGGCGGGCATCGTTTGGATCAACACTTGGTTGTTACGCGATTTGCGGACGCCCTTCGGTGGGATGAAAAACTCGGGGCTCGGACGGGAAGGAGGGCTGGAAGCCCTGCGTTTTTTTACGGAAGCCAAAAACGTTTGTATCCAATATGGGGAGTAGATTAAATTGTCACGGCCACTTACTACCACTGCCCGAGCAGATTCCCACTTGGATGCGGGAGGCGGGTATCTTCTGGATTACGGAAGATCGCCAATTCATGCGCCAGGGCGAGTGGCGTCGTCCGATTACGGATTCGAACTATTTCCTGGAGGAAAAATTGGTTTGGATGGACCAGCACCGGATCGACCACGAGGTGATCCTAAACCTGTCGCAACTGTACTGCAATGGCATGGACTGCGAGTGTACCCAGCGGGTACTGCGTTTTCAGAACGACTTCAACGCCGGGGTACAACACAGGTATCCAGAGCGGTTCACCGCGGGCTTTGTGGTCCAGGTGGCGTATCTGGAGGATGCCCTGATTGAGCTGCGTCGTTGTGTGGAGGAATTGGACTTGCAATTGCTGTGCCTGCCTACCCACTTTTTGACTCAGGGGGGCGAGTGGCGCTCGGTGGCCCATCCCGACATCGAACCCCTCTTTGCCCTGGCCAACGAGTACGAACTCGCGCTCGAAATCCATCCCTACGACGGTCCGCGGATGATCAATTTGGCCGATCAGTTTTGGCGTTTTCACCTGGTGTGGATGTGTGCCCAGACGGCCGACACCTACCACCTGTACACCACGCTGGGTTACCACGAGCGTTTCCCCAAATTGCGGGTGGCTTTTGCCCACGGCAATCAATACGGTCAGGTCAATGTGGGGCGTCGACGCCAGGGCTACTACGGTCGGCCCGATCTGTTTCCCGATGCGGCGGATCCCGAAACTGCGGTGGGAATGAACAATCTCTTTTTTGATACCCTCGTCCACGATGTTTACGCCTTTCGGCTGCTCATCGACCGGCAGGGTGCCCCCCAGGTCATTGCCGGCCTGGATGATCCCTACCCCCTGGGGGAGATCGAAGGGGTGGCGGATTCCTATCCCGGCAAGGTCATCGACCAGGCCGTGGAGCGGGCCATCATCAGCTCGCAGGATCGCGATCGCATCTGGTGGGACAATGGATTGCGGTGGTTGGCCGGGGCCCGGGTAGAAAACTTTTTGGAAAGGATTAAACCAAAGTCTAAAATTTAAATTTGTATGATAGATACGCTGCGTATGAATGCTACTTCCAATACTTCAATTGACTACCAGGCTACGGCCGAGTTCGCGGATTGGATGGATCAGAACGATCCGCTCCGCATTTACCGCGAGCGCTTTCACCTGCCCCGTCAAGCCAATGGCGAGCCACAGATTTACCTTTGTGGCAATTCGTTGGGCCTACAACCCAAGACGGTTCGCTCCTATCTCGACCAGGAACTCCGCGATTGGGCGACCCTCGGTGTAGAGGGGCATTTTGAAGCCGAAAATCCCTGGATGCCTTACCACGAATTTTTGACCGAGGCCATGGCTAAGGTAGTGGGCGCCAAACCCTCCGAGGTGGTGGTGATGAATACCCTCACCGTCAATCTTCACCTGATGATGGTTTCCTTTTACCGGCCGGAGGCCCAGCGCTTTAAAATCTTGATCGAGAGCGATGCCTTTCCCTCGGATCGCTATGCGGTGGAGTCGCAGATCAAGTGGCACGGCTACGACCCGGAGGAAGCTCTGGTGGAATTGCGCCCCCGCGAAGGAGAGCAGTTGATTCGGATCGAAGACATCGAAGCGCTCTTAGCGGAGCAGGGTCAGGAGATTGCGCTGATTATGCTCGGTGGGGTGAATTACTACACCGGTCAGTACTTCGACGCCAAGCGCATCGCCGCGCTGGGGCATCGCCACGGTTGTTTGGTGGGCTTTGACTACGCCCACGGGGCGGGCAATATCGACCTGCGACTGCACGACAGCCAGCTCGACTTTGCGGTGTGGTGTACCTACAAATACCTCAATGCTGGGCCGGGTAGTATGGCGGGTTGTTTTGTCCACGAGCGTCACGCCCAGGATTTTGATCGGCCGCGCTTTGCGGGCTGGTGGGGGCACGATAAGGAGACGCGTTTCAACATGCGTTTTGGGTTTACCCCCCTGAGTGGTGCGGAGGGCTGGCAATTGAGCAATCCCCCCATCCTCTCGCTGGCCGCCATCCGCGCCTCGCTCGATATTTTTACCGAAGTGGGGATGCCCGCCCTGATGCACAAGAGCCGTTTGCTGACCGGCTACCTCGAATTTTTGGTCGACGAGCTTCGGGATGAGCGCGTCCGCATCATCACCCCGCGCGATCCCGCCGAACGGGGTTGCCAGCTCTCGATCCAATTGCGGCGGACCAATCGCCGCCTGTTCGACGAGCTCAGTCGCCGGGGAGTGATCGCGGATTGGCGGGAACCCGACGTGATCCGGGTGGCTCCGGTACCCCTGTACAACAGTTTTCGGGAGGTCTACGATTTTGTCGCTATCTTGCAGTCCATTTTAGATTTACACCAATACGATGAGCAACAGTAAGGTTATGATTATTGGGGCGGGCCTTTGTGGGACCCTCCTCGGGATTCGACTGGCCCAGCGGGGGCACCGCGTCCAGATTTTTGAAAAGCGCTCCGATATGCGTCGGGCCGATACCGAGGCGGGTCGCTCAATCAACCTGGCCCTTTCCAACCGAGGCCTGCGGGCCCTGCGGATGGTGGGGCTGGAAGGGGCCGTGAGCGAGCACTGCATTCCGATGTACGGTCGGATGATTCACTCGACGACGGGCGAATTGCGCTTCTCCAAATACAGCGGTCGCGAGGGGGAGCACATCAATTCCATTTCGCGCTCGGGGCTCAACGTGGCCCTGTTGGATGCGGCGGAGGGGATGGAGAATTTGGAACTTCACTTTGAGCACCAGTGTCTGGAGGTCGATTTGCCGGCCGCGCGGGCGCGGTTTCGGGTGGGGGAACGGGAGCACGAGGTAAGGGCGGACGTGATCTTTGGTGCGGATGGGGCGGGCTCGGCCGTCCGGCGGAGTATGATGGCCCGGACCAACGAGCTCTTGTTCAACTATTCCCAGTTTTTCCTACGGCACGGCTACAAGGAATTGACCATCCCCCCCGGCCCCGGGGGAAGCTACCGGATTGAAAAAAATGCCCTCCACATCTGGCCCCGCGGGACCTATATGCTCATTGCCCTGCCCAACCTGGACGGCAGTTTTACCGTCACCCTCTTTCACCCTTTCGAAGGCCGCCAAGGACTCAAAGCCTTGACCACCAGACGCAAGGTCCTCGATTTTTTTGAAGCGCAATTTGCCGACATCATTCCCCACGTACCGGGCCTGCTCACCGACTTTTTTGCCAATCCCAATTCCAACCTCGGTACCATCAGGTGCTATCCCTGGCAAGCCTACGGCAAGGCCCTGCTGATGGGCGATGCCTCCCACGCCATCGTTCCCTTTTACGGACAGGGGATGAACTCCTCCTTCGAAGACGTGGTCGTCTTTGACCAGGTGCTCGATACCCATCCCAACAACTGGGCGCGGGCCCTGGAAGCCTTCCAGGAGCAACGCGTAGGCGATACCAATGCCATCGCTGATCTGGCGGTGGACAATTTTTACGAAATGCGCGACCACGTGGCCAATCCCGCCTTTATCCGCAAGCGCCACCTGGAGATGCAGTTGGAACAAACCTACCCCGATTATTTTTCCAAATACTCGATGGTGACCTTCAACGAGCACTTGCCCTACCGCGAAGCCCTACGCAAAGGCCGGCGGCAGGACGAACTGCTGATGGACATTGTGGAGGAGCAGGGCGATCGGGACCTGGATTAGGCAAGACTATGGGAAAAGGTGCGGAATTTGGCGAAGCTCGTCTCCGACGAAAGAACCGTAAACCGTAGAGAAATAGACGAAAAGTACCTATCTTCAGGCAAGGCAGGTCGAAAAATCGTATTGCCGGCCCGCCTTCCTGAAGATAAAGCCAATAAGCACCGATTGATCAGGCGCGCGTGCCATCGATCTCAAAAGAAAACTAATCACATGTTTCCGCGATTATTGCTGTTGAGTTTTTTACTCGGTCTGGTTACGGGCTGTAAGCAGGACGAGCTGTCCGCTCCGCTGCGTTACGAACGGATCAGCAAGATTACTTTTGGTACTCCCGATCGCTGGGAGGACAATTTCTACCTGATGAGCTACGCAGCAGGGGGGCAGCTCGAACGGGTAGATTACTCCTTTGGTGACCTGAGGAAATACACTTTGATCCACTACGAGCAGGATCGTCCGGTACGGATACTGGTCTACGACGAGGAGGATCAATTGATCGAGCGCAGAAGCCTTACCTACGATGCGGATGGCCTTTTGGCGAGTGCTGTTCACGTGTCGTTTAACACAGCGGGGGAGGAGCGGAATCAGAGTACTTTGATTTTTTCCTACGATGCCCAGGGACGTCGAATTACGGAAGAGCGGTATGCTGGTTACTTGAGGCAGGTCACCCGCTACGAATGGGAAGGGGCCAATGTCGTTAGCACTAGAGTGTACAATTCCGCGGGAAAAGAGACGTCCTGGATTACCTACCAATACGGCGATAAGGTCAATCCTTACCGCGGCTTTCCGACGTATTTGACCTGTACGCCCTGCCAATCCCGGAACAACGAAATTTCCCGAGACTTTAATTTTGCGGAGTACATCTGTGAGGGGGATTGTCGGAACACTTATTTGTACGACTTGGACGATCGTCCGATCCTGTTACAGAACCATTTAGATCAGGTTATTCGGTTCAGTTACCAGGATTAAGAGCGGGCAAAAAAATCCCCGGGCCTCGTTCTAGTACCCGGGGAAAATCACCTAATTATTGTAATTCAAACTTAATCCTCAAATTATAGACCGTATTCGGGGTCACCTCTTTGAGGTCGACCGTTTGACGGTGGAGTTTTTCTTTGGCGAAGTCGATCAGGTATTCGTTGTCGGTGTTGATGGCCAAGAGGAGCAGCTCTCCGTTGTCGCGGACGGTAAATTGGAGGTAGAGCTCGGCCTCGCTGATGCCGTAATCGGCCAACTGGGGGTTATTCATCATGTCCGCCAGTTGTTGGCCTACGGTAGTTTCGGCCTTGCCTTCGACGATATTATTGGCGTTTCCGGGCGTGGCGAAAAGTAGGGCAGCGAAGAAAAAAAGACAGCAAATTCCTGATTGGAGCGTTTTCATTTGGTAGTGGTTTAGTGATGGAATAAAGAATACAAGTGTAGGGGTTGCTGTAATAGTATTTGATATTTAGTTGCTAAAAGTCTTCGTTCAAAATGACGCCGGAGTGGAGCGAATGTTGCATCAAAAATCGGCTTGCTCTACGTACGTTAATGTTTGATTGATGAATGAGCGAAAAAAGCCGACGAATGTTTTTTGAAGCGCTAAGTAGCTGTTTCTCTGCGTCTTACGGAAGTCAAGTTGTGGGAAAATCTTGGCTTTTGCCGCTCTTTTCGATAAGCGATCCTTGGAATTCGATGAATTAGCGCCCGGGAATGGGGAATGCGAGAATGGGAAGGGCAGGGGGGCGTTGGCCCACCGGGGCGGTGGGGCTGAGGCGATGGAGGGAGAAGTGGCCGGGACTAGGCCAGGGTGGCCAACTCGCGGTAAACGGCGTCGACCGGTAGGCCCATGACGCTGGGGTAGGTCCCTTCGATGCGTTCAATTTTACAATGGCCAATCCATTCCTGGATGCCGTAGGCGCCGGCCTTGTCGTAGGGCTGGTAGGTCTCCAGGTAGTAGTCGATCTCGGCTTCGCTGAGGGGGGAAAAATGGACCTTGGAGCGGACCGAAAAACTGCGTTCTTCCTTTTCCGATACCAAACAGACCCCCGTAATCACTTCGTGAACCTTCCCGGACAACTCGCGCAGCATCCGCTGTCCATCCGCCTTGTCCACCGGCTTTTCGTAAATCCGACCCTCCAATACCACCACCGTATCCGCCGTCAGGATCACCTCCCCCGGCCGCAGCAGCTCCCGCGCCGCCCGCGCCTTCTTGCGCGCAATGTACTCGGCTACCTGACCCTGCTCCAAATCCGCCGGATAGGACTCGTCGACCTCCCGGCTGACGACTTCAAATTGGAAACCCGCCTCGCGCAACAACTGGCTCCGCCGGGGCGATTTGGAAAACAATAAAATCTTACGCTGAATCATGAGCTAAAATTTTTAGATCTTATAATTAAAGGGTCTGCCTTCTCAGTCGCCCCCTACCGCTACCAAAAACAGTCCCACCAAACCCGATAGCATGATGTACTTGCAAAACTGACTGAGGGCGTGGAAATCCTGAGAATGGACGGCCCGGCGCAGGGCGCTGAGAACGTAGGCGAGGGGTAGCACAATACCGATGAGTAGAAACAGTACGATCAGCCACTGCCCCCGCTCCCAGAGGATGTAGCCCCCCAGCAGGAGCAGGGCCGTCAGGATGCCCCCCGTCAGTAGGGCCACTCGTTTGGCGGTGGGAATGCCCCAGACGATGGGCAGGGTGCGGTATTTGAGCTGCTGATCGCCGTAGAGGTCCTCCATGTCCTTGATGATCTCGCGGAGTAGGGTGGAGAGGAATGCAAAGAGAAGGTAACTGGCGAAGAGCAGGCTGGTTTCGTAGCCGTAGGCAAAATCCATCAAAAAGAGGTCGTTGACCGTAAAGCGTTCGGCGAAGAAGACGATGCCGGCCACGAGGGCACAAAACAGTGCGACCACCACGTTGCCCCACAGCACCTGGGCCTTCCACCAACGCGAATAGCCGTAGAGCAAAAAGACGGCGGTAGGGTAGATCAGCACCAGCGGCAGGTTGCTCACGTACCAGGCCAGGTAAAGCGAGATGGCGAAGCCACTACCGATGAGGCAGTAGTAATAAATGGTGGCCCAGCGGGTGGAGATGCGTTTTTCGATGATGCGGGTAGCGGGTTTGTTGATCCGGTCGATGGGCAGGTCAATCAGGTCGTTGATGACGTAGCCGCTGGCGGCGATCAGCATGGTGGAGAGGGCCTGCAGGCTGTAGTGGGGCGGGTCGAGGGCGGCTTGGAGGCCGTTGGCGTCGAAGGCGGGGACGAGGAGGCTGTACTGTAGGAGGTACTGGGTAAAGGCGACGATGAGCAGGTTGGGCAAGCGAATCAGGCGTAGGTAGGCCAGTAGTGGATGGTCCCTAGGTGTTGTCATGCCGTAAATCTTCCTCTACCAGGTCGTCGATACCGTGGGCGACCCATTGTTTTTGGATTTTCAGGGTTTTTTCGATGACGTCACGTACGCAGCCCTGCCCGCCTTTGCGGGGCGAGATGTACCGGGCCAGGTTCAGGATTTCGGGGGCGGCATCGTAGGGGCAGGCGGGGAGGCCCACTTTGCGCATCACCTCGTAATCCGGCAAATCATCGCCCATGTAAAGGATGTGGTCGAGGTTCAGGTCGTAAGTATACTGGAACTCTTCGATGGCATCGATTTTATCTTGCACCCCACAGTAAATGTCAACGATTCCCAGGCCCCGGAGCCGCTGTACCACTCCCGAGGATTTGCCCCCCGTGATGATGGCCACCCGGTAGCCCTTTTTGATCGCCAACTTGAGGGCATAACCGTCCCGGACGTTCATCTTGCGCAGCAGATGACCATTTTCCAACACGATCAACTCGCTGTTGGTCATGACTCCGTCGACATCAAAAATAAAGGTACGTACGTCGTGAAACGGTTCTAATAAATTCATCCCAATGGTTTATAATCTTTTGAGTAGCTTGGTCTTTACTGATTGTCGCGCCATTCGTAGACCCACTTGGCCTGGATCTGTTCGAGATGCCCCTCGCTGCTCTGCTCGCGTTTTCCTTCGAAGGTGGGGATTTCCAGGATCCAATTTAGCAGATCGGTAAAGCGAATGCGGTAAATGTGCGATTCGGTAAACTCATCGCCAAAGCGTTCGTACAACTTGATCGCAATATCCTCGTGATCTTCCCATTGGATTGGCAAATCGTCGATTCCGTCAAAAGGCATGGTCTTACTTTTTAGTGGTGTCCTTGATTAATGTTGTGTGGCTTAGTGCTCGTGTCCAATGATTTCCCGCTGATCGGGAATGGTGATTTCCACCACCGCATCATCTTCGAGGATGATACATTGGCAGCCCAGCCGAGACTCTATGCGCGGATTGATGGCGCGGTCGATAAAATCTTCCTCCGGATCCGAAATTTCTTCCAAAAAATCTTCCCCACTGTCGACGTATACGTGGCACGTACTGCAAGCACAAACGCCACCGCAATTGTGGTTGAGGTGAACGTCGTGATCTTCGGCAATGTCGAGGACGGAGTAACCCGATTCGGCATCCTCAACGGTCTTGGGGGCGATCGACTTATCCTCAAACTTGAACTTAATAATGGCCATGAATAACTGTTAAAATTTATCTGCCGCGCAATTTCGCAGCAAATGTATTTTATTTCCCTCTTCTAACCAAGTTTGTCCTTGTTTTGTTTTACCCGCGAGAAAATAGGCTTTCCCGAGTACAGCAGGAGCTTGAACTCCCACGGGGTAATGTTGATCGCGTTGGTGTAACCGGTCCGTAAATCGGTGAGGGTATCGCCATTGTAAATGCGGAGTACCCGCCGGGGAGGAGGGGGGGAAGGGGGCGGCTGTTCGCCCCGGATTTCGAGGAGAATGGGGAGGGGGTTTTGGTGGGTTTGGTAAAACAGATGGATGCCCGCCTCGGGAGCCATCAGCTCGTAGAGGGAATGGTTTTCCGCCTCAATACTGCGCCGATCCTTGGCCACGCTATACTGAATGTCCAGGGATTGAAACAAGCCGGTGTAGATTTGGAGGAGGGTCTCGATTTCGTCCCGGCCGTAGCCCTCGATGTAGGACGAAAAGCGGATGGTCAGGCGGTCGGTATGGCCACGGAGAAAGCCCTGGGCGAAAAGCTCCAAAAAGGCGACGTCGAGAAAGTTGTCCAGAAATTCGGTCTCCAGACTGTTGAACTGGGGGGAAGTGATTCGGTAATTTTCCGCAATCTCCTGGAGGGCCTCCTTTTGAAAAAGCCGATCCTTGATCGACTCCCGGATGACCTTATCCGCCCAGGCATTGCGGGGAATCAGGGTGCCCCCCTTTAGCCGCAGCGGAATGGCTGGCCCCTCCTTAAAGTGTCGGTCCCGAAAGCCCAAGGACATCTCAATCAACCGCTGTTTGACCGTCGCAATCTTTTCCTTAAAATCGTAGTGCTGCCAGTTTAGGTTTTCCCCCTTTTGATTGCCAATGACGATCAAGTCGTCGGCTTCCCGCTCCTGATCCGCTTCGAGCCAGCGCACTTGGTCTTCCAGCTGTTGGACCCTTTGGAGCAGCTTCATGTAAAAGCCCCGGCCCCGGCTTTCGTCGGGCATTGGGGGCAATTGTACCTCCTCCAGGGGATCCACAAAGCTGAGGGCTGTAATGTGCGGAACGAGTTGCTGGGCTTCGAGGTAGATGTCGAAAAGTAGCGGGACGTCGGTTTGGGTATTGATCAACTGCTCGGCACTGAGGGCGGTCAGGTCGCGTTCGATCTGCCGCTTGAGGGCGCGTCCGCCCATCTTGGCATCAAACCCCCGCCGCGCTACCCACTCCAGGGCCTCGGTGGAGATGTTGAGAATGGTGGTGCGCCGTACAAATCCATCGCGTCGCAACAACTCCTTGATTTGCAGCCGCGCAATCCCCAGGATGTGCTCCAATTGCAGCGCGTTGAACACGACAATTTGCCCGATCCGGTTGACAAATTCGGGCCGAAAATAGTTTTCCACCGCTCGGCGATACACCGCCGCTTCGTCCTGCTGGTCCTTGGTATAGCCCACGTTGCTACTCGCCTCACGCGCACCGACGTTGGAGGTCATGATGATGATGGTATTGGAGAAATCGACCGTCCGGCCGAGGCTATCGGTCAGCCGGCCGTCGTCGAGTACTTGCAGGAGGATATCGTGGACCTTGGGGTGGGCTGTTTCGATTTCGTCGAGCAGTACTACGTCAAAGGGTTGGTAGCGCACCCGGGAGGTCAACTGACCCTCGGGATTGTTATAATCGCCGATCAGGCGCGCCACGGCGTAAGCGTCGATGTACTCGTTCATATCGAAGCGCAGGAGCTGGTCTTCGCTGCCGGTGAGGTAGCGGCAAAGCACCTTGGCGGCCTGGGTTTTACCCACGCCGGTGGGGCCAATAAAGAGGAAAGAGCCCAGGGGCTTGCGCGGATCGGTCAGCTTGGCCTTGATTTGGTGTACCAGATGGGTCAGCTGGTCGACCGCCCGGTCCTGCCCCACCAAATTTTCCGCAATGGCCTCCCGCACCTGGTCTTTTTCAAACGTCAGACCCGTATCAAAAATCAATTCGTTAAAACCACTCATCGTCTCGAATGCCTCCCGAACTTCGGGCGCATCGATGCTGCGAAATTTGTATTTGACCGCCAGTTGGTTGAGCATTTTCATCACGCTCCCCGGCAGGGCCTTCTGACGGAGGTAATTGCGTTGGATGCTAAAAATCCTGTCGATGGCCTGGATGGTGATCTCGCAGTCGTGCCGCATCTCCAGGAAGTGGCGCTGCTGTAGGACCATACCCGCCGCCGTTTCCAGGTCGGGTTCCACCAGCCGCAGCACCTGAAAAAGGTCGCTAAACCGCCGGTCTTTTTCCTGTACCAGCTTCCACTCCTCGGGCGTAGCTAGGATGATGACTTGCAGCTGCCGCTTCTCCAGGTAGGGTTTGATCACATCGCTCAGGGTCATGTCGTTTTGGCTCGATTTGCCGATCAGCAATAGGGCAAACGGCTTGTAGAAGAGGATGTTATAGGTCAGGCTGGACTTTTAGGGGTGCCGTCGGCCCCGCTGTAGGAGATATTGAAGAATGGCCTCCAAGCGCTTTTGCCACCAACCGACGTAGCTCATCCCCGCAATCAGCCGGGTGGGGTCGATGTGCCAGATTTTTTCGATAAATTGATCTCCCCCCATATCGAGG
>ERZ1740065.894-NODE-894-length-17057-cov-12.032526_pt1 | contig 17057 bp, 6 predicted proteins | sample MGYA00581738_ERZ1740065 | MGnify/ENA primary metagenome ERZ1740065 (study PRJEB43018, sample SAMN04849749) | marine metagenome | isolation source: floating plastic debris | place: Pacific Ocean | collected 2008-09-01 | study: EMG produced TPA metagenomics assembly...
TCTGTTGTGTTGTTTGTGTTTATTTTTTGTTTTTTTTTGTTTTTTTTGTGTTTTCTTTGCTTGTTTGTGATTGCTTGTCCTGTTTGTTATCGCATGTCCTGTTTGTGATCACGTGTCCTGTTTGTGATTGTGTGTCCTGTTTGTAATCATGTGTCCTGTTTTTGATCATGTGTCCTGTTTGTACAGCTTTTCGTAATTTGAGGGATAAAAATTTGAAACCCGAGACTTCGTCAGACACTATGGCTCATGGTACGGTGATGACACAGAGCTTAACCCTTCCATATCTTGATTTGTGAAATACCTTCCAAGATTCCAAACAGGTATACTAGGATGAGGTAAACTAATCACACATTAGTTAATTGTAGGTGTAGGCAGTGTTCGCTCATAGAATTTCAGATAGTTTTTCAGTGCTTCATCCACACTACGTGACATCAATTATACTATGGGTAGCCAGAGATCCGATGGAGGCTTCTATATTCTGACTGACACTGACTCATTTACTAGAGAGAGCCATTCACTCAGTGGGGGAGGATGTCTGCTCTGGCGCTAATGCTGTGGACATGGTATGGTAATTACTGCATTGCCAAACGAGCAACATGTCTCCGAGCTTGATTAGCGTTTCCTGTTTCTACATCAATAAGTACGCTGTGGACATGGTCATTACTGCATGGCCAAAACAAAACAGAGCCTGAGGACCTCTGTATTCATGACGTTAACCTTAACTCTTCTTGCTTCCATGTCAACAGGTAACGGTAACGGTAATGGTAACAACTTTGTTCACTTATTGTGATGGGTCCTGGTCTGACACCAGGCCAGCTTCGCCCAGCCGATACAAAATGCAGCACGTAACTGAGTGTTGCAATAATCGTGGATTGGGGTACGCTAAAGTGCTAGCCTCCCGTGACAAATACAGCAGACAACAGACAACAATAAGCCAATGCAACTGGGTGGCTTGAGCAATACAGTTCTTACGCAGATATACCCACAGTAGAGCCTAAAAGCAGCTCCTGATGGTAGCTACTACAATCTACACTAGAGAGTCTTAGTGTCCAGAACCTACAGGCAGAGTAGATGCAAGAAGATGCAGATGCAGAATCAACACCGACATCGAGTTAGTCTCTTGACCATTTTGATCTATAGAGTCACATGATCATGGTAGTGTTTCGATCTATAATGGGATGACAACTCCAAAAATATATCCTGGTGTGGCAATTCTGATAGGAAATTTAGCTGGGATTTTTTATACTGATCTCCTTCAAATTCGCTAAATATTTTTTCACACTTGTATTCCACTTTCAACTTTATGGTACTGTGATATATAATCATCTCTCTGATCTCACTCAGCCAGAGTTTCAGTCTCACCGTGGCGTCACACTGATCTGTGTCGGACATATTCACATCCTCACCCCAGTAAAGAGTCTGGACATTGAACGCTGCTCTCTACGACTGCGGATCTCCATCGCAGGCGTAACAGGAGTTGCAGAGGAGTGAGCCTGAGAAAGATATTGATCGCATCAGGTGAACTTAGACAGACATGAATAAACAGGATGGACATCAGGTGAATCAGGTGAGGAAACAAGGGAAAGGAAATAAGCCACAGGTATAGCATGCACTAACAGATGATGTGGCCCCATTCCAACTGTCAGTGTGTGAAGTTATCTTTGAGTCCACCAATAGAATGTATGAACCTCTGCACAGTATCAGAATCTGTACCTTCAGTAGCTCCACCCACTTGAGGGATGATCTTTCACTCCTGAATGTGTAGATTTTAGCGAGTCTGGACAGGTAGGGTACCTGAGATTTCAGATCAGATTTACCGTTCTCTTTGTAGCTCTTTTTGAAATTATTCATCAGTTCTCTCAGACCTTCTGAGGCTGTAATAAAAATATGTGTGCATATCAATTTGAATCTTTGCTAAATAATGATCTATATTTCCCTTCTATCTCACATCGTAATCAATCTGCGAAATGAGGTATAGGAAATAGTTCGCTGAACCACTGATGGTAGTACATTGTTGAGTAAGCAGTCGAATAGGTAGCGTTGCTGTCGAAGTAGACTCGGTCATTGCGACCTTGATCAACATCAAGAAATATTGATCTGTGAGGAGTGCAAGGCCATGAAGCCCATTCATTAACCCCATAAAACTATTGATCCAGCCATGTAGAGAGACAAAGATAACGAAATGACACACTACAACAATGACACTCTGTACCTGCATCTTTCTCTCAAGACCTCTGCTTTTGAGCAGGAGGCGGCCGAAGACCTCTCTCTGCCATTCCATCAAACTTTAGTCAGTCACCGTCGGTTTGTATTAACACAAAACAATCGATCTAAAATTAGTCAGTTCATCAGGCAGGTCACTATAACAGTGGGATCTGGTAGCTGTGAAGTGGCAAAAGAAAGAAACATGAGATCATTCACTTACAGGGTATTGTAGCGCACCATCTAGTTGCATCCACACTGCGTGGCCTCAGTTACAAGACTGATGACAAATATTGATCTGATCAGACTGATACGAAGGCTCAATAACTTCTGGTATGCTGAGTAACACCATTAGGGATATTCAACGCAGGCAGCAGCTAAATGTACGTCAGTCTACTCGCTTAAAATAACCGCGAAATCACCAGTGATCTCATTGTGTACTCTTTAGTTTCATGCTGAGGAAGTTGAATATGTAGGTAACATAATCTTCAGCTAAGCCATTTTGAAGAAATCAAGCAAATGAAGCTAATTATTTTAAAGCATAGTTACTGTAGTCGCTATGACAACGTCTGATATATAATACAAGGGGCCATTTGTAAAAAAGATCAGGAATTCTCACTTCCATGTCTTCATTATCAGCTATGCTACCCTCATCCTTACGTATCCTGGTGTCCATTTTACGCTCTCATACCTTCATTATGCTCTCGCTATGTCTCATTATTTAAGATGGCGCCTTCATTTCATTCATCCACAGTCTCATTGTGCACTGGCACACCTTTATTCCTTGTTGTTTCAACTTCATTACTTGTGGGTTGTACTTCGAAATCCCCTTCCACTGCTTCATTACTATGTTATCATACCTTCAAACTCAGCTTTCTTGCTTTCAATACTCGCTTTCAAGCCTTACCTTCATTACACTCTAGCGCACCTCCATTCTTCAATAGGGTGCATTCATTCTGGATTTTCCCATGTGTGGAAATTCCACAGTTAGCCTTGGGTCCAATACAATGAAACTGAACAGGGCCGTCTTCAACTATTGTTGCGGTCATAGTACCAGAGCTTTTCCAGGAGCTGAGACCCTGTAAAATGCCGGTATTTTACAGGTATTAAGCCAGTACTTTGCCGGTCCTTGTCCGATGTTTTGCCAGTATTTGTCCTGGACCCTGTGCTGGTCTTTTACTGGAAAAATTACAGGGTGTCTGACCAAACCAAAAATAGTTTTGACTCAAAACGCAATCAATTCCAATGTCGCACAATGCCATACCTATCAGCATTGGTCCTGTTAAACTACAATCGCAAAAGCGTGTATGACATGACACGCTTCTCTGACTTGCTGTCTCATTTCATATATACTTAGTTCAATATCGATGTCACTGCAAGCCGTCGCATGTGATGTCACAAGTAAATGAAGGAGCACAATATGATTACATAATGACGCAACATACACCCCCATATCCATATCTGCATGGTCTACTGCAGAACTGTGCTGCTGCTGAGAGAGATGTGCATCAGCACCCTTTCCTTCCATATCTTTAAGCCATGTTGTTTAGCTAGAAAGGAAGACTGCAGACTGTAAGTGGCTGTTCAAAGTGACCTATAATGCAGAGATCAGATAGGACGGCTAGTGGCCACTAGTGACTCTCGGAGCAGCAGGAGCTGGACTATGAAGAAGACTGGTCAACAAGAGGAGGATCAAAGAAATCAACATGAAGTATTACTACATATGAGGCGTTGTAAGCTATAAGAGCTCTGGAGTATTGTCCATCCATGGAGATGGTCGTGGACATCCTGACAGAAGCCATACTAAGATATCAGCATCAGTACTTATGAAGGTAAATGGGCACAATGATCCCATCATGATTCATCATAGTTCATCATAGTTCATCATAATTCCTGATAATTCATCATAATTCATAAGTGGAAGTGTTGTAATTCCAATGTTTACTTTCTAGTTTGTACAACTCATGTAACCCTTTCATTCACTGCTGTCGCTTGGTTGTCTCTTGACTCATGTTGTTCAATAGATTATCATAGTATGCATACAATATTACATTAATACATAAAACCTGTGTAGCACCAACGCATAACACCGGTGTGCATGCGAATAGGAAAACTGCCAACTCATTTAACCTGACGTTTCAGAGGACAAACTTTTCAGCATCATATACAAGTACTAGCATCATAAATAGCTTGCTGTCACCTGATGAGTGTATGGGAAACAACAAGGGAGAGTGAACCAGTCATTACGAGGTTATTGTCAATCAATGTAGTTTATTATCTGTGTTCTGGAGAAGAAGAGTAGTATATCCTGTCGCTGTATTCAATAAGACAGTATGAACTCAGTGGAAGTATGTACAGGCACATGTGGAATAGTAACACAGCTAGTAAGTATTGAATACGATGAATCAGATACTGAGGGGAAAATGGTAAATGCCACCGGCATCTACATCTCACGGACCAGAGTCTTGGAGCCTAATTTCTCTGAAGTGAAGGTCAAAGCTAGCTGCCCGTGGGGATCACTTTCTTTACTTCTGCTTCAAGCTGATCTCGCAGCTTATCTGCAAACAGGTCCATCCTCTTTCTCCTTAGGGATAAATTAGTGAGAGCCATGATGGGATATGTGTCGGCGATGTGACGGTCTTCACATATCCAAAAGCCGAGCTGTCCTTCTGCAGTAAGCCAATCTTTGAAGTTGTTCAAGAACAGTTCCGTGCTCTTTGCCGGTTCCTTGATGAGAAATTACTAAGTACCAAGTTGAAACATGTATCAATAATTTGGCGGTCGCTCACATCTCCTTGGAAAGCGAGTTGAATAGCCAGACACTTCTTATGACACTCATTTGCTCTCTCAAACTCTTCTTGTGACTGATAGATTGCACCCATACTTCCGTATGCAGTAGCGATATCAGGGTGGTTTACATCTCCATAGACAGCTTGCTGAATTCCTCGAAAAACTCCAGAGCTTTCTCATACTCTCCTTGTGATTGATAGACCATATCCATATTGCTATATATGGTAGCGATACAATGGCAGTTCACATTTCCGTAGACAGCGCGTTCAATAGCCAGCTGTTTCTTGAGACACTCCAGAGCTTTATCATACTTCCCTTGTGAGAAATAGACTTCACCCATCCTTCGATAAGAGCTAGCAATTAATGAGTTGTTCACATCTCCAAAGGCAGCGATTCGAATTTTGAGAGATTTCTTGAAACACTCTAAAGCTTTCTCATACTTCTCTTGTGATCTATAGACCGAGCCCATGTACCAATAGGCAGTAGCAATTTGAGGGTGGTTCACATGTCCATGGAAATTGTGTAAGATAGCCAGGCTTTTCTTTTGATATTCCAGAGCTTTCTCATGCTGTTCTTGATATTCATAGACTGAGCCCAGCTGCATGTATCCCACAGCTATGGCGTAAGGATCATTAAATTTACATCTGCTCAGGATATCCCCACATTTCTCATAGTTCCGTAGAGCTGCACCCCTATTTCCTAAGCATCGGTATATAAAACTGATCAGCCAATGTATGGAGCAATCTTTCATATGCTGATACTCTTGTAGCTCTTCCCTGACTGTGTCTCCATCTGTGTTTCTCGTTTTGGTCTGTTTTTGAGTAATGAGATGTTTCAAAGCATATCTAAGAGCTTCCCGATATTCTCCAGCCCTGATCTTGGTTTGGACCATTGTCGCCATCACTAGGCATTTGGCTAGGTCATCTGTGAAAGCATCTTCGGCTACCATCTGTTCTGCCATACTGAATGCCTCATCAAATCTATTACAACCAACAAGTGCTTCCATTTTCATGCATTTCAACCCGGGATTGGACTGGCAGGTTGTTGTAGCCGTTTCTGAGAAGTTAAGAAAAGACTCAAAATCGTGGCAGTAGAATAGTACTTTCCCAACTACTATTTCATCTGCATACTCAACACTATTGTCTGGTATTATCCCCCTCTTCACGGCCTGTGTGTGGACAAGAAATATTATCAGCAGCTGCTTCGAGATGCGCCATTTCTTCTTCCACTCACCCATGATTATGCCCTCTTCATCAGCAGGCCAGATGGAGATGTCGTTAAGTTGGGAGTCGTAGTGAGTGTATACTGACAGTCTGATGTGCAGAGCTGTAGCCACCAAGAACCTCAGAGACTTTGCCACTATCTCTGATATCTTACCGTTGGTCAACAGTTCATCGATGACTGACCAGCACTCTGATGATGAGAGCTTACAGCCAACTTTCAAGTTGAACACCAACAGTGTAGGAAAACAGTAGATATTGTCTTTGAGATCTAGCTTGTTCCCTAATTCTATACTCGGATGGAGTAAATATTTCATAACATCACCCATAATCATTTTCTTGGTAGCTGCCTGACGGTGTTCGGTGGCTGGTACTTGTGACACTTGCTGCTGGAAGTCTTTTGCCATGTTCTCAGAACCGTAGAGTAGGACAGTCGATGTCAGCATGGCTGACAAATCTCCTCTCAAAGCTTTCTCAAGATCATGAACGTTTTGATAAATGTCTTCGTATGTGGCCACAAGCTGTTCAACAGTGCAGATGAACCTGTTTCTTCTCTCCTCCGTGCCGTTTCCTGTCGGTATGTTTCCCGCGTTCAGTGAGAGACCGTCAATCTTGTAGCCATTTTTGCTTTCATCTTCGAACCATCGATTTTCACACAGCTCCTCTATGTTCATGTATTTCAGCTTTGTTTCACCGAGATTGCCAATGAGGAAGTAGGTGGTCACAGCTAGCCTCTCAAAGTACAGCTCATGGGTCATATCCTCAACCAGAAACAAGAACTCCAAGTCGCTGTAAGGAGTTGTCTCTCCTCTGGCAATCGATCCGATACCGATTGAGGCAAACTCACACGGTACAGGTCCACAGATGTTGATTGCCTCTTGTAGGACAGTAGAAGTGAAATCCACCATTTCCTTGTTGCACGCGGTGCTCAAAGACCTAACTCTCTCGATCCATGAGGTTGTCAGTTCTGGATTATTCCCCAATTTGATGTCTTCTGCAACCAGACTGTTAAACTGTCCAATAAGAGGCTGTAAATCGGTCAGACCTGACTTGATTGTCTCTCTGATCTCGCTCAGCTTGAGTTTTAGTCTCACCATCACGTCACACTGATCTGTGTCAGACATGCTTACATTCTCACCCCAGTAGAGAGTCTGGACATTGAACGCAGCTCTCTGCCACTGCGGATCTCCATCGCGGGCGTAACACGAGTTGTAGAGCGAGTGAGCCTGAGAAAGATATTGATTGCATCAGTTGATGGAAAGATGAGAGGATGAAAAGGGAGCAGACGGATCGAATCAGGCAAGAAATATTGAAAGGAAACAAGCTTGGTTTCTACTCCTGCGGCTTCTAGCCTCAGGAGCGCCGGTGGTGCTTGCCTGCCAAGTGGAAACCAAAACCAACCAAGTGAGCTGGGTTGCTAGATTAGGCACACAAAATTTTTAAATTTTCAACTTTCCTGTAGCCTTTATGGGTTCGCAGGTGCACAGGCTAAGTGGAAACCAGTACATCTGGTGAAGGGGGGGGGGGGTAATGTTTAAGAGAAAACATTGGGTAAAATGAAAAAAAGGAAAGACAATTGTAATTAAATAAAAAAAAATATTTATTCTACACTCTTACACATCACGACGCTCTTCCGATCTATCCATGGGTTCAAATGACACAGAGTCAAGCCGATGATCTTTCAATAGAAACAAAGTTATGTTTCACTAAAAAGTTTGTAGCTATTTCAACTTGAATCAATATTTCAGCTACTTGCCAACAGTTTATGATGAATTTGATAAAGGATGCTGTTTAGTATTTAGCTGTTGGCTAGTTTTTCTGTATAGCGCTGTGTGGTGTACATTTAATACTTTTCTACAAGATTTTTTATGGATCTGGGGTTGAATCGGCTCAGTAGAGACATGTAGCCACAGGGTTTCACTGGGTCTCCTCTGAATGGTTGCCTGTGAAGTGGAAACCAAACAACCTGAGGCAAGCCCTGGGGCTCCCTGGGACTCCCTGGGGCTCCCTGAGGCTGCCTGGGGCTAGGGACCTGCTAAGTGGAACCCAAGCTTAAAGCCTGATCTCCTTGCATGCAGTAATGTAGCTGCGATGGCATGATGGTTATGTGCTGCGATCGTGCGAGGCCCACACACTCATCTCCATGCTAATCCCAACACATCGCAGGATGTCACAGATTGAGTTCTCTCAGAGGAGTTAGACTAACTGGTCACCATTTGTGACCACAAATTGCAATAGCAGGGTCAAAAGGTCGAAACTGATCGCTACGATCCACCAATTTACGGTCTCCATGACCTCGCAGCAATCGCTGATGTTGTGCGATGTGTTCCACCTCGCACGAAAGTTAAACCAGGTTTAACTTTCGTGCGAAGTGGAACACATGGGATATGCTGATCTCCATGACCATCGCAGCTGATTGTGGGACATCGCACGCTGTCCTGCGACAGTTTTTGCATGCATAGAGACCAGGCTTAAGAGATGGTGCAAGTCGTCAGTGTTTGAAGTCATCTTTGAGATCTCGTTCCACCAATAGGATACATGAACCTCTGTTCAATATCAGATTCCGTACCTTGAGTAGCTCCACCCACTTCAGAGACGAGCTCTCACTCCTGGACACATAGATGTTGGCGAGTCTGGACAGGTAAAGTACCTGAGATTTCAGATCGTGTCTACCATTCTCCTTGTAGCTCTTCTTGAAATCTCTAATAAGCACTCTCAGACTCTCCTCTAATCCTCTAAGAAAAGTATGTATGAACCTGCAACTTTGCATATTTCATCATCATTATTTCCCCTTTTTCCTGCATCATAATAAAGTCATTGACATCAATCTCTGACAGGGAAGATAGGAAACCAAGAATCACTCCTGATAGTATCAGAGATCCTCAACATTGTCAAAGAAACTGTCGCCGAGGATCTCCAATAGTACATTGTTGGGTAGGCGGGTGGATTAGTAGCATTACTGGAGTAGATTCAGTCATTTTGACCTCGGTGAATATCATGGCATATTGATCCAGGAGGAATATAAGACCACGAAGTTCATTCATCAGCCCCATGCAAATACTGATTGGGCGATGCCAGGAAACAAAGAAAATGATGCAACGCGCCAGAGTCTCTGGTAGTAGTTAAAACCCAACCTTGCTATAATAATCGCTATCCTTACCTGCATCTTCCTCTAAAGAACTCCCTTGTTGAGTCGGAAGCGGTCGTATACCTCTCCCTGCCATTTCATCCAACTTCAGTCAGTCACTGTTAGTCTATATTAACACAAAACATTCGATCTAAACTAGTCGGTTCATCAGGCAGGTCACTATAACAGTGGGATCTGGTAGCTGTGAAGTGGCAAAAGAAAGAAACATGAGATCATTCACTTACAGGGTATTGTAGCGCACCATCTAGTTGCATCCACACTGCGTGGCCTCAGTTACAAGACTGATAACAAATATTGATCTGATCAGACTGATACGAAGGTTCAATAAATTCCGATGTGCTGAGTCACATCAATCATTGTCTGTGTTAACTGGATCACTCACTAGAGGGAGTTGTTCGCTTTACATAATGGAGGGAATTACCCTTCATCAAAGCACTGCTATTGTGGTAATATTGATTACACATATCATGCTTCTTATCTATTAGGCGCGTTCTGATCATTAATAACAGGAACTTCCTCATGCCGAGCACAGATTCAGAACGACAATCTATAATAAACTGCGGCCGAACGCTCGGCATAATATTTCGATAAGAAGTTGTTCTCCCTTCAATTTCTAATGTGAGCGATCACATTTGTACGCTTTGTGATATATTTCCGATATGGCTGCGCTGTGCGCCAGACAGCAAGCTATTCTACTGAAGCTAGATGCACTTAGTGCTAATTAAGTAAAGTGTTTGCTGGCTTTGTAATTCACATGTGTGGCTTGTACAGCTATAAATGTGTAAATTTCAGAGCAGAGAGAGTACCTGAGGTGTTTGTTAGTGCCTATGATCGATGACACCAATTCAGAGCATGAGGAAAGTGGGCATTGCAAGCTATTTATGGATGAGATTAAAAGCATGACTAGAGGCCTGATATGATGGATGAAGAATTTCAAAAGCACCTCTAGCTTTCCCAAAAGTTTTCCTGACCCACTTCTTGAGTACAGCTGAACACTTGGCGTTTGGAGTGATTAGACGTTCAACAAACGGCGAGTGAGGCGTTCTGTGAACGTCCACAAAAAGTAATCATTTTATTCGATTTACAGACAAATAAATTGTACGAGAACAGACCACCCACAGTTCGTACCGACCGTTCTTCCATCCGAACACGCCTATTGTGTTTTCATCAAATACTACTGGTTGTAGGTTTTGGGGAGCTGGCATTGTTGCATGCTTCTATAATAGAGAAGAATTAACATAATCTTATACGAATAGTGAGACAACAAAACTGTCTCAGTAAGAACTTTTGGCTTTTTTCATTCCTCCGTCGATATTTGTGCATCAGCATGAGCGGGAGTAAGCGGGAGTGAGCGGGAGTAAGCGGGAGTAAGCGGGAGTAAGCGGGAGTAAGCGTGGATAGGCGCGGATAGGCGCAGGAGTAAGCGTGAAAATCGACAGGAGAATCACAAAAACCGAACTTTTTATAAGTTCGATGTGAGGAGTTAGGATATTTACTATGGAGACTTGAATGCAGCATATCAGATTATCATGTAATACTGCAGATAGAGAGGTATGTAGAGCGCCGGAGTGAAATGTATGGGCCAAGAAAGTGTATATCTATGGGGTACATCCTAATAAGATGTTGATACTTGCTCTCTGTCCCTGCCCACCGATCTCCTCTCCGTCTCTCTCCATCCATCTCCTTCACCCACCTCCTCTCCATCTCCACCCATATTCACTCTGTCCGTTTCTGCCTCTGTCTCTCTCCATCCACATCCTCCCTATCTCCACCCATTTTCTTTGTCCCTGTCTGTCTCTCACTTCTCCGTTCACAACTTCCACAGCCCGATATCCTAGTTAATTTTACATGCAATTATCTGCTCAGGTGTACTTTTCACAAAAAAACGGGAGAAATGGCTGAGAAGCGACCATCAGGGAAGCGCACTTCGGCCAGACTTGCCAAGTACCTAAGCCACAAAAGCCAACTAGTACCCTGATACTAGTATAGCATAGCGCGGCGCATAGTGCGGCACATAGCACACCACATAATGACTATGGACTTTCTGATAGGAATTCTAAACAACTCAACCATAAGAAAGTCTACGAGAAGGTTGGAGAAGTGTACACCAAAACTGTATCACTTGACAGGTCTGACCCAATATTGGGTTGGAATAGTGCGGTGCACCAGTGTCCCAACTCAGCCTTTCTTCCAATCTTCCAATGTCGAATTCGGGTCAATGTTTACCCATGGAAGCATCACCAGTGAATCCTGTCCAACTATTTACTTCGTTATCAGCCATCTTGGATCAGAGACAGACTACAGAGTAATGTGATTGCAATGCAGACAACAGCAGTGACTTCAAATCAAATCTGAAAACCTTTAATCAGTGTACGATTTCAGGTCGTTTTACGTGAGGAGTTGATCAATCAATGTGAAATGTCACTCGCGCTTAGAAATGGAAAATTAACTGTGTTTAATTACTGTTAGCATACTGTGAAATGATTTTCAAAATGTTCAATAGATTGATGCTTGGTAGAGTCTCTGCCACGAATATTCGGCCTGACTGTTCTTAGGGGATGGTTTTATGTGGTTTATTGGTATTGGTGAGCTGAGCTCAAATATACCAAGATCTTAGCTGTACGGGGGTTGGGGCTCTGAGTCACTGCTTCTCAAAGTTCAGAAAAACTGAATCTCCAGTATCTCTTCTCCTAAAAATTGTAATGTGTGACATCTGCCATCTCGTTTGTTCAGAGCGATCAGCATAAATTGTTGTACCGGAAGTGTTTCAAGAAAAATCAATCTACTAAACCCAATGAGAATCATTTCACCATATTTTAACAGTGATCAAACAGAGTTAATACTACACTCGTAAGCGCGAGTGACACTCCATATTGATTGATCAACTCCTCACGTAAAACGTCCTGAAATCGTACACTGATTTAAGGTTTTCAGATTAGAATTGAAGCCACTGCTGTTGTCTGCATTGCAGTCACATTACCCTGTAGCCTGTCTCTGATCCAAGATGGCTGATAACGAAGTAAATAGTTGGATGGAATTCGCTGGTGACGCTTCCATGCATGGCCTTCGGTTCGTGTTCAGCAAGTCGAGTCATGCTATCAGAAGGTAAGTGTGGGTGTAAATACTGATGAAGAAAGTGTGGGGGTAAATATTAGTCGTTTTCAGTAAACTGGAGCCACTGCTGACCTTCTCCATAGACTTAAGTATTTTCAATGCATTTTAGTGAACTCATTTCAATCAAGAATCGCGTGCAGAAAGTTCTAGAACTTTTGCGATAGCAGTTCCTAAAATTTTCCCACCTTTAGTTTGCAAAATAAGACCCATAGCTTAAAGTCTTAAACTATGTTACAAAGAAAGGTGGGCGTTTGCCATTCTCCCGCCGATGTGCGCACACTCCCACAGACGCACACTCCCGCAAGCCGAAAGGTGAAGCTCTATGTAAACATAGCTTTAGCCATATTTAATGCTGCCCAATCTATTGTTGAAACTTAATTAATCAATATTCTCCTTGGCCTCTCATATCTCAATGTCTATGATCTATCATCGTCTACGTCTATGATCTATCATCGTCTACTTCTATGATCTATCATCGTCTATGTCTATGATCTATCATCATTTATGTCTGTGATCTATCATCGTCTACGTCTATGATCTATCATCGTCTATGTCTATGATCTATCATCATTTATGTCTGTGATCTATCATTGTCTATGTCTAAGACTGATATTATTTTGTCCGCAGGTTGATGTGGTTGTTGCTGCTGATTGGCTCCTCCTCTTACCTCATCTTCTCCTGCTAATCCATCGTTCATCTGTTTGCTGAAAAGCATTTTTCGACATCGATCCGAGTCGAGGTTGTGGACAAGTTGCCGGTTAGTCAATACACATACACGTGGTACTGAAGGCCACGGCACAGTCTTGCATGAATGTCTCCCATATTTACCGGGAGCCTGCCGTACTTTTGCAGTCAGAGTTTGGAGCGATGGACGCTGTATTGATTTCCTAATGCTTTCTGGGCATATTTTATTTTTGTTAGCAAAGCCTCCTAAGATCGATCAAAAATTACTTGTCGATATTCGATAGTATCGTGTACGGAAACCAGCACTAGTTGATTTGTAATGAAGCGTATCTAGTCTGTGTGACGGGTAGAGTTGAGGTACAGCAACATACACCAAACGATATCCTAACCATGAATTACATGATGTGTTTTTCCAGTTTTTTCTGTTAATTATGAATTTCAGTGCAATTTTAAAAAAAATTGGTAATTGATTAATAAAAAAAAACAGTGCGTCAGCCGGGAATCGAACCCGGATCTATTGCTTGGAAGGCAACAATGCTAACCTTTACACCACCGACGCTTGTTAGTAAAAATGGAATCAAAATTTTGCACCCAAATCATACTCTGAGAACTTCAATTAGTTGCCATGGCGCAGACTTGCCCATCCATTATGATTATGTCACACATGAATTATATTTGTAAAGTTGATCATAATTTTTGGATAGCTGGTAACCTGATTATGGTTTGTGAGGCAGTACCATTGTGATAGTGTTACGTGTATTCACCAAGCTCTTCCCTTTACCTCCCTTTAGAGCAAGAAGTAGTCACGTAGGATGGGTATCATGTTAGAAGAGATCTTACGTGTGACACGTGACATGTGACATGCCTAAAGTACGATACAGCATCGGCCCACCGTTTCTATATGAAATGAGCAGATTTCTCTCGGTCCAGCAATGATGATTTTAGAATTTCGCTAAACTTTCAAATGCTTGAGAAAGTTTGGGAAAGGTGAACTTTCATTGTTTAATGGTGCTGGGGCAGGTCAAATATGTGACAAGAATAGATACCATGTCTTCTTGTCTCTAGCTACAGCAAGTCTGCAGTTATGGTCGTCATTCAGTGTTTTGCAGTAACCCACACGCTCCATTGGCTGCAGCTCTGTCAGCCGCAGCTCCATTGGCTGCTGCTTGTATCGGAAGCTTGTCACGATAGTCCGTGAACCCCTCCCCCTCCCCATGGACTGTCATTGCCAAAGTTGGTACTGTGTACATCTTTTCATTAGCTTTGCAATGTTTACAGTGAGTTACATGTATATTTGGGCGCACTATGAGCTTTCCTAGTAGTCAACATCTTGAGACCTATCATAAACTAACTGGTAAAATTTTATGTTGTTCTTGAGAAGAAAACAGTGCGTCAGCCGGGAATCGAACCCGGATCTATTGCTTGGAAGGCAACAATGCTAACCTTTACACCACCGACGCTTGTTGTTTATAGAGAAACTTATATTTTTGGGTATAAGGCCTGTCATGCTAGCTGTAATTAGTTGCTATGGCGCCACACCTGGATGTAATTTATGGTCATACCTCATGTCAATCATACACAGGTGTTTGTAGTTGGTCGTAGATGAAAGCTTGACTCTTTGCTGTCCGCAAGGCTAATAGAATGAGTATGAGGTTACAGCTTACGAGGTACCCGCTAATGTCGGAGTCCGGCAGAAATTAAATACCGAAAACCAGCCGTCGGTCAGCTTACAATGCCGTAACAGGCTTGATGTTGACAGACAGACAGACACACGGACAGACAGACACACACACAGACGGACAGGCACACAGACAGACAGGCAGACACACATACAGACAGACACACAGACAGAAACACAGACAGACACTGTCTCATTGATGTAGAGTTTTAATGGGCAACATACTGTGAACGACAATTTTCTTTAAATCAAACTTTTTTGAGAACAAGCTGTCAGTCTCTAATTCAGAGATAAAGTGGATCTGAAGTATTTTCAATATTTTTATATCAAACAGAAGTCGAAGCAAAAATTGATCTATGAGAAGAAGGGAAATTTGATTGAAGCAGGCTGAAGTAGCATATTGAACTCAGATACAGGTGTGGTTTTAGTCGTGTAGCTTAAACTTGACTGATAATTGGCGCAATAGGTGTTAGGCACTGGCCGGCTCCCCAAGGAGAATTCGTATTCCAGAGATCACTGATCACAGGTTTCTCTCAGACCAGTGCTTTGGAGAGGCAGAGTTGCCCTGGTGCCATACCGACTGCATTGCTCTGGGGAATTTTCATTTGGCGTAAAGGCTTTACCACAATAGTCGTATTTTCAGCCCTCGGTCACAGACGGCAGCAATGTCCACACTAAACGTTATTCACGTAAACAAACTAGCCGTGAAATCAGCGCTCTTCTCTGAATTTATGCAGTCCGGTATAAAACCTAAAAGACGATTGAGTATTTTCCATGAACTCAGCAGCCAATCAACTAGAACTTAACTATAAATTGTTGTTCGAAATTCCAACATGTTGAGAGTCGCTTACGGCAGAAAAAACTGTCTATTGCAAGCTAAAAGTAGAAAGGAATGTGTGTCGCCCGTGACTGAGGGATGAAAATATGGCTAGTGTGGACCAGCCTCAATCAAAGGTTAAAAAGGTTTAAATTGCGAGACTGTCTCCACGCTTTCACACTAAGAAATAAATGTGCCTTAAGGGCGAGGCTGCCATATGCGATGCCAGGTTGCTCTCGGTTTTTAGGCAGGTTAGAGCACACCTGTGGCATGAGGGCCCAGCAGGAGGACTTAGTGGGATTCGAACCCACAACCTCATAACACTTGCGTGTCTTGAGGTGCAGGCTCTACCACTGAGCTATCTCCTACATTATGGAGATTGGATGCCCTTAATGAAAACGCTGCTGCAAGAGAACACGGCGCTGTCCTCTCTGACACAGCCGCCCCCATAAGAACTGACAATTTAATCTCAATTCGCTGTTGTAGTTACCCTCAATACTGATATGCAACCAGAATGATTGGAAGAAAAGTGGGTTGGAAAAAGTTTGGGAAGAGTACGGACCGGCCATTGAACCTGTCTTTGTCAGCATCACGCTGGATATGGTGGCGAACGGCCATATTGATGAGGGCAAGTAAGTTAGAAGAGATAAGCAAAATGTTCTAAATGTGCGGCCCTTTTATTCCTAGCATGTAGCTGGCTTGTTCTGCACAACACGATGATGAGAAAATGATGATCCTCTGCACCTAGTTACCAATTGTTACCTAGTTACAATGAGAGTGGAAAATCTCGTGTGAAGAAATATTTAGCGAATATAACGATTTCAAGGAAATCGCTAATGATAAATAAAACTAAGTTTCCATTGGAGTTGTCACATCATGACAGCTTTTCGGAGTTGTCATCTCATAGTTAATACAAAACTCAGGATGCTTGTAGGTATCTTTGTGACTTCATAAGTGCTGATTCCTTAGTTGTGGAGGTATTCCAACTCTATTTTTGGAATAGATTCCATCAACAAACTCTAACTTTTCTCTCGCTATTATGCTCAGTAGGGGGAAGCGTCAAATATTTCTAGCAATAATGACACCACTTTTACAGTACTTGCTTGAGTTTTAGTAGTTCTCAAAGGCAGCAAATATTCAGGGATCTCAATCTGGGCCCTGAAAAAATCCCTACAGCGGGTTTCAGGAGTTCATCATGAAAAGTTTTCGATATTGGGCAGTATTATGTCATCAAAAATAGCTTGGAATGGCCGTATTATTACCAAATTATTTTACATTTGCAGCATCAAAACTGGCTTTTATTTCATTAGGCTGATAGTTGGATACATTGCTTACCTATGATATAATCTTACCGAGGGAGGCGAGCGGTAAGAATACCGAGGGAGGCGAGCGGTAAGAATACCG
>ERZ1740065.895-NODE-895-length-17056-cov-12.134463_pt1 | contig 17056 bp, 11 predicted proteins | sample MGYA00581738_ERZ1740065 | MGnify/ENA primary metagenome ERZ1740065 (study PRJEB43018, sample SAMN04849749) | marine metagenome | isolation source: floating plastic debris | place: Pacific Ocean | collected 2008-09-01 | study: EMG produced TPA metagenomics...
AGGTATGTGTGTAGACAGGAATGCAAATATTTGCTGTGGAACTTGTATCGTCTTCGATAGGCTGAACTGAAACTTTGAATACGATGGATACGATGAATACGATGGAACTGTTAAGCAGCAATGTATTACACCAACGACAGATATTTGTGATCAACTGATAATGGATGTGTATCATAAAATATACAAATCTTCACTTGCAAAAAGTCAAAATCAATCATCATTTCACTTTCCTTGGCTGCTCACCAAAGGGAAAAGAAACTTGTGTACTATGTCTAACAACAAGGTGGATAGATTCTATATACTCAACAACCCGGCAAAGGGCAAGTTTATGTATGAAGCTAGAGGATTAGAGTACTGTACATACCTTCAGCTTGTTAGACAGCCAAGGGAAAGCTGGTCTACTAGAAAGGCAGCTGCATGATAGCGAAGACAAGTAGTGTGTAGCTCTGTGTACTTGTAGCATCGGGTCTTCCTGTAAGCGTACCCTCACATGTATAGTTGCACAAGCTCTGTATTATGGCCATCTGACCAGCATTGGGCTTTCTATCCTTTGGCAACGGACCAACGGCCTCTTTATATGTGCCGGACGGTAGCGTGAGCTTTAAAATAACCCACACTGTATCTGTTATTGAGTAGTGTAAGCTGCTATGGTGTAGTGTTTAGCATGCCTGTCTTGCAAGCAGAGGCCAACAATTCGAATCTTGGAGGCAGCACACTTTCAAATTGATACCTCAAAGTAAAGCGGTGGGAGGTGAGATATTCAAACACATAGTTCGACCTAGACCTAAAGTAGATAATTACAGTTGGGTGTGGAAAAAAAGCAGACAACTCAAAAGTACAGAAACACCTTTACGAATCGCCTCTGGTTGCTTCCACTCCAGCTAAGTAATGTATACCATGCACAGTAGAACACACACACAGTGTCCTGTACTCACATCTATACAGGACACTGCGCCATCACATAGCACTATCACAGTGCGAAGACATGATGTTATCGCTTACAGCCATATTGTACCAAGCCTCAGTACATGGCAGGGTATGCGTCTCTCTACCTCACCAGTCAAACTATACTGTATGATGGTCTTATCATCTCTATCAGGCACATGTACACTGTCATTTCTCACTACCAGCCTTTCATTGCCTATCAGTGACCAGATCATAGCTGACAGCTGATAGCCCGAGTCATACACTCTAACTGACCAGCTGTCGCTCTTATAGACCAGTGTGTAGATCAGACCGTCACAGACAGACATACTGTCTACGTAACCTTCAACGGATATGGCGTGGTACAACTGACCACGTCTCCATGTCACATGATCTACTCCACCACAAACCTCAATGTATATCCAACTGTCATACTGTGCCACTAAGTAATGCTGACCACTCATATCAATTCCAATATACTGTACTATATAATTACACCTCCAGCCGGGAGAGACAACGAGCATCTAATGATAGCAATAGTCTTCTGTATTGTCAAACTCAGATACATGACACAATAATTGAAAAGTGGCGGCAATTGAGATTTAGCACATCAAATGATAATAAGCAAATGAATAGGTGAACATCGAAGAGGCAATAATTGTTTTGGTACCAATATTTTGAAGTGGAGGAGCAATGATTACAAGGAAAAACAAGAATAATAAAAGCTAAGACAACCTTGCGTGATAAATCTATTTGGCAGGTAATTTCCATCCAGTAGTCTATTAACGTAGATCAGATGAGTTGAAAATTGCACAACACCACTGAATGTCAGGCTATCAGACCGTGATGATAGTTAATATGATTCATTACGAATAGGCAATACTGCATTTACAGACACACAACAAGTTACATCAGAGGCCAGCAAGCGGGAAATTTAGTAGGGCTATGCGTAGGAGTTGTGCTTCCTTGTAATTCTTGATTCCCAAATCAGATATCAGTCTGTTATGTTATGTTCTACTTCTGCCCTTACAAAACCACAAAACTCCTAGAAAGAGACCATAGACTGCAAGTATCAGACCAGACCGTCTCATATGGCAGGTCTGTTTGAAATGCTGATATCCATTCCTATTGGTTAGTGAAGTTACCATATCCATGTACCAACGATACCTTACTGGCAATAGAGCCTGGAACTAGCGATAGAGTGCTGCTGTACTGATGAAATACCAGACTGATGTACGGGTGCTACGGAACTCTCTACAGTTCAGAAATACCTTAATTGAAGATCGATAACTGGGGTTTGACACGACTATTACTCAACCTGCTGTGACATCACACTTATTTCCAGGGTGGATGCAGGAATTTTTCTGACTGAAGCTCAAGTCATCAACTTGCATCTGTTGACCACGTAACTGTCTGACGACTGCATAACTGATTATTAATTGATAATGACTGGGGTTTTTGTGGCTGTGCGAAAAGTGGAGTCGGTGTTTCTTTATCTATTTAATACTAGCTTACCAAAAATAGTTACGGGATATTTTTTTCTTAGCGCTCGAGCATCAGTAGCGTTAGCCTGAATCCACCCTTGATCATGCCTGCCTGTCAGAGAGACAAAACATCGAAATGGTGTCATACGGATTCCCATTCTCGTGAATAAGTTTTTCTAGCAGACTGAGTGACGGATCGCAGGTAGTACTCACACTGCAGTAACAGTAGCTTTCAGATCAGTTCATATATGTAGACAGCCCTCTTACTGAATCTACAGACAGCCAATAATCTGTCAGATACACTGACACCCACTACACAGTCGTTATCTCTGACCCCATTTTCTCTGATGTGAGTGATCACATGACCTGAAAAACAAGTCAGACCATCATTACATGCGATAGAGAGCGATAGTCATTGTCCTCATCATTTCGTCAGTCTGACAAAACTATTGTCAACATATATCAGCACCAATCATGTCATGAAGTGACTTTACTGATAAATCTATAGACAGAACTTCAGTTCAACATGTTCAAGCTAATCATGGATCTCCCTATGTTTTTTTACTGTTTTGAAATGTCCAAACAAAGTGCATATCTCGGTTATCAGGATAAATTCAATAACAAAAGTTTGAGAAAAAGCATGACTGATATGATCACCATACTTTTGCCAGAAAAGAGCAAATAAAATTAAATTTTTCTCTCAATCCTGATTTTATCACCAACTTATCCCAGACGGTGATTGTGTAGCATAACCATCGAACTCATACGCAAGCCTCAATCAAGGATATAAATTGGACCTATGTGAAATTTGGATGGGTTTAAGATGTAAACACAGTTTTACCTGTATCTCCGTCCAGTACTGCGATCTTTGGTGTATCAGACCATCCTCCGACGGACACAAATACTCTGTCAGCGTCGTCACAGCAGACCGCTATAGGCTTCTCCAGACTGACAGTAGACCATACACGGTCTAGTGTACTCATATCTATGCAGGACACTGTGCCATCGCATGATACTATCATAATGTCACAACGCGATGACATCACACACAGTCCTGCATTAGAATCCTTCATTTGAGGACAGGGTATGCGTCTCTCCACCTCACCAGTCAGACTGTACTGTATGATAGTCTTGCTTTCTCTATGAGGTATGAGTACCCTGTTATTTCCCATCGTAAGCTGATTGAAATCCTTTGATATATCACTGTGTCTCCAGGATCGGATCAGCTGATAGTCTTAGCCATACACTCTAACAGACCAGCCGTTGCTCAGATAGACCAGTGCATAGATCACAGTGTCATAGACTGACACGCTACTGACAACACCGTCCACTGATATGACTGAACACAACTAGGTGTCACGAGTCACTCGATATACTCCGCCCCTAACTCCGACATATATCTGATCGCCATGCTGTGACACTGAGCCACAACAACCTCTCACTTCAACCCTGCCTAAAAGTCTCATATCGGTGGGTGCAGTGTTCGGTGATGTCATCAGCCTGTCTGACTGCCTCAGTGTCACCTCACTCTGTTTGTGTTTACCTGTCACATAGAGTCATCAGTCATACCATTGCTGGTATTTGTTCATTCTAACATCTTTCTATAGTTCATCTTTCATAAAGAGACGCAGCTACTACACACCTATACAGACACAGCTCTGATCACCTGTGCAGGTATCTCCACTCTATGCACCGGTCACCTGTACAGGTAAAGCCACTCTGTATGTTCTGTGTCACTTCATTACATGTTGACAAATCAGTACACATAAATAATCAGATATATCTACGATGCCAACTATAGGTAATATTCGCTCAACTTGTGACAATAAGTTTACTTGTTGTTGTGTGGAGGCAGGCTTAATAATATATAAGTAGACAAATACATTGTCCAATTAGCAGTTTGTCATGAGAATGGACCAAAAATGGACCAACGATGGAAAAGTAAATTTAACCATGAACTTTTCAAAACCGGAGACTGGAATGCAGAGAATGACGTAACATTGTTAAGACCGGTTAAGATTGGTTTTCTAAACACAGACAGACAAGACAGTATTAACTTCAGATCAGTAGTTATAGAAACTCTGTGGAATACCTCTCACCAAACAAGCCAACTGGGTCCAGCGACGGCTAAAGCATGAGCTTGATTTTGTTCTTCTAATAGTGTTGCACAGGCCATCGTTGTTAATGGTCAGACTGTGGAGGTAGTATTGTGGTTGGAATTTTGAGGAAGTAATTTAATGGTAATATTGCATTGCTAGTATTACTAAATATTGTAGATGCATGTCTAAAATATTAATAAAGAGACAGACTTACCCTCAGCGGAGACAATTAAATCAGAGATGTGCTTAACATGTAGCTCTTTCATCCATTCCCGTTTAGGAGGAGAAGATGACTTGAGTACTGATCTCACTACTGTTACCTGAACAAGACAGTAAACACAAGTCTGACGTCTGCAAAATTCCAACGGTTAGATATAAATCATCACCTTCTCATTTTATCGATCCGAAATGCTGTTCTAAAGACTTACTGCTCGGTTCGTGAATCGAAATCGTTTCTTGTATCCGTGAGAGCAGACGCCCAGCAGTAGTCATCTCCCCTGTCAGATAGATTTCCAGGTGAGACGTTAGCTCAACCTCTCTCAAACGGTATTCTTTTGTCACCGTCCTCTCCATCTCCTCATACTGCTCTCTGATGGCTGATAACTACAGCGACCGCAGCGGATGACATGATGCTTGCAGCAGAGACTGTGCAGTACAAGGAAAGAGAACTCTGATTAACCTGCTCCTCCTTGTGTCTCCTCATCTCATCTATAGTTGTGTTATATTCAGTCTCGAGTTGTCTCAGTAACTCCTTGTACTTCTTCATCTTGTGTCCTACCATTGCCTGACGCTTTTTTAACCCTTTCATCTTAGACTGCAAACGCCTCTTAGCCTCCTCATACCCCTTCTCGACAGCATTCAGTTCGTGATCGCCCCCTGATGGATTCATGGCATTGACATCTTAAATTTACCGGGTCCCCACAGTTTCATTCACATGTATCTGACCTTGACTGCATCCTCCCATATCCCCAAGAAAGCTTGGACAAAAGAGCTGTAGACACAGCAGACATGCTATGGTGATCAGAGAGCCAGGATGAAAGAGGCAGTTTGTGTCCTTGTCAGCAGCTCCCTGATATATGTTCTCGGATGCGGAGAAAATTCGGTGATCAGCAAAAAAATCGTTGTAGGACTCAAATGAATCGAGAAACACGTTTGGTAGTATCTTATTATTTGAGATATGTTAGATCTATGATTAAAACCATGAATGTGATGGCCACTCAGGAGTGGTGAAACTTTCCCCAGAGAGAATATGTTACCTATAGTCTCACTGGGTACACAGACTGAGTTACTACTAATCTATAACTGGCTTTAAAGGCCCGACCACACTGGGGACAAATAGGCGGCGCGGCACTGGCAAGTACTGCCACCTACAGTAGTTGCCTGTGGCAAACAAAGCGCACTGGAGGCAGAACTTTCAGGCAGCAAATCAAGCTAAGTACGGAGAGCCCTTTGGCCAGTGCTAATTGCTGGGTGCTCTTTGCGATAGCCATAGAGATCGAGATGGGATGCTGTTAGCGCATCATATCATAAACCTACAATGTCCAGTCTCGAGTACTATGTCGCTAACGTAGCTTCTCCTCCTTCCACTCCGCGAGTTAGAAGAAAACAAACAAAATGAATTATTTTGCTCTTCAGCCTTCTATTTTTCTTCGTGGCGGCAATTCATCCGGATTTAACTGCCTGTAGGGCCGTATACGCATTTTTCAGCACCATAAGCAATATGAATCAAGGGTTACCATGAATATGTCAAAGAGTGGGTGAGAAACTTCCCTGACGAAGCAACGGTCTCTAGCCTCTGACATGATAGCATCCACGTATTTTTACTTGCGAGTAGTCATTGATGATGCAGTTATCCGAGACTGCTAGCTTTTATTATGTTGAGCTTTGTTGTTAGTTTTAGTCATTGTGTTCTGTTCCACTGTTTGTAGCAAGCCAGAGGCTTCGCAGGAAATCGGCATCTGAGTATTGAAAATACATGAAAATATTCGCCCAAAAAGACAAGTTCTAGTACTTTTATCATTGATGCGCTCTAGATGAACTTGAATAAATCTGTCGGAATGCCTTCACACATACCATTGCTGATATCATAGGCCAATATATTGTCGTGGTAACAGTGTTTGTTTAGACACAGTAGATCATCTATATCCGTTGGGATTTCACGTAGAGTACTAATACGATAGTATAATAGCGATGATAGTATGCTTCTTGCTTTTTTATACCGGTCTTCACACGAAGTAGGAGAAGAAAGATGCTTCGTTAACAGCAATTAGCATACAAAACTGCTGCTAATTGTCAATCGAATGATGCTTCTTGCAAACAATACTGCGCAACGAGCACTGGCCGAAGGGCTTTCCGTAGCTAAGTAGTGAAGCTACATAGCCCAGGCTTTCAGCTACTGTGTTGATTGCTATAAAATCTACTCTTTGATAAGCCAAATACGATACAAGCATAGGATCTCCATAGAAGAAAATAAATAGCCTGTTTGATGATATAAATGACAACGAGTACATTCGACGCAAGATGATGCTGGTGGGAATTGCTTTCCAAAGTAAATCTCGATAGCTACAGCATGCCCAGCTAAACAGCTGAGAAAAGCATGCTTTCCGTAGGTTTACTATGCTTTCTGGTATGAGAAAAAACACGATCACACGCATAATCCTATGTGAGTTGAATGTTTGACCAATCATAGGTAAACAAGTTGAATGGTTGACCAATCTTAGGCAGGTGGCATATCGCATTGTTTAAGCATGCAAAGATCTGCTTTGCGGTAGTAGCTATCGCCGCAGCAGATTTTGCCGTGCCCTCACACGGATACGCATGCTTTGTCTCCAGTGTGGGCCGGCCTTAATGCTACTGTCAGCAATTGGATGATAACGCATGGGATGCTCTCTTCATGACTTGCTTTGTCATAGAATCAGAATTCGCAGGACAGTTTCATCTCTCTGAGGCTCTTATTGCTGCTTAGCGGTATACGCGTAGGAGAAGGTGAAACTACTCACTCAGGCTGACATGAACTATGTATCATCTACATGTAATATCAGATGTCTCCGTCACCTTTTTCCACAATTTGATCACTAACGCGTGAATCTAGTTTAATTTACAATTATGATGGCCACTCACCTCCTCGTGTTTCCCACACATTAACCTATTGCAGTCCTTACAGTAACTCACACCCAGGGTCGTCTCTCCTCTAGAGCGGCAGGTGTCACATAGTCTGTGCTCACTGCTCATTGAGGTGTTATCACCAGGTAGTGACTTCAAATCGACACCAGAGTCCAGTTTCTCTCTGCATCATAGAGTAAACAACAGCACTAACACCTTCGCTCATACTGATCAGACCAGATGTACATACCGACAAGTCACACAGACAATCACTCCTTTCAAGGCCTTATCAGCTTTCAAACAAGGCAGAAAGAACTCGTGACCGCACGGCAGCCTCCTCCTGTCAACCATCTTATCCACGTCTTCCAAGCAGTAGGCGCACGATTCAATTTTAGGTCCTAAATTCTCTGCCATTGTATTGTGAAGCACTTAAAGCCGTCGATCCAAACTAAAAAATTAAGTGTAGTGTACCAACTTTTTACAATGCTTTCATAGCTTTGGTTATGAAAGCCGATAATTGAAAAAAGCACATTTCCTAACCCACTGCAATCACATATATTGGGGCTGCAATAAAATTCTTTGTTTTTTACCCGTACCTAACCAATATCACAGACATTAGCGTGGGTTGGCGTCAGCCTATTAATTTAGTGCACTCTGCAAATTGAACTGATTAGTTATGTAATGACCATTCTGTAGTTGCGTTCTTTGATACCTATGAAGCATTTTGGCGGGTGTCTTCCCTGCCTAATCTGAAAGCTGATGCCCATACGGAATCAATTTTTACTTACTTGATTAGCACTTAGGACTATCATTAACAGACGAAACTGATGCAAGCTGAACCTATATCCAACCAACGTCACAACTATTGGCATGTCTTGTCAGCCTGCACAGTTTATTCTGCCGGTTCCGTCTCCTGAAAGCGAAGAGCTTCACAGCATATCAGATTATCTATGAGTTCGGTGAATCCCACCGACCTTAGCTCCATGACCTTAGCTTGATGACCTTAGCTTGATGACCTTAGCTCGATGACCTTAGCTCGATGACCTTAGCTCGATGACCTGAGTTCTATGTGTTTGCGCTCGCTAAATCAATGAAAACTTTTAGTTGTGTTCTACGACGAGCATACCTTATTTATCTGAATCACACCCTACAAAGTTGACGACCTTTTGTACAGTAAAACTTACATGATGGATGAGTCAGATAGACGTAAGACTCAAGTGTCTTGAAAAGGTAAGAGAGATGTGAATTGGACTAGTGTCACCGGTGTTTGTCGTTCTACTATCGATTTTCGCACTCACTTCCGGGTCTATCCGTGCTCACTCCCGCTTACTATTCCTCACTGATGCACGAATATCTACGGGAGAATGACAAAAGCCGTGTCGCCAGTTTCGCCTTTGGGGCTAGAAACTGTCAATTGAGGTCGCCGCCTTTTACACAATTTTCAATTGACAACCATTCACACGTTAATAATTTCGGTGTTGAGTCCATCTTCTGTCACTTTTTAGTATTGTTAAACCAGTACTAGTCATTCCGCTTTCGTTGTCCAATTGACTATTTTCATTGTTGTACACAACTATTATGGTATTTTTACATTGTTTTACGTGGTCTTGTTCATATTTCTAATCTGCAAACCTGAGCCATAGCCTGCTGGTAGTGTAAAACTCAGCATCGGTGTCACTCTCACAATTGTCTTAAACTTTGTGGGCAAAACACATCTCCATATGCAACACAAAACATAAGATGCACACTTGAATAGGATATCCATCTACGCATAAGTCACACCTAAAACTAAGTTGCTCATTATGTGTATTCTACTCACTCTTATCAAGATGAATGGGGTAACTTCCTCAGGACTAAACCCAGCAGCTCTCTAGTCACAGCCTGCAGCTTATGCCACATGGATAGGTGGCGTCTCCTTGTGTCTTATCAGGAAAGTTTGCAAAGCTTTGAAAATGGCTGTGGCATTGGGTGAGAATGTGAAATTGACTAGGAGGCTACAGATAACGGGCTGTATTTTAACAGAGCTAAGTGTGGCAATGAGTACGAGATAAATAGTATAAACAAGCCTCAGTAAGCCAAATTCCTATTGGGCACACACTCTTGAGGACTGATCAAGGCAAACCTACCGCGATAGACCAACGAGTGACTGCGCTAGGCGATATGCGAGGTCCTTATCTCTCGGTATGCAGCGGCATAGGACCAGCTGTGTCTGATATCAAACACGCTAAGCATTGAAGCGAATGGCTGTTATGCACCGGTTTGTGTCGCTTCGGTCCAATGCCACTGGGTTCCCCCATAGCGGGTACAGGCCTTCAGACTTCACTGCTTGGTAGTTGTGCAATCCCTGGCAGGTTCAAGTACATGACGTATCTATTACCAGCCAATTGAATAGCTAAAACTTTTCGTTGTGTCTCCAAGACTAGATCAGCTGATAGCTTGAGTCGTACACTCTAACTGACCAGCTGTCGCTCTCCTAAAATATTGTGCAGACCGGACTGTCACAGACAGACATACTATCTACATAACCTTCAGCTGATACGACACGAGACGACTGATTGTCACGTCTCGCAAGACCTAATCCATCCACCACTCCCATGTATGTCGGATCGTCATGCTGTGACACTGACCATATATATCAATTGCAGTTTCGTTATATTAGTAGACCTCAGGCCGGGAGAAAGAACGAGCATCTGGTGATAGCAGTAGTCTTCTGTATTGTCAAACAAAGAGGTACAATGCAGTAACTCTTAAACTGACAATGATACAGATTCAGAATATCAAATGGTAATAGGCACATTTATGAGAGTATGTTAAAACTGCAACAATAGTTTTTGTATGAAAATATTAGGGTGGAAGAGCAAGGGTTAAGGTAACCTACAATAATGCAAACTGACATAAGTTTGTGTGATAAATCTATACATCGAACAATGTCTATCCAGTAGTCTATTTGTGAAGACGAGATAAGTTGAACAATACAAAACATCACTGAGTGTCGGGCTAACAGACTGTGAGTACAGGAAATATGATCCAGTACAAATGACAGAAAAAACTGCGTCTACGGAAACATGGTGTGTTACATCAGAGGTCAGCAGACGGTACATTTAGTAGGGCTGTGTGGAGGAGCTGTGCGTCCGTGGAATGCTTGATTTGCATGTCAGATATAGTATTGTCATGCGATGTGCTGCCTCCACCAAAATACATTCAACAAACCAAAAGACTGTTATAGATGTTGCATAGTGTAAGCTGCCGTGGTGTAGTGATTAGCTTGCCTGTCTTGCAAGCGGGAGACGTGCTGTTCAAATCCAGGTGGCAGCGCACTTTTGCAAAAAGGATACCACAGACTGAAAATTCAGACTAGCCCATGTCATATGGAAGGTCAGTTTTAATACGCCCCATTCCCACCGGCGAGTGAAGTTAGCACATATCACTGCCAACAATATCATACTGGCAATAGAGCCTAAAGCTACCGATAGATTGGCGCTGTACTGATGTAGTACCAGACTGGTGTATTAGTGTTACCAGAGTCTCTACACTAGTTCAGGAGTATCTTAAGTGACATAAGTAACTCAGATAAATCTTAGTTCCTAAACCCACTGTGAGTGGCATCATACTTACTCTGACTGACCGTCGGGGAGATCAAATAGTTGAATGATGCTATGCTGACCATCGTTCTAGTGCACATGGTCTGCATAAAAGACTGAGTGACAGGCAGCAGGTAATACTCACACTGGAGTAAGTGTTGCTGTTAGATCAGTTCATATACGAGGACATAGAGTCCAGCAAATTTGATGACAGCCAATGACCTATCATATACACTCAGACCAGCTACATAGTCTGTATTTCTGGTCCTATTGCCTCTGATGTTGGAGAGCGTATGACCTGTACAACAAATCAAACCAATCAAAGCATGTCATAGAGAGAGAGAGATAGTCACTGTCTTTGTCAGTAAGTCAGTCCGACATAAGTATTGTCATTGTGTATCAGCACCCATATAACGTAACGTGGTGTCACAGATAAGACTATAAAATAAACTTCAGCACTTATGTCAATTAAATGAAACGAAAGTGGAGCAATATGAAAAACATGGATGTGTTTGAGATGGAAACACAGATTTACCTGTATCTCCATCTAGTATTGCGATCTGTATTGTATCAGCCTCTCCACAGACAGCCACATAGACTCTGTCAGCATCATCACAACAGACCGCTGTAGGCTTCTCCAGACTGCTAGTAGACCAAAGACAGTGTCCTGTGCTCACATCTATACAGTACACTGTGCCATTGCATGACATTATCACAGCGTCATGACGTGACGGCATCACACACAGCCATGTGTTGTGTATAGCCATGTTGCTCAGTATAGGACAGGGTATGCGTTTCTTCACCTCACCAGTCAGACTGTTCTGTATGATAGTCTTACTGCCTCTATGAGCTACAAGTACAGTTTCCTTTCTCACTACAAACTGATATATATCCTCACAGTCCTCACTGTCCTCACTGTCCTCATTGGGTCTCCACGACCGAATCAGCTCATAGTTTGGGCCGTACACTCTAACTGACCAACCATTTATGTTAGTGTTGACCAGTGTATAGATCACACCTTCATTGACAGAAATATTCCATACCATACCATTCACTGGTATGACAAGAGACGACTGACAGTGGCTTGTCACTCGATAAATTCCATCAAGAGCTGCCGCATATGTCTGATCTTCATACTGTGACACTGCGCCCCACAAACAATCTACTGTCACTCTCCTCACCAGTCTCATACCGGTGGACGGAGCCTGTGACGATGATGTCATCAGCCTGTGTGACTGTCTCAGTGCCACTTCACTCCGTCTGTGTTTACCTGCCACATAGAGTCATCAGTTAGTTAGATGCCGTTACTGTGATTCATCCATTCTAGCATTATTCTACAGCTTATCTCCCATAAAGATACACCGTAGGGATGTATATTGATTACAATTGTTGATATTCATTTGTTTTTGGGGTTGTCCTCTCGATATATCGAAATACCAAACTACTCGCAATAAGTGAGTTCGCGATCTTGTGACATGTTCTATCTTCAGTCAGACAAAATTCTGTCCAGAGGTAGCGAACAGGGCTGTTGCAAATCTAATAAAAATATTCGTATTCCCATGGACGCGACTTATTTCATTCCCCGCCCACTCCGGGATGTGACGTAACTGTACGAAAACCAGCCAGACCAATATAGAATTCTTGAAAGAAAGCGCACGTGTCTCTACTACTAGAACTTATGGCTAGCTGTGCTATTAATAAATCATTGATGGAATTAATAAGCTTGCCTACTGATCGTATTTCTCATCACACCCCAAATAGATGATGTAATCTGCTTCAATCTAGGCAATCTTAAGTGTCAACTGCAGAATTTTTACTCCGTAGCTTTCCAGCTTGTTATCTTTCTATTCATAAGCTTAGATATATCACAGAAAAAGAAGTTGCATAGTTACAGAATTTAAATTTGAACTGATCGTACCGAGGAGAGGGAAAAATAGCTAATAAGAATACTAAGAATACTTAGCACCCATTTATGTTGACCAAAAAAATTTTGTAGGAGAGCTACGACCATCAGCCTTGTCTCCATGGTAATAGAGCTGAGTAGTAAACCAATATTTCTTAGTATTTTGCTGAATGCTTTATGATGTTATTAGGGCGAACTCGGCAATACTGCGCTGTGATGTTGCTGGGTATATACACGGTAGAGCAAAATAAATGCTGTTTCAAAAGGCGAATTCAATCAAGCTGTTTATCAATAGATAATATTTCGTAATATTACTATCTTTGTGAGCATTTGTGAACTCTTTTGATAGGCGGATGGTTACTTATATAACATGTTAAATCTCGTTTCAGGTAGTGTTCTGTGTACGAGCTGGTTTCTCGTATAGGAGGTGTATCTCATCCGTAGTAGGGGGCGTTTTCTAATACGAGCAGGTTTTCCCTTACATCGCAAGCATTTCCGTATGAGGAAACAAATCTTGTGCGAGATAGAAGATGACTGTTTATGAGATGGTAAATTTTGTGTCTCCTACAGCATTGCAGATTATTAGGTAGTGAATTCTGGGTGGGATAGATGATTGCTGTTTCACAGGTGGTGAATCATGTAACAGGTGGTGTTTGGAAATAGAGGTGGCAGCTTTGGGCCGCGGTAAGGAACAACTGCGCTTTTAGGATCAGTGGGACTTAATCCCATGTCGAAAATCAATAAATAAGTAAATAATCAAGTGTCTCCGCAATATGGACTGTAGGTAGGCGCAGAACGATAGATCGTTACATACAATATGGACTGTAGGTAGGCGCAGAACGACGCTTGTTATCTATTTTTCATACATGAGAACCCATGTTATTACCTTATTTTTGTTGCACTGGTAAAAATCTGGCTCAAAAAATTAAAAGCCTTTCTATTAAATTGAATGAATCAGAAACTTGTCTGGACTGTTGCAACCCTAACTGTAAAGGCTGGTTTGCCCACACCCAATTGGTTGGTTTGGCAGGGAGGTCAGGGGTCACCAGACATGAGGCTAGCTTGATCAAGCTGAGCTTTTTGCTTTTGGCTTTCTGCTATCATGCCTTGTAGACATGTTCAAGGCTGAGCTGTTACCAGTGATACTGTAAATCAGCGCTAGCATCGTATAGTGGCGCAAGGTAATTAACATTAACCCTGTCACCAGTATTATTTTGTTCGTTTGATTATTATGTTCCTGTAATGTTGTTGTTACAACTTATAATTTTTGACAGTTTTTTAAGATGCTATGTGCTGTGCAATAAAACACGAGCACCACACTACACCTCTACATCAGTGATCAACCGCCGTAAACGCTAGCGCCGCCACAGTAACTGTGGGCGTTATTCATTCCAAGAATGTGATCGTAAATTTACCGAAAGTTGTGTCAAGGCAACCTAGCAAATGTATAAGTGCAGGAATACATTGTCCAATTAGCAGCTTCCTATGATCAATAAAAAAAGAAATCAATGGAAAACTAGTGATGATCAGACCGCGGAGGTGGTATTGTTGTGGAAATTCGTAGAAAGTAATTACGCAGTAGCATTGTGGGGATGTTATCGCCAAAGGTGACACCTGCTTGTCTGGAATGTTAATGCAGAGGCAGACTTACCATCAGAAGAGACAATTAAACCAGAGAGGTGCTTGACATTCAGCTCTTCAATCTGTTCCTGTGTATCAGGAGAAGATGATTCCCGTACTGTTTTCACTAATATCACCTGACCAACCAAGTAAATTGTAGTGCGATGCTTGATAAGGTCCCAACTCTAGTTATTCATCATCAGCATCTATTTTTATCTACCCAGAATTCTCTGTTATATACTTACTGCTCGGCTCGATGACATCGTTTCCTCTATCTGTGAGAGCTGGCGTCCAGCAGTAGCCATCTCCCTTGTCAGATAGCCATCCAGGTGAGATGTTAGCTCAGTCTCTCTTGCTTGATATTCAACGGTCAATTTTCTCTCCATTGCCTCATACTGCTCTCTGATGGCTAGTAACTACAGCGAAAATTAGTCATAACACACAACGTCATCAACTCACACTAATACTCATGCGTATCACATCATATTTGCAGCAGAGAGTGTACTGTACAGGGAAAGACAACTCTCACTGACCTGTTCTTCCTTGTGTCTCGTCATCTCCGCCATAGTATCGCTGTATTCAGTCTCCAGTTGTCTCAGTAACTTCTTGTACTTTTTCATCTCACCTCCCAATTCTTGCTGCCGCTTCTTCAAGTTGTCCTTGTTAGACTGCAAACGTCTCTTAGCCTCCTCACAGGCACTCTTAACAGCAGCCAGCTTGTGAGCGCCACCTGGTGGATCAATGGTTTTTGCTTCAATATCTCAGATTCACTGCATCAAAACAGTTTCATTCACACGTATCTCACCTTGACTGCATCCTCCCATAGCCTCCAGACAGTCAGGGCAGAGCAGCTGTAGACACAGCAGACATGCTATAGTGATCATAGAGCCAGGATGGGAGGGGCAATCTGTCTCCTTCTCAGCAGCTCCCTGACCAACGTATTCCGACATGGAGATGGTGTGGTGATCGGTGAACAATTCATTGTGGGACTGAAATCAATGGGCAGACATGTTTTGTGTTGTTAATTGAGGATTATTAGTGTTAGTAGTAAATAATCGACTAAGCTGGTCGGTCACAAACAATCAGATCCTCGCCCAGCAATTATGGGTTAGTTGTGATCTCTCTAGACACATACACTGATATGCTATTTATATACAATGTAATCTCTATGAGACATTGTCCGAGCTACTTTTTGTCAACAGACAAACTCTCACACTCCTGAATGGTAATGGGTGATGAAAACAGAAAACTCACTTTCGCCGTGTATATGCGTCTGTTACCAGGGGGTAGACATTGTATATAAGTTACCCAGGCAGGCCGGGGTCCAGGGGCTGCCAAGACCTGGTGGGGTTCAGGAGCAACGCCCCTGGTCAGGGGGTTAGGGGGGCGAAGCCCCTGAAATTTTTTTTACTTCTAGTGCATGGAAAGTAGTCTGAATAGTATGAGAGTGATAGAGTTCCTTTGGACTGGAAAAATTGTACTACTTCACAGGGGAAACAAGTGGGTAAGTGTGTACAGACATCAAGCTAATTCTCATCTACTAAAATATTCCAGCATGATTGGAGAAACAATGTAGGTCAAAGTTCAATTAGAAAGGATGCTTTTTCGCCTTGGATGGATCTGGATGTACTGACTGATGACTTCATCGCACTTTAATTTGTCAGTGATGTTTTTTTAGATGTAGCAGGTCATCACACTGTTGAGTCGTAGTTGAGTCAGGGTGGATCGTAGATATGTTTTGGCCCTACGGAGCATGCTGAATGATCTCTCACTCACGGCATTGCTGCAGGGCAGTGTGAGCATGATCTGTGCCGATTTCATTACTTCACTTATAAGAGGTGAGCAGGTTGTCTCTCTCAACCGAGAGACAACATCCATGATGTTCTTAGAACGCTTCGGCAGGTTTGCCAGGGTGGGGAGTAATGTCAGTTGATAGAGCATGTTCTCCTTCGACAGGTCACAGCTGTAAAATTTGCTGACACTCTCAGCTAGTTCTCGAGTAGCAGGATCACTGATGCCATCGTGAATGGCTGTCATGAGGAGGGTTGCTACATCTTTATGCTCCACCGTATCTTCTTCCTGGAACCTTGCCTGGATTGCAGCTACTGCGGTATCAATCACCTGCCAAACCATAACAAAGGCATCATGGATTAGTGAAGACATATTATATGCAAGTATTGTACAATGCAGTACTTACCTCGTAAAAAAAAACAGTGCGAAGCTGATCCTGTACAGTGACGTGCACATGCTGCTCTCTGCCACCACTGAGCCTTGCAGGTACTTTTTGCCTTCTAGGCAGTTTAGCCTCCTCTAAACCTAACAAATGATGGAGCTCATAACATA
>ERZ1740065.896-NODE-896-length-17056-cov-5.071584_pt1 | contig 17056 bp, 14 predicted proteins | sample MGYA00581738_ERZ1740065 | MGnify/ENA primary metagenome ERZ1740065 (study PRJEB43018, sample SAMN04849749) | marine metagenome | isolation source: floating plastic debris | place: Pacific Ocean | collected 2008-09-01 | study: EMG produced TPA metagenomics assembly...
CGGCACAAGATCTTGAACCCGCGCTGTTTCCGACAATCACTCGCTTAATCCCGCAGCCTTTTCGATGATGTACCAGTTGCCCTCGTTCCAGGTGATCGTCTGCACCATTTTGGTGATCTTCCAGCCATCATCCGTGCGCACAAGCCAGTTGTCGTAATACCCGATCATCGTCTGTACAGGCGCACCCTTGGCATTTGGAAGGTGATGTTGCGCATGCAGCAGGGATCGGACATAGGCGCTGTCTCCATCAATTGTTATGGTCAGCGGCATCGCGATGTGTTGCGTCCCTTCGAGATTGGCGAAGAACGGTTTTACCGCGCTCACCCAATCGTCGGCTGCCATGGTCTGCAGCCCGCCGCCCAGCGAAGCGGTGAAGTCCATTTGGATTTCATCCGTAAAGACCGAGCGGTGCAACTCCCAGTCCTGCATGTCAAACGCGAGGCCGTAGTTGGTGATGACCTGACGGATTTCCTCGCGGTCGAGCAGGACTTGCAACTTGGTTTCGGTGCTGCTGGCTGGGTCGACGATGGGGGCCTGCTGTGCGGCGACAACGTTTGGCAGCAGCGCTGCGGTGACAAGGGTTGCGATGCGGTTCATCTGGTCTCTCCTTGGCAGGGTGTAAAAGGTACCGGTGCGGTAGGTTGCTGAGCCGCACCGGTCTTGTTGCGGTCAGCACATTATCGCGCCAGGAAACCGCCGTTGATGAACAAGGTCTGGGCGGTCACCCATTGGCTGCTGTCCGAAGCAAGGAAGTCGATCAACGGCACAATGTCGGTGATCTCACCCAACCGTCCGGCGACACTCATGTTGCTGAGATAGGCCGTCGATTGCTCGTTTTCCTCACCGTGGAAGAAGGCGGTGTTGATCGGACCCGGTGCCACGACGTTCACGGTTACACCGCGGCTGCCGATTTCCTTGGCGAGCGCCCGCGTGAAATCTTCGAGCGGGGCCTTGGAGCCTGCATAGACCCCATACATGCCGGTCGTAGCCCCGAGAAGGGTTGTGCCCATGTTGATGATCCGGCCGCCGTCTTCGATGTGTTTGGCCGCTTGCTGCATGGCAAAGAAGGCCGCCTTCGTGTTGATGCCGAAGGCGCGATCAAACTCGGCCTCGGTGATCTCGGCAAAGGGCTTCTTGATCACGACGCCTGCGTTGTTGATCTCGATGTCGATCCGCCCGAAAGCGTCCTTGGCACTGGCAAAGATCGCTTCGACCGCTGATGCGTTGGACAGATCGCCACTGGTGATCAGAGCCCGGACGCCATGTTCCTGAACGAGACGGGCGGTTTCCTGTGCATCCGCTGCAGAGTTGGCCGCGTGGTGATGCACCACGATATCAGCGCCGCGGCTAGCGAGGCTCAGCGCAAAGGCGCGTCCCATGTTGCGGGCAGACCCGGTGATCAGGGCGACTTTACCCGTGAGATCGCGGCCGTAATTTGTTGATGTTTCCTTCGTCATTTTCTTTCTCCATCTGGTTGGAGACAGGATCAGTCCTGTCTTGACGAAGAAGATGGCGCGAACTTCAAAATTCATGTAGACAGCCATTTGTCATTCACTACATGCGAAAATCACAATTTATGATCGAGACGAATGAACAGCTTTTCCTGCGAGTCGTGGAAGCAGGCAGCCTCAAGGCCGCGGCAGAACAGACGGGCGCGGATCCGTCCGCTGTGAGCCGCAGGATCGCCGCGCTCGAAGACCGGCTGGGCGTCAAGCTCCTGCTCCGATCCACCAAACGCTCAAGACCGACCGAGGCGGGCACACAATACTACGACGGCATGCGGGCCCTCATCGAGCAGCAGACGGCCCTTGAGGCGCGGATCGCGGGCACCGTGGACACGCCGACCGGCAAGCTGCGTGTCACGGCACCTGTTGATTTCGGGGCCGAGTTCGTCGCGCCTGTGTTGAGCGCGTTGCAAGAACAGGCGCCAGATCTGAAAGTCGAATTGCTGCTCGGCAGTGCGTTCTCGGATCTGGTCGAGCAGAGCATCGATGTCGCGATCCGCATCGGGCGGTTGCCGGACTCCAGCCTGATCGCCCGGCGGCTCGGATCGGTGCCCCGGGTCATTGCAGTGTCAAGCCGCTATGTTCAGGAAAACGGTATGCCAAAGACACCCGATCAGGCCGAAGCGCACCCGTTCATCATCTACCGACCGGAGCAGAACAACACCAGCATCAAGATGCGCCGGGATGGGAAACAGATTTCGATGCGGATATCCGGCAACCTCACCGTGAACTGCGTGGCGGCCATTCGCACGCTTGTCTCCGAGGGCAGGGGCCTGCACATGGGGCCGACCTGGATGTTCAGCGAGGGGTTGTCAGACGGCTCCATCGTTCAAGTGCTGCCCGATTACGAGTTAGAAGCCTTTCCGCTGCACGCTGTCTACGTGTCCTCAAGCTATGTTCCAGCCAAAGTGAGGGCATTCATTGATCTGATGAGGAAATCGGTTCGCGCCAACAGTGCGATGGCTGACTGAGCGCAGAAGTGTAGCGCGTGATCCTTGCAAACTGCGTTCCATCAATCCGGCAGGGCGGTGGCAGCGTCCGCGCACGAAGCACTATTTCGTCAGGCGTCAGAGGTCGCGAGTGAGCCTTTCTTGCAAAAGTGCCGCTTTGCGGTGAAAGTCCGCTTCACTGAAAACAAAGCGACATTGGACCCCGATGATAGACTGGCTGATCTTTCTGCCCGCGTGTTTTGCACTGAACCTTGCGTTTGGTCCCAACAACCTTTTGGCGATGACCCACGGTGCCAGGTCGGGTGTATCGCTTGCTCAAAAGGCCGCGGTTGGGCGGCTGTTGGTTTTCATCCCGATGATTTCTGCCAGTGCGCTGGGTCTTGGCGTTGTTCTGACTGCATCTGCCTTCGCGTTCAGCTTCGTGAAGACCCTTGGCGCGGCCTATCTCATTTGGCTTGGCGTCAAGCTATGGCGGAGTGCGCGCGCTGTGGATGCGACGGCACTGGGAACAAGGCCCATCACCTTGAGAAGTGCATTTAGAGCGGAAGCGTTGGTTGCCGCGAGCAATCCCAAGGCCATCTTGATCTTTGCAGCCTTCTTTCCCCAGTTTGTGGTTCTTGAGGCATACTGGACAAGCTACGCGATGCTTGGGGCAGCTTTTCTTGTCATGGAAGCCATCGCGATCTTGTTTTACTCCAGTTTGGGGCGTTTCGCATCGCGCTTCGCCGCTGGCAAACTGCCCCTGATGCAACGTGTTTCGGGGCTTACAATGTGCGCCTTTGGGGTCCTGCTTCTGCTTAGTCCGCAGCCTTCGCGTTCATAGCTGATTGCGACCTGCGGCGCGGGTAAAGTTGCGGTTACGTCAACTCATTTGGGACGAGCTGCGGACATGATTGTGGGCATGGTCGACGAGAATCGTACCATGCCATGCCTGCAAATACCCCGACAGGACGTGGAAGGTGACCGGAGGTGTCCGGCAAAGCGCGAATCCCCGTGTGATGTGCGCGATCTGAAACCGGTTTAACCCAACGCAATGTGGGACGATGTCGAAATGACAGTTTTGGCGATAATGTCAAATTGATAGGATTGGACTTGCGACATGTTCTTGGCGCCGATTCACAAGCCCTCTCGGGTCAGCGGATGGGGAAAGGCTCACGCGCGCCAAAAAACAAGATTCCGAAGAGCAGGTCCGGGTGTTTTTCGGTCGTTTGAAGGAAGCGATTTGTAGTGAAGGCTTCCAGTTTCTCTAATTGTAGCGCCCTGATCGTTTGAAGAAGTGCGGCGCTCAAGCTTCGCGTGGCCCGGGCGGCCGGACTTCCTTCCAAGGCAGATCAAGTCATCCGCGACCCTTATCGACAACATTGCGTCCTGAACAAAGCTGTTGACTGTCGCGCTTCTCAAAATTATCAAAAAGATAATATTAACATTGGTCGGCACGGGGGTGTCCGACGAAAAAAGGGATGGAATTGAGAGTGACCTATTTTAAGCGCCTGGAGAACAGGACCGACGTATCGTGTGACGCCAACCTTTCCGCAGCAACATATGCCGGGCACAGCCTTGCCGGGATTTCGGTCTGTCTTGATGTCAACACGCAGCGCGCCGTGTCGCGGCGTCAGGACATCAGAAAGGTCAGCATTCCAACCGCTTCGAGCGCTCGGGTGAAGTATCTCAAGGATTGGGCGAAGCGGCAACGAAAGGCGGCCCTGTCTACCGGTGTCTTCAGTCTGCTCGTCTTGCCGGTTTTCGCGTCGTCTGCCGCTGCGCAGGACGGATCCGCGGTCAACGCCTCCACGGCTGAAAACGTGGTGAGCGCGGTCATTCAAGAGGACGGGACGCTGCTGCTCACCATGGAAGATGGCAGTACGAGAAGTATTGCGGAAGGGGAGTATTCCGTTTCCGCTGATGGCCAGATCATCGTTGATGCCGAAGCGTTTGCCGGCGGTGGGACCGCCGTTGCGGGGGTATCTGGCGGGCCCCTTCTTGGCGTGCTCGCAGGTGGTGCCGCGATCGCGGGTGCCGGCGGCGGCGGAAGCGATGGCAGCGGAGGTGGTACTGCCACAACGACAGGCTTCGTGATCGACGGATACATTTCCAACGCAACGGTGTTCCGGGACACAAACGGAAACAGCGTTCTGGATGATGGTGAGGTATCGACGACAACAAATGCGCAGGGGGAATTCACACTCGGTGGCGATCCTAATACTCCGATTGTTTCGGTCGGTGGAACGGATATCTCGACCGGTCTGCCGTTCGCCGGGACTTTGACCGCACCCGCCGGATCGACGGTGGTGACACCGGTAACAACGCTTGTTCAGCGGCTCATCGAGTTGGACGAGTCGGGGGAAACCACTGTCGAACAGGCGATCACGATTGTGAACGAGGCGCTCGGCCTGGATGAGGCCTCGGATCTCCTGAACGAAGACCCAATCGAAAGCGGGAATGACGCGCTTTTTGCGGCGGGTGCCAAGATTGCAAACGTCGTCACAGTCGGGTTGGCTGTCGGCGCTGACGAAACGGACGTACTCGATGGCTTGGCCGAAGCGCTGCTGGATCCAGATGTGGCTGACGATCCCCTTAACAATGCCGGAGTCCTTGAAGATGTGTTTAGAGATGCGTTGGAAGGAGAAACACCTAACAGCGATCTTGGATCAACGGCCGGCAGCGTCGCGAACGCCAACAATGTCATCGATGACCGTGCCGAAGCGGGCGACACAGATGGTATCGCGGATGTTCAGCAAGTGGTTCAGGGGGACTTCTCCGATGATGTCAAGGAAGGTGACGTCAACGAAATCATCGAAGAAGATGAAGTCGCTGAAGCGGCTGATGACGCGGAAGAAATCGTAGACGGCCGGGTTCAGTTCGATGTTCCGGCCTTCAGCGAAGACTTCAACGGATCAATCACCCTGGCGGAGACGTCTCAGGATGGCGCGTGGTATGTGGATCGCTCCGCACCGGCCGCGTTCGAGATTTTCGTGCGCGACGACGGCTCGTCCGTTCTGCGCCAGACGATTGCGCCGAATGCAGACGATGACAATGATCCGGACGACCGGCCGGACGGTACCTTCCATGACACGCAGGGGCGGAAATACGATCTTCCTGACGAGACGACCGAAATATCGATCCAGATGTACATCGATCCGGCTTGGGAACCGGCGGAAGGCGCTACCTCGGGTTTCCGGCAAGCGGGGTTCTGGGGAAGTGCCCTGAATGAAGGCGGCGAGATCGCCGGCTTTCCGATCATTGAGTTTTCGACAGTTGACGGTGCCCCGAATTTCCGGGTTTGGACCGGGCTTGAAGGTGAGGATCGGTGGCTTGATCTGGGTGTGCCCGAAGATTTCCAATATGGAGCATTCCAGGATCTCAGCATCGCAGTTAATGACGACGGATCAGTCACCTACACCGTTGGAACGCTGACCGAAGTCGTCGACAGTTTCGATGTGGTCGCCTTGGACAATGTCATCCTGCAGGGGCACAACTATGTGCCGGGCGACCCGGAAGGGGATCGCGAACCATATGACATCCTCTGGGACAACTTTGAGGCCAGCAGCGATGCATTCGGTCTGATTGACGATGACGTCAACCTCTCTGTTTTCGGCGAGAATGTCGATTTTCTGTCCCGATCTTACGAAGTGGCGGAAAACGTCACGCTGACACTCACCGTCGGGCAGGCGGACGGATTGACCGTTTCCGGAAGTGGCACGGTCAAGCTCGTTGGGGAGTTCAACGCGGGTGTGGATCTGTCAGGCATCTCTGCTGCAATTGATGCAACTGACGTCCAGGACGTCGCGCTGACGGTGAGTGCAGATCAGGCCGACGGTCTGACAATCGATCTGGCCGAGGATGCCACACTTACCATCGATGTGGATTATGCAGATCTAAGCGCGGAGAACCCCACGCTCACCCCGGCGATAGATATCTCCGGTATCACCGTGGGGGGATCCAGTTCGCCGGCCGATTTGTTCAAGGTGCTGGATGCCGGCAGCGTCGGGGACACGATCAAGCTGCACAGGAGCTACGGGGACAACGGATACTATGACGCGTTTCCCCAAGGGAATCCCGATGTCAACGCGGCCAACATCGAGCTTGGCAATCTCTATGTCGAGTATCTGCTGGACGGTGGCGCGCCTCTTCTCGATATCGTGCAGACCCGTGTCAGCGGCGAGCCGGATTTTGCAGCACGTCAGCAATCCCTGCACGACAATCTTTTGGGTAATCTGGGCGACGCGGCCGTGACCAGCCGGCTCAATTCGGGGCAGCTGCTTGAAGACAACCGCAGCGACGCGGCCAAAGGGTTTGGGGATCGCCCCCTGGATGACGGGATATTCGACGACAACAGGCTCTTGCTGGAAAGTCAGGTCTGGGATGTTGCCAACGGTATCCCGCGCGCAGATTTCACTCCTGGAGCGGGTGAAATCTATGTGCTGAACGGCACGACGCTGGTGGATGCCAACGATGCACCGGAGGATGGTTTTCAGCCCTTCACCAGCCTTGCCGAGGCCGGCGCCCAGGCCAATGACGGCGCCTATATCGTGATTGGGCCCGGGACGTATGAGGGTGATCTCGATATCGCAAGCTCCGTTACCGTCAACGGAGTAGGCGATGTGACGATCAACGGTGGATTTCGGATTACCCCCGACACCCAATCACCGTTGATCGTCACGATGACAGGGGTGGATATCGTGCTGGACGAGGCCGGTGATCGCGGGTTCTACGTACGGGGTGACGATGTCACGCTCAACCTCACGGAGATCTCCGTCACCGGACCGGATGCCCCGAACACCCGCGGGATCGAGACCGAAACCGGATCCGACCCGGTGATTAACGTGACGGGCGGATCGTTTGCGGGCCTGACCACTGGTATCTACCTCAATCCCGAAGCCACGCTCACCGTGGACGGCACGGTGTTCACCGGCAACCTGGCCGGGATCGGAACGGACGCTCCTGCAGGCGTGACGGTCACAAACGCCACCTTTGACGGGAACGGCGAGGCGATCGGCTTCGGGATCAACGTCACCAACGACAACGTGACCCTGTCCGGAAACACCTATGTGACGGATGCGGATCAGGTGCTGGCCTATCTGCCGCCGAATGTTCGGTCGGCCTTGCCGGACACGCTTGACGGCGTGGCCATCGTCCGCGTGGACCAGCAGACGATCAACGGGACGGACGGTAATGACATCGTGGTCGATCCCAGCGGATCAAGCGTGAGCGACCTGTCGTCTGGCGGCTCAGATTTCGAGCTGTTCGTATCGAACGGCACCGAAGAGGGTGTGAACCACTTGCTGGGCTTCAGTGCCGGTGCGGTCGGTGAGGGGGGCGATGTTCTCGCGTTCACCTCCGGCAGCAGGGATCTGCCGGATCTACGCGGCATGACCGTCGAGACACTTGCCGAAGGTGGGTCAATCGGTGCCGACACCGGGTTCATACTCTTCACAACCGAAGTGTCGCTTCCGTCCTCTTTCGCGGAGATTGCCGACGGTCTTTCAAGCGACGAGCTGGCCCCGCTGCTGGCCGCCGTGGACTCCCTGACGGGTGCCGAAAGTGGCAATGTTCTGATCGCGGTTTCGGATGGCGAGGATACGCTGATTTTCGATGCTGATCTCGACGAGACAGTGGCCGATGGCGACCGCGTGTCGAGCATCGCTTACCTTGAAGGCACGGCTGGTGCGGATCTGACAGCGGAAAATCTCTACGATTTCTCGGCGGTTACTGCAAATACCTGACGCCGTTCCTTGTAACTCGTTCACCGACAGATTGGCGTACCGGAGAGTCCATCCTCCGGTACGCCATCGGAAGGCAGTAAGCACATGCAATCGAAACAACTTGCCCCATTGGATGCACAATTTCTCGGAAAAAGCTGGTCACGCTTTTCGTCGTATAGTTTCGCGCAATCCGAGATCGGGGCCGTCATCGGGGCAAGCGAGGTTGCGCCGGTTGCGAGCTTTGCCCCCTTTCTCTTTCGCAAGTTCGATACCGGCATCATGCCCTACGTCCTGTTTTCCCTCTCAGGGCGGCGCAACGAGTTCGTTAAACCGAATGGCGATTGGTTGGGCAGTTATGTCCCGGCGGCGCTGCGCGCGCATCCGTTTGAGTTGTCCGGAGACTCGGATACGCCGCGTCTGCTGGTCGACGTTTCGGCCCATGCGGCCCATGGTATCGGCGGCCCCGAGAGTATTCCCTATTTCGATGATTCAGGTGGTTTTTCTCCGCCTGTGCAGGACGTGCGCAAGTTCCTCTTGGAGAGGAGAGAGGAGCTGAAGCGGACGGCTGTGATCATGCGGAAGCTGACGCGTGCCGGGCTTTTCGTTGCATGCAACGCGCCGCATCTGACCCGCAAGGACAAGGACAGGCTTTTCCTCATCAACTGGAAACGGCTCTACGCGGATTGTGCGCTCCTGTCTGATCTTTCGGGTGATCTGGTGCAGCAATCGATCCTGCACGCGCACGCCGTCTCTCTCATCCAGATCGGCAAGCTGCGGGCGCTCCAGGCCGAGGACCGCATCAGGGCTGCGGAACACGTTGGTATCCCGCCGGGATTTGAGGGTTTTCTCGACGCAATCAGCACAGCGGTAAAAAATGACTGATGTGACGGAGCGTTCGAAAGATGGCTGTCGAATAACCTGTCTTGCGGCTCTGATCTTTTGCGTGACCGGATGTGCGGCTGGTGCGCCCGAGGGCGGCCAGACGCCCGCAGAAAGCGGACGGATGGAGCAGGAGCGTGAGGTGCCCGCGGTCATACGAAACTCGACCGTGAGAGACAGCAGCTACGGTCAGGAAATACGTCAGGCGGTTCTCGACTTCCCCTCGCTATCCGGTCAGAACGCGCGGCTGAGCACGGTCGCCTCCCGACTGGACGCGCTGGAAGGCAGCAGGTTGCCGCAGCTTACGGCCGGTGTTTCCGCCGGCCAGGCTGTTGCCGGCGACGATCAGGGGGCAACCTTGACTGCTCAGATTTCCCTGCGCCAACTGGTCTTTGACGGCTCGGCAACCCGAAACCGGATTGCCCTGACGCGCGTCACTCAACGCCAGCTGCAACTCGAAACTGACGTTCTGTTGTCGGGTTTGTCCCAGCGGATCGCAGAGGCGTCTCTCGATCTCTGGGAACAGACACAGCTTTTGCAGCTGGCCGAAACCAATGTCACCACGCATGAGGATTTCGTCACGCAGACACAGGAGCGCGTCTTGGGCGGCGCGACCACGGGAAGTGATCTGCTGTCGGCACGCAGCAGGCTTGCGGATGTGCAATCCGAACGGGCGCAGAGGACCGCCGCACTGGAACAGGCACGGGCCTCCTACATCGCCCTGATCGGGCCTTTGCCCGCTGACGCGCGCCTGCCACCACCTCTGCCCCGACTGGGGGATGATCTCGCGCGTGTCCGTCTTGAGAGCAGCAGCCAGTTGGCCATATCACGCATGCGGATCACCGCCGCCGAAGCGGAGTTGGCTGTGGCCCGATCAGGCCGGTATCCGGGTATTTTTCTCGAGCTCACCGGTCGGCAGACCGACCTTCTGACGGATGACGCCGAAGATGAGGTCTTTGCAGGGTTTTCGGTGGATCAGAGCCTCTTTACAGGGGGGCAGCAACGGGCGCGGGAAGAGCAGGCTTCGAGCAATCTGCGGCTGGCGAGAAGCACTTTCGACGAAAGCGAAAGGGAGGCTCGCAGACAGCTGGATGTTGCCCTGGCCAACCGTTCCGCCGCCGAGGCACAGGCCACGGCTGCATCAGAAGCGGTGCGCGCCAATACGGCGGTGCTGGAGGCCTCGCGCGCTCAGTTCAGCATCGGTCGGCGCGGTATTATCGAGATCTTGGATGCGCAGCGGGATCTGAATGCTGCGCAGGTGCGGCAGATTGCACTGCAGGCCCTTCGCATCAGGACCGAACTGGAAATACTGAGCCTGACGGGGGATCTCGCGGCGGTTTTTGGCATCACCGGGTATCAGGCGGCACCCGGGCCCGGAGCTCACGTCAGCATCACGGTTTCAGGCCCGTCGCAGGATGAGTAGGGCATTGGGATATAACAGGGGCGTGCAATGACACGCTCTCACAACACGTCAGATGTGTCCGCGCTGGAAGACTGTCTGCTCTTTGTGGCGCAGGCCCATGGGCAACCCTTGTCGCTCGCCAGCCTGCGGGCAAACGCCGTTGGCCTTTCGGGTGACTTCGGCATTCAGGATGCCATTCGAGCGGCAGAGCACCTCGGCTTCACCGCCGCGCTCGGTGAGATCTCCTTGGCGAAACTGGATGCCGACATGCTCCCGGCCATACTGATCGGTCCGGAGCGCAGGGCCGTGTTGGCGCTCAGTCGCAAGCAGGACAAAATCCTGATCCTGAACCCCGCTGTTTCAAATGCCGACCCCAGCTTCGTAGCCTTGAAGGAGCTGCGAAAGACATATCCGGGGCAGGTGATCTTTCTCCGCCGGAGGGAGACACAGCAGGACAGCGGGCGATCCCGCTCGGCGCCGTCGCATTGGTTCTGGTCGACGCTTTTCAAAAGCAAATGGTCCTACACTCAGGTGCTTCTGGCGGCTGCGGTTTCAAACGTTCTGGGGCTGTCCACCTCGATCTTCATCATGGTTGTCTACGACCGGGTTCTGCCAAACGAGGCAACGGAATCGCTGATCGCGCTCACCATTGGTATCGGGGTGGCGCTGCTCTTCGACTTCATCATCAAATCATTACGGGCCAGTTTCGTCGATCGCGCCGGTCAGCGGTCCGACATCATCATGGGTCGTCTGATCTTCGAAAAGCTGCTGGATATTCAGATGCAGGCCCGCAAGGGCTCGACCGGCGCCATCGCCAATACGATGCGTGAATTTGAAACGCTGAGGGATTTCATCACCTCGGCGACGCTGATCGGGCTGGTCGATCTGCCCTTCATAGCGCTCTTCATTCTGGTGATCAGCCTGGTCGGTGGGCCCTTGGCTATCGTTCCGGCCATCGCTGTCCCGCTGGTGCTGATCATCGGCCTCGCAGTGCAGCCGATCCTGAGCCGGACAGCCGACAAGAGCCATCTGGAAGGTCAGACCAAGCAGAGCGTTCTGGTCGAAACCCTGTCCGGTCTCGACACCATCAAGACCATTGGGGCCGCGCGCGTCATGCGGCAGCGGTGGGAGGACGCTTTGGCGACCCAATCCGGTCATGCCCTGCGGTCTCGCGCGGTATCGCAGTTTGCCCTGAACGCCACCGCCTTTGCGCAACAGGCGGCACAGGTCATGATCGTCTTCTACGGGGTGTTCCTGATACAGGCGGGCGCGGTCAGCATGGGTGCGCTGATTGCCTGTGTGATCCTGACCGGCCGCACGCTTGCCCCGCTGGCTCAACTGGCGCAGACGATGACGCGCTTCAGCCAGGCCAGAACCTCCTACCGCTCCGTCAGCGCGCTGATGCGCCAGCCCACGGAACGTCAGCCGGGCCGGACGTGGCTCAGCCGTCCCCATCTGCGGGGTGAGATCGAGTTTCGGGATGTGTCTTTCACCTACCCCGACAAGAAGACGCCCATTCTCAACGATCTGTCCTTTCGGATCGACCCGGGGGAGAGCGTGGCGATACTCGGGCGGGTCGGATCCGGCAAAAGCACCGTCGGACGGTTGCTCACCGGCCTGTATTCGGCGGACAGCGGTCAGGTTCTGGTGGATGGCACGGATATCTCGCACATCGACCCGCAGGATCTGCGCGGCAACATCGGTACCGTCCTGCAGGATGTCTGGCTCTTCAGCGGCACCGTTCGGGAAAACATCGCCGTTGGGGCGAACCGGCCAAGTGATGAAGAGATCATCGCGGCAGCGGAACTGGCGGGCCTGCACAGCTTTATCGCGACCCATCCGATGGGATACGATCTGCAGGTGACCGAACGTGGTGCCGCGCTGTCAGGCGGTCAGCGTCAGGCGATCGCGCTGGCGCGGGCACTGGTTGGCAAAAAGCCGGTGCTGTTTCTGGACGAGCCAACCAGCGCCATGGATGTGCAGACGGAAAAAGCCTTCATTGAGCGCCTGTCGACATATGGTGCGGGCCGCACGAAGATCCTGGTGACGCATCGCACCGCTCTGCTGGAGGCCGTGGACCGGGTGATTTTGATGGAGGGCGGGCGCATTGCGCTCGATGGTCCGAAGGAGATGCTGACACAACGGAACGCGCCGGGGAAAGTGACGCCAAGGGTGGTCTCCAATGCGGGTGGATGAAGAGTTCCGCACCATCCTGAAGGAGCGGCAAAAGCACCGCGGTCTGCGGGGGTCGCTTCTGTTGCTTTCGAAACTTTTTCTCTATGCTTTCATCGTCGGCTGGGCTTCGATCTCCGAGGAGGACGATGTGCCCCGGGCTGAAGGCCGTATCATGCCGAACAGCAGCCTGCAGACGCTTCAGGCGCCGGAAGCCGGGAGCGTTCAGCGCGTATTGGTGAACGAAGGCGATCTCGTGCAGGTGGGCGACATCGTCATTGAAATGGACGGAACCTTTGTGACGGCCAGTCTTGACCAGGACCGACAACGGCTGTTTGCCTTGCGCGCCCGCGCTGCGCGACTGGAAAGCGAGATTGCCGGCAGTGGCCTTGAAATTCCTGTCGAGGTTACGGCGCTTTCTCCCGAGGTTGCTGCGTCCGAGGCCGCCCTGTTCAGCGCGAGAAGGGCCGCATTGCAGGCTGAAAAGGATGTGCTGTTCAACCAGATCGAGCAACAGGCGCTCGCCATAAAGGAATCCGAAGCCATGTTCGACGCGGCATCGGCGACGCGCGGGCTCGTGGAGCAGCAGATCGACCTTATCGCGCCGCTTGTGGAGCGCGATCTTGAGCCACAGACATCGCTGTTGCAGATGAAAATTCAATTGGGGGAATGGGAAAGCCGCGCAGCGCAGGCAATGTCCGCCATAAACCGCGAGATCATGCGTCAGCAGGAGATTGAAAACAGGGTATTGGCCCTGGACAGGAGCTTTCGTTCGACCGCATTGGAGGAGCTTACGCAGGTAAAAGCTGAATTAGCGGCTTTGGATGCCACGCTTCCCGCGCTCGAAGAGAGAGTGAAGAGGTTTGTGCTGCGCGCACCGGTCAGGGGGATTATCAACCAGGTTTTCGTTCCGCATGCCGGTGGTGTCGTGGGCTCCGGACAGGAACTGCTCGAGATCGTACCGGTCGATGAGAAGCTGCTGGTTGAGGTCTTCGTGAAGCCCGCAGATATTGCGTTTCTTTATCCCGGACAGCCCGTGAATACCAAGGTCACGGCTTATGATTTTTCCCGCTACGGAGCGCTGGACGGGCACATAAGTCGAATCGGCGCGAGTGTCGCAAAGCATCCCGAAAGGGACGAAAACGTTTTTTTTGTCGAAGTCATAACGTCATCAGAGCTTTTGGATGCGGATCAACAAGCATTGGATATCGTTCCCGGTATGGTTGCAGAAGTTGAATTTCTCTCTGATCGGAAGACTGTATTGGATTACATTGTCAAACCGGTCATGCGGGTTCGGGAGCGTGCGTTTCGCGACTGAAACGGGCGTATTACGGACGTCTCAGAACATAGGTTGAAACATTTCGCGCTTAACACTCGAATGAAAATTAAAGTTTGGGTATAACGCCTTACGGGAATCTGTTGCTGTGCAACCCGTGGAGGTGGTGTGGAGTCATGGCTTTCCGCGAACTGACGCTATGTCATATGACATTCACCTTGTAACTGTCAGGATTGTGTCGTACCGAATCGCGCCTGAAAAACAGGCAGTTAAGCAGTGCCTGACACGAAAACTGCAGTCTTGACTGAATGCGCAAAAGTTCGACAGGCTCAATTCCGCCAAATTTCGCATCAATATTAGGGTATGAGCAGTTTTGCTTCGTCCTGTTTCCCGAAGCGCCTACTTTAAATGCTAGGATCGTGTGACACAAAATGTGGAATAGAGTCCCGAACGTACAGTGGAATATGCATGTAGGGTTATGAGAGCCGTGATGATTTACAACTTTAAAAAGAAATCTTTGATATGAACGGAAAAATTAGCACGCTTGCACAGCTAAGGATACTTCATGAAAGTATGGAGCAGGATCTGGGTCTCAGCAAGCTGTCTCCGCACGCGCGAGACTTGCTCTATGCCGCTCAGAGTCTGTCAAACGATTCGAATGAATTTATCCGCAGCGATGACCTCAGGAATCATCCGCTTCTTAAATCGATGACACAACCGACATATTACCGATCGCTGAAACGCCTGCTTGAGCTGGGTTTTATCGAACCGCCGAGCGGGAAGAAGACCGGTCTTTACAGGGTGAACTTCGGTATCGTTGCCGAATAGTTTTTGTGGTCGTGGTTGGCTACATGCTAACTGGCCAGAAGACCAATCGTTGTCAGTGCAATAGCTGTGAAGACGCCAAGCGCTGACCACTTTCGCATTCGGCTGCTGTAAGCTCCTTTCGTGGCAAATCTCTCTCCATCTGATCGTTGTTGCAGGGGGGTGGAGGGTCTGATGTTGGGTCTTCTGTTCTGATTTGACGGACCGTCCGATCCGTCGATTGCACGATCACTTAGATTGTTGGTGCTGGCGGCTGACAGCGCAAGAGAAAGCCCGGTTTTGGTGGTGGGCAGCCTCAGGATTGAATCGTAGAGCGGACATGAGGTTGTCGTGAATGTCGTTGTTTCCAGTTTCTCACCGACAAGTACGATTGGAATGTCGCGATTTGCCTGACGGATCCGCTGCGCCGTCCTGGCGGAAACACTGTCCATGAACTCGCGGATACTGCGTTTTGGATCAGCCACCTCAGCATCCGCCAGAATGATGAAAGAGACCGCATCCAGATCAATTTTGTAGATGTCTTCCGGCCTCCGAAGCAAGACGGAAAACACGTCCCCACCCCAGGCGGTCATCCACGCCGCAAGTTCCGGCCGTTCTTTGTGGTCAAGACTGACAATACCTACCGTTTTCCGTGCAAGAAATGAGCCGCCGCATGGCATCCGTTCCCGTTTTTCTTTTTGCGGATGGCGGTCGTGACCTTTCGATTTTCTCTCATAGCTTGTAACATCGCTGAACTGACCCGACCCTTGGTTTAAATTATCAATTTGATTTTCTTGTGTAGGGATTTTGCGCGGGAAACTTCCGAGATACATAAGGGAATCCTTTTACATATCTGCAAAAAAACAGAAAAAATATTACCTCGTAAGGTGACGAGGTGTCTTATTTGAGATAATAATATCAAAATGATAATTTTGCAAGATGATATCTTCGCTATGTTGGGCTTCTACGTTATCCTTCTTCCGGTTTTTTTGGGTTTTCCGACGGCCATCAGGATTACGCTTTTGCTGTCGCTGAGTTGGGCTTTCGCCTATTTCCTCACAAACGTTGCCGTCGGGCTGAAAATCGTGGCACCCGTGCCGCACGCGGTGGCTCTCATTTACATTCCGCATGGTATTCAGCTGCTCGCGGCATGGGCCTATGGATGGCGATCTGTTTTGTATCTGCTACCGATTGTCACGCTTGTGACGTGCGGGCATGACGACATCTGGGAACACGCGTTGACCGAGATCGCAGTGATTTGGATCTTTGATCTGATTTCCGCGCCCCTTGGCATCCATGCCATTCGGCACATCATTGCAAACGAGCAGCGCTTCGCCCGTCTGCGATTGAATTGGCGTGTATTGGTCTTGGGGGGGCTGCTTGCGACAATTCTGAATTCCGGTGTCATGCAGATGGTTCATCAGCCTGCCTACACTCTCCCGGGTGTTCTGGGGGGATTCCTGTGGCTCGTTGTCAGTGACATGGCAGGTCTGATGGTTGTTCTGCTCAGCTTGATGTTTTTGTTCAGGTGGGCGAGGCTGCTGTTCCACGCCCAGTTGAGATCGTCCTAGGATGGTTTTCGGTGTCGCAATCTGCTCGGGTGCTGCTCGATTTTTTTCTGTCTTTGCAGGCGCAGCAGAGCTTGCCTTAACCTGTATCCTCCAAAGGCGCCCAAGCCGATGGCCAGGGCCGACATATACAGAGCCCCAAGTGCAATCTGCCAGCTAAAGCCCGCGATGAGCGCAGCTCCAGCCACAATGAGACCGACGAGACTGGCGAGGATGACTACAACAGCTGCCATGGGTCACCTTTCACTGATCTGTTGCTGGAAACACTGCGGATGTGGTTCATCTTTCAATCCTTTTGGAAAAACGTTTTGAGTAAATTATTATCAATATGATAATTTAAGTATGATCTTTGATTTGTAAAGCCAATTTTTATTAAAATGATAAACGGGCCTCGCGCACGCGTGCAGATATCCGATTTGTCCTCGGAGATGTGAGCACCGCATTCTCCTAGGCCTTTGTTTTTTGCAGCCGGTGATCGGGCCTTTTCCTGAAATTTTCCCAAGATATTTTGGCCTAAATTAGGGTCGATGGTGCGTAAAAATTGCGTTGATCAAGGGCGTGCTGAGAAGCCTGATTTTGCTACAGGGACGCCCACTTTTGGTTTTGAAAATTCGGCACGTCTTGTGGCGACGTCTGCTCAAGGCGATCAACCAAGATGGATCTAAATATTATCTATGTGATAATTTGTTGCGCAAGAGACGACTGACACCGAAACCCAATGAGGTCTCACGGCTTAAACGGACATTCTCAGGAGCAGGGCAGGGCGGTCAGCCGATGGCCGTCAACATGCTTGGCGCG
>ERZ1740065.897-NODE-897-length-17054-cov-12.442908_pt1 | contig 17054 bp, 19 predicted proteins | sample MGYA00581738_ERZ1740065 | MGnify/ENA primary metagenome ERZ1740065 (study PRJEB43018, sample SAMN04849749) | marine metagenome | isolation source: floating plastic debris | place: Pacific Ocean | collected 2008-09-01 | study: EMG produced TPA metagenomics...
TTGTTTTTTGGTGGTATTAGATGGTTTGGATTAGTCTGGTAGGATGACTCTGGTAGGTTGACTCAGGGATGTGGAGACAGGAAGGAGGAGATAGGGAGGTAGGGAGGGATTTTCCATATCAAAACAGTACAGGCTACCAATGTGTTAATGTAGTTCTTCACATCAATCAATGAACACATCACACCCACCACGGCTCACTCCATCACATCTGAGGACAGCCTACATGAGGTTGATTCACGGTCAGATAAAGCTCGTACCAGCCTGACACCACTACAGTCCGGCTCCTCTTTCAATACCTATTCCTAAATATGAATTATATTTATTGAAACACTCTGTACTAGCTGCTCTGCTCATATGATGTCATAGCTGCCTGTTCTATTGGAGGAGATAGGTGTCATTCAGTTGTGCCACATGGTTAGAACAGTGACAGAGATTTATGGCTTGGCTATTTCATGTACTGTGAGGCTGACACAAAGATGTACAGTAGACTATCAGAGCTGTACATAGAGCTCTCCAACTGCTAAATACAATACTCACACATTTCATATTCACTACCTATTGAGTATAATTCTACTATCCGTCTACACCGAGTTATCCTCTCTTGCCCACATATAATCTGGCAGCCAATAGGGTTCAATGAACATCTCAGCTACAAAGTAGCTCCTGATCAGCAGCGTGCTCATATCCTTACCTGGATATAATCAGCCATCTTATGAGTCCGCCAACAAGAGTTTCATCCAGTGTGAGATCATCTAGTGATGCATCCGTTGCATAGGCAATCTGTCACTCACTTGTTGATTGTGTCTGTCAGTGACACTATGTCACTCAAGTTGATTGCGTCTGCAAAGTAATACAGGCTTGATCTTCTCGCAGGGTATATGTCGCTCAAATTTCCTCATCAGCCTTCACCTCTCCCGCTACAGTAGCATCATCAGGGACAGGGAATAGTGAAAAGGATCCCCATCATCAAGCAAAATTTGGATTTGAATTCACGCCTCTAATATTGGAGTAATTTTTCTACTTTAGGTTTATCTACACTTGTGTTGGGATCCCAGATCAATGAAGGAACCATAAAAAAGATAGCTATAGGAGGATCTGTGAAGATCATTTCCTTTGGAGCCTTAAAAATGATCTACCCCAAGTGTAGATAACTCTATGATTGGGCCTATCGGTAGTGGTAGCATTCGTTGAACCTGAGAAGTGGGAGTTATTCCCCCCATCAACGTCGTACGGCATCGACCACAGCTATCGATCTGAGACGTATAGTGAAATCTGAATATCGTAAACTAGATCGCATAGTTTGAGTCGGAAAGAATCGTGATGATTCGTATAATGGGTCCTGGACGTTTCTAACGAGTGAATTTTTACCTTATGCGCTACAGAAGCTGATTTTTCTCTACCCAAACTACTTCATTCATTCTCCCACGAGCTAGATGGTTTATTTTCCATCCTGACCCAATAGAATGGAGAGCTGGTACTATGATATGAGTGAAATTAAAAACAGCCCATCCTATAAGGATGGAATTGATAACTTGACTGAATCGCGCTATCGTACAGAAGGCGTAAAGTTTATCACCACGATCGGACAGAAGATTGGCCTGTATCCTAACCTATCACCTTTGTTTGCTGGGCTTATAAGTTATTGTCACACTGGTCTGAAAGATTAGTGAACTAGTTAATTAATGTGTTTTATTTGCAGCAACGTATCCAGTAGTATCAGGATGTGGGTTGGTTAATATTGAAATAGTATGAAATGTATTGTTGTCATTAATATGCTACCATTGTACTTGCACTTTTCCTCAACTCTCCAATAGCCGATACATCACGACTGCTACAGGGACGGTATACTTTCATAGATTTTTTATGAAACAGTCATTTAAGGAGTACAACCGTTATGTGAGTACCACAGTTCACCAATTAGCATCATTGAAAGTAATGTTGAAAACAGCGATTGTGCTTTTTTGTTGTAGGCAATGGCTTCTGCCTGCTTATTTCTGGCTGGTAAGGTAGAGGAAACACCCAAGAAAGCTAAGGACATATTCAGAACAATACAGGCACACGGGCTGCTAACTGAGTCAGCTATGGCCGCTGCTTTTGGTGATGATCCCAAGGTAATATCTCATGCTCCCAGGAATCGAATCAGCTGTGACGATATTGTATTGCTCGACTCTCCCCCACTTTCTTTGGTAGGAGGAACTTATGACCATGGAGAGGATGCTGCTCAAAACTATCAAGTTTGACCTGCAAGTTGATCATCCATACAAATTTGTTCTCAAAGTTGCTAAAACATTTATTGGTGACCGTTCAAAGATAGAGAAAGTCGTCCAAAATTGTTGGGGCTTCATTAATGACAGGTATGAACCCTCTTGGTCTCACATACCAGCCTATTGTACTGCATGTAACTATATCCAAGCCCTTATCTAACACTAGCCTGTCTACAACACTCTGTTTGCAATGGGAGCCAGAGATTGTGGCTATAGCCTTGACAGACCTTGCGTGCCGAATTACTCGATTCGAAATCACAGACTGGCAGAACAAGCCTCCGGGTCACAATGGCAAATGGTGGGACCAGTATGTCACTGGAGTGTCCGTGGATCTACTAGAATGTGAGAACTCATAATTTATACGTCTGCTGTGGCGTGTGGCGATGTAGTACCATTGCTATATAATATGCTGTTTCATTTTCTTAGCAATCTGTCATCAAGTGTTGGACTTGTACTCTACTCCTGGCCAGGATAAGGCTAGCCAATCATCTTCCAGTAGGCAGGAGTCTAATCGTAGGCCAAGCTCCGATGGTAGGCTTGTTGCATTCAATCCTTGTTTATATGTCAAACAGCGGTCGTACAACTGTATGAGTAGTTGGTATGAGTAGTTGGTATGAGTAGTTGGTATGAGTAGTTGGTATGAGTAGTTCGTATTAGTAGTTGGTATGAGTAGTTCGTATGAGTAGTTCGTATGAGTAGTTCGTATGAGTAGTTCGTATGAGTAGTTCGTATTAGTAATCTTTCGAGCTATCAATTATTTCTAGTCACACAGCTTGTTACTGAGAGTAGTGTCATATTTAGTTAAACTGACATAGAAGCAGGTCTACAGCCAGACAAGGTTACTTGGTCTTGGTGAGCGTAGATAAGGAAGGGAAGCTGCAGTTGTTCATGTTTATTCAGTGTTGGGAGGCCCTCCGGTAAAACTGCCAAAGATGGAGCAGCCGCAGCAGACTACTGCTCTCAAACCAGCTAGTCATGGTTCCTCAAAGGCACCCCTACCGCCCCACCCAACTCCTGCCTTCCCAGCCACCTCGGCTCCATACACAGCCAGTCAGGTCAGGCCCTCATTGTGTAGCTACTTTGTGATGTACTTGCATCTAATGAAGTGGGAGTTGTCTCCCATCGTGATTGAAACTGGTTCTGTACGCGTAGATTAAGTGAGAATTGTCTTGTTTACACAGGGTGATATTGTACCACCAACCCAGAGCTTAGCCTCTGTACCTGGGGGCTATGCGATTCCTCCGCCTACATTTACTGGGTACCCCGCTCCTCCACCACCGCCAACCCACAATCAGCCACTGCGACCAGCTGGCTACCCAGCGGCACCGTTCCTACCACCATCTTCTACCCAGCCTCCTCTCGCAGGGTGAGTCATGTACTCAGCGACTCGCGTTACTGACAGCCTTACTTGTCGACTTTCCTTATCCAACTATTACACTTGAGGTGTAGACATATACCTACATACCCTAGCAAAAGCCTCTCCCGGTGCTGAAGGGACTTGAGGTCCTATCGGCAATCTTCCAGTCATAACATCTACGGCATTCAATGGACCACCTGTTAGCTGCTTAGACTCCTGGTATAAAGCTGGCCACAGCTGGGGCTGTCATCAGAGATCATAATAGACTGCTGCTTTAATAGACTAAGATACCTTTTCTATACCCAGGTATTACGGACAGGCACCAGTTCCCCCAGCCAGGGCACCCCCACCAAACATGGCTTACCCTAACTATCAGCATCCCTATCTAGTTCAGCAGCAGCAGCAGATGCGCCCTACCACGTCTCAGCCTCAGCGGCGGAGCTCCTCCCTCAAAGTTCTCACCGACAACTGATCTGTCTCTTATACTACCGCTTTAACTGCTAATAAAGTTTCACAATAAAACTCCATGTTCCCCCTGATATTCGCTCATTGTCAGACCTGTGGGTACTTATACCAGTTCGTACTGAGACTAGAGTTACTTAGACCGGTGGGTTCCGAGACTGGAGGTACTTAGACCAGTTCGTACTGAGACTAGAGGTACCTAGACCAGTGGGTACCGAGAAAGGTGGGTACCAAGATCCGAGGTACTGAGATCAGTTCCTACTGAGACTAGAGGTACTGAGACCTGTTGGTAATTGGACTGGTGGGTGTATGGTGCTGTATGTAAGAGATACAAGTCAGTTTATTGCTATTTACAATCTGTATACATCGTGTCCAGTTGCTGACTGTCGCCAGCAAATTAAAACTTGAATTCCTTATGCTTCTTGCTGGCTTTGTCGGAACCCTGTTGCTGTTTCTTCCGTTTCTACAAGAGCAGACAGGGATGGTGTGACAGTGGATAGGGGTTACTACCAGTGGCCACTGCGGTATTTGTGTGTGTGTCTTACCTTGGCTGCCTTTGCTGAATGTTCGGCCACCATATCAGAGAAATCCTCCTTCTGTATATCAGCCTGCTGGGCTCTCATCGTCTGCTCGTACTTAGCCTGCATCGCTGTTGAGTCCATGTCCAACTCCTCAGGGTTCAAGGTCACCTCTATACCTTCAGCATTCACTTTCTTTGCTCCGCCCATATCATAGGTGTGTGATGAGCCCATCATGGCAGCCCCAACAGATGCCCGCTTCTCCGGCAGCACCTGGATAGCGCAACGACGTATGTTACACAAAAATGCGACTACATCGTCGTCGACTGGTTTAAAGGGCCACACATATACCTGGTAAAGAGAAGGCGTCTCGCCTCCCGACTCCATCGAATCTTCTATCCGCTTCCTCAACTCTATGGCGTCTGGGGTCTCCATACCGGCTGGCACACTAGTCAGTCCGCTGGGAGTGATCATACCCGGGTCGGCAGGAGTGACGAGACCTGTGTAGTGTTGGAGATAGTTAGATAGAAGCTGCGACTGATCAAGCAGCCTGCACAATCGTATGCCATACCTGCGGCTATGTCCTCCTCATCCTTCTCCTCCTCTGACTCCTCCTCTTCCGACTCCTCGGACTCGGACTCCATCTCTCCCCAATGCCTCTTGTCTATGTGGTCGTCATACACCTGCAGCACATTCATACCGTAGATAGATACAACCAATCACACAGAATACAACATAGATACAACCAATCACAGCTGGTCTGTTGCACTCACCGGTTCCGATTGGATCTCCATGTTCTGTCCGAACACATCACCATACAATGGCTTGCCCATCTCATCCACCGGTGGTTTACCCCATCCACCTGTCAATGATTCACACGGCGATGTCACGAGGAATGTTGGATAGGTATGACGAGGAATAGCGGATAGGTGTGATGAGAATTGTTGGATAGGTGTGACGAGGAATGTTGGATAGGTGTGACGAGGAATGTTGGGTAGGTGTGACAAGGCCATGACATGGGTAGGTGTGACGAGGCCATGACATGGCTAGGCATACTCTGGCTATTCTCTTATCATTAATCATAGGCTAAACTATGTCACACATTAGTCAGTCAATTTGTTCATAAGCAAAGCTCCATAAATGCATGAAAAGTACATGTGCATCGCATGTTATTAGTTCAGGATGGAACATGTGCCGAGCAGAATCACTGGCAATCAGACCGGCACACAGATACAGATACAGAGGCAGAGACAGAGGCGCTAGCTGACCTGCATGGTAACCGAAGCTGCAGCCCTCAGGGATGGGAGCATTCAGTCCCGGTATCTTTAGGTTGGGGTAGCTGGGAGGAGGCCCGTATCGCTGCATGGCAATGAGCCACGGTGGAGGGAAGCGCTCTGAGCCATGGCCAATGGGCATGCCCAGTGCTGTGCGCAGGTCACTGCTCAGGTTACCGGGCTTCTTCTCTCGCAGCCGAGTCTCAAACTCCTTACCCTGCAGTGAGAGATCAGCAGACGGAGAGAGATTGGCAGAGGGAGAGAGATGGGCAATGAGATATGATATTTGTCCACACAGAGGAATGCAAGATTTAACAAGAAGCCCATTGGCAGAGAGCAGATCTAAGGTACCTCGTAGTACAGGTCTCCATGCATCGACATCTTCGGCTTCCGCTGGTACTTGAAGAACGCATCGTGCAGCTTCTGGTAGTCGATATCAATCTTTCCCATCTTAGGTCGCACCTTTTCCCTCATCTTCTGCTTCATACCTTTCTGCTCTTCCTACAGCGCAGTTTCAAAAATCAGTGACCGAAATATCAAGGCTAAAAGTTGATGATACGGAAGATGAGATAGTCACCTTGTCAGCGAGGGCTTGCCTCATCTCCATAATGCCAGTTGCCTGGATGTAGTCTGGCAGCTCAAACGGAGGCTTCTCAAAGCCACGCTTGCCCTGCAGATATTTTCTCTTGTTACACCAGTGGCGCGGCACAGGCACAGTGTTCCTCGTAGCCTTCAGAGTCAACAGGAGTCGCGGGTCAGGGCCCGTGACATCGTGCATTTCAACCAGATCTGGACGTGTGACCACAGTCTTCAACTGGGCGACAGACATCCTGTTCATCTTCTTCATTGCTTTCTTGCTTATTTTGTCCTTCTTCTCCTCCTTAGAGCTTTCCTGTAGCAGACAGAATGTGGAAGTCCCAATAGCAGCTGTGGCACTGATCGGGATATGAAGCTCTGCATCAGCTAAACCCCAGTAGTGCCCACAAATTCCATTTCATTTTCAGATTTCTTTCACATACATCGGACAAATATACATGGCATCGATGATTAGCTGCAGTTTCTATTGAGTATTGTAATCTACCCACAGAGCTCCTAGCATCCAATATGGCACACGAATGGTAAGGTTCATGCATGTTATAGGGTTCAAATGAGATATTTATGCACATGTCCCTATTCACTATCGCACTTATCATGATACAACACGGTCGCTTATTGCTATGTTGCTATGTTGCTATTAGGAACAAACATGGCTGCCAGAGTAATCCCGTAGCAGCCGATCATAAGCAAGAGTTACTCACATCCTCCAGCTCTCCAAAGTGAGTGGCTCCTCTCTTTGTTACGTTGGTCGTGTCAAAGGTCAGTGGTTTATCAGACTTGCTATCTCCCGTGGCTGCGCTGTCCGCGCCGTCAGCGGATTTATCATCGAGCTGTATCATACCCAGGGAGTGGCGGTCACAGATGGGAGGATGAGGGCGAGAGTGTGTAATTATACCAGGCACTGCACCTTAAATGCCTCAAAGATCTTGTGGAACTGGCCGTAGAGAGGGTCTGTGATATCGACCAGCGGCTTCTCAGCTACATACTCCACTTCCACACCACTGTCGCCCGTCTCCTCTCCATCATCCGTTGTCTTCTCCATCTGATTCTCCTCAGCTGCTTTCCTTTCCTCTGCCTTACGAGTGGCACGGGATTTCTTCTTCTTTTTTCGCTTCCTATTTTTTGACTGCAATAAATAATATACAGAGTATACAAAAGAAGATGACCTCCGATCCCTAGTGCAGTCTGTCCCCTCCAGTCATTGTACCGATACACCTCCTCCCATCCCTAGACTGGAACAGCCCATTTCTGTTAACTCCAGTGGATATACGCTGTTATTAGAGTAACCAGGGGGCGCTACCTCTCTGTTTTGAGATGTTTGTTTGGCATCATCGTCGTCCTCATCGTCATCATATTCGTTGACATCGCCCAGGCCGAGGTGAGGCTGGCTGTGAGGCTGCACCGCCACCGAGCTGTGGGTCTCACCCATGGCTTTCTCAACATCAGCCACTCCAACCTACAGCAAACACCGATCAGCTGCACCCGCCGCCATCGACACATATACAATAGGCAGTGGATGAGACTTACCTGCTTGGCTCTGATGTCTTTGTATGAGAGAACGTCCTCTAGAGCCTTCGGCAGAGCCGCATCAGCATCGGCATCTCCTTCCTGGCTGTCTGCAGTGGAATCCACTGCCATCGCGTCCTCCGTCTGCTGCGCCCGAGACTGAAATAGCATTAGCATTCATAAAATCACATGTAGATTGAAGGAGGTTGCTGGCCAGTCATGGACAGATAACTCCCAAGGGATAGCTGGTGAAGAAAAAATTTACCTCAGCCTCCTGCTGCTCCTTTTGACGCTGCTCTTCTTCTTGCCGCTTACGTTCCGCTATCTCTGCCTCCTGTCTCTTTTTCTCCTCTTCTAGCTGCTCCTCAGCCTTTCTCTGTTCCTCAGCCTTTCTCTGTTCCTCAGCTTTCTTTTTTTCTTCCTCTTGTTGTTTCTGCATTTCTATCTGCTGCTCTGCCAGTTGCCTGATCTTGGCCTCCTGCTCTTGCTGGCGCTCCAGTAGCGCAGTCTGCTGCTGGTGGATGAGCTCTGCCTGCTTTGTCTGCTGCTCCATGGCTTGCTGCATGGCCAGACGGGCTGCCTGCTGCTCCGCGATGAGCTGCAGATACACGCCAGTCTTACAATCACACCAGCCACAGCAACTGTCAGCCGCACTAAAATGATTCACAAACCTTCTGCTGCCTCTCCAGCAGCATTCGCTGCTGTTCTGCTTCCTTGCGCTGCTGCTGCTCCAGAACCTGTTGGATAAGCTGCTCATTCAGCAAACGTCTGTCTTGGGAGGCAGTGGTCTCATCCGAGAGCGATGCCTGCATGCTAGAGATCGCCTCGCCTTGAGCCAGCAGCTGCTGCCGCTGCTGCTGCAGCTGATCAATAATGCTGCGGTCTCCCTACCAAGAGAGAGAAAGATACATACAGCCTCCCCTACCGAATCTGCCCCTACAGAATGCGCCTCACTCTCAGCACTATGGCAGTATCATATCATACAGAGACATATAAAATTCAAATTGGGGCAACTCGTGGTGGAGCCACATACCTGATGCTGCTGTAGGAGGCTGCTATTCTGTCTTAGCGTCGCCTCGAGCTGACTGCGCTGCTCCGTTAGCTTCAAAACCTGTCGCTGGCGCGTCTCATGCTCCTGTTTCTGCTCCTGAAGCAGCGTCTGCTGCTGCTGTACCAGTAGCATCATCTGCTGCTCCTACAAATTCGATAGTCAGACAACAACAGCTCCGGCACAGCGAATCAATTCTGCACCAGAATACTCACCCTTTCTTGTTCTTGTTGAGCTATTAGCTGTTCCTGTTTTTGCATTTCTAAGAGCTGTTGTTGTTGGACTATTTTTTCAGCATCTTTTTTAGCCTTTGCCTCATCCTGATTGGCTGACGAGGTGTCTGGCTGATCAGCCTGTGTTGGCTCCACACTCAGCTCCTCATCCTACCGAAAGAAGATGATTTAATCGCCTGCTAACCCCTGACCTCTAACCCCTGACTTCGGCCAAACAAACCGATGTACTGCCCCCCCACACTCATTCTCCACAGCCTCAGAGTTTGAGTTTGTCTTTACTTTATTAAACAGACCAAACTAAACCCATGATAACTACAATAGAGTGAACATACATTGGTACCCGGCAGTAGGAGTGAACATACATTGGTACCCGGCAGTAGGAGTGAACATACATTGGTACCCGGCAGTAGGAGTTGATAGAAAATATTCCCATAGAGAGAGGCCCCTATAATTGACTGTGTATTACACAATATGCTCAATAGTACTCCTTCCCTGTCAACCCCAAAGTGTTACATTTCTCTTCTCAGAGACGGAAATGAAATGAACTAAAATGATGAGTTTGATAGAGGGAAGCTACATAAATCGCTGAGATAATTAAGCCAGCTTCATCTGTTATATAATTGTGGAACTGATAAGGAATAAAACAAACAAAGGAGTGTAGTAAAGAGCAGCCCGCCTGCAGAGCACTTGTGACATTGGTTTGTGACATTGGTTTGTGACATTGGTTTGTGACATTGATTTGTGAAATTGATTTGTGACATTGGTTGGCCAGCGTACCTGTGGGGCTGGGCTGGTATCTGTGTCAGCGTCAGCAGCATCAACGTCACCTGTGTCGGTATCGGCGTCAGATCTGGAAAACCAGACTCAGCGTTAGCGTGTGATACAGCCTAGCATCTATTCATATACTCTATAGATCCCACCGTACAGATGGTCTACCGTACCTGCTGTATATCAACGGGGCTATTTCTGTAAACTAACGCCCCCCCCCATAAGACATAAGACAAGCTGTAGATTAAAATGACCAGATACCAAGTAGTGATGATCGATTAGTATGTCACATGACCCAGTTTTCTCTGCCTTATTGTGGATATAGTATCACAGTACCATCTCAAATTTCTGTTACTGTAGAAGTAGAAATGTTTGCACTTAAAAATGTTTGCGATTTTTCCAATCCTGCAAACATGAAATTTTTGCGAACGGAAATTATTTGCGATTTTTTATTCTGTTTGAGTCACTATAAGGAAAAAGGAAAAAGAATGCGAAAGTTTATTTTTGCGATTATACAACCTCGCAAAAAACGCATTTAAAGTCACACCGCAAAATTTTCTACTTCTAGAGTATTTAAATATGTGTTTACCTTTTTAAGTATTTCAATATATCAAGTAACGAAATATACTTTGCAGTTGGAGCAGCATGTGACACGCCATTGCACTGAAACAACTATTGCACTGTGGATCATGTTTGAAATGGCATTTTCAGATATTCAGATCGAATTTGAGTGCAATAAGGAATTCCTCAAACAGCACTAGATAAGTAGAGTGTCAGCATGCTATGACAACACATCTCCACAACAAATCCTGGGTTGAGATGGTGCGGGTTAGTTTATCTGGGATCAGACACTGTGCACTACAAGGGTGAGGATTTTGATTTTGGAGTTGTCGTCCCTTGCATTTAAGATGCATCCTACAGTTGTGAGAACACGGCTATGTGGTACAAACCTATAGACATTGCAGTTTTCTGCCTCAGCAGAAATCAGTACAGTGCAGCTGTACGGATCAATGCTTCTATAAATTCCATTAAACCAAAGATTTGAAATTTACAATTTGGAACCAGCAGTTGAGTGTTGGATTCTTAGACAGTCAGACAGACAGACAGACAGAAAGACAGAAAGACAGAAAGACAGAAAGACAAACAGACAGACAAACAGACAGACAAACAGACAGACAGAAAGAAACATGTAAAACAAAATAAAACTATAAAGACATCATATGCAGCAATATGTATGGATCTACAGCGGCGTGAACATCAAAAATATATCACAACTGATGCCTCTCCACTCATGAGCTCAAACCAGACTTTGATCCTTCTCAGTAATCACAAACGGTTCTTCCTCTCAATTAACGGTCAGTCAGTAGAAAGTGAATTTCACCATTAAATATCAACATTTCATATAGACTTTAGTGGCTTGAATACAAAACGAAAACAAATCGACAGTAATGAGTTCATTAGTATGGGGCTGTAACATGATTCTATAAGAAATCTTACTCTGCTCTCTCTTCAGACACGCTCTCCTCCTTAGCAGCTGCCTCTTCTTCGGCCTGTTCGAATAGAAAACATTGGTAAGAACATAAGTTATGCATATGCATACAGGGCACAAGTCTGGGCTCACATATCTACTTACCTGAGAGACAAGATGTGAATGTAGTCTTTGAACTAGGTCATCTTTCTTGCCTGGAATTAAACAATCTAATCAGTCGCAAGTCCGTCCAATGAAATACATGAGGGGGGGATTGCAAGGCCTAAATTGGAGCAATATATTCCTGAGCTAAACCGACCTGTAGTAGGGGACTCAAGCCAAGAGCTGCGATTCTGTTTCTAACATAGTATACGCAATGGCGGCTGAGAATAACGAGACATCCGCGATAATATTGATCTAACTACAAAACTCATGCAGTAGCTAGCTGTAGTAACCGAGGAAATTATAGATGCAAGAGCACGAATTGTAGAATGAATGGAATAAATGGAGCGTCACTAGACACATATTTATGACAAGGATGATTACTTAGATTGAACATCAGCCAATGATTCAGCATCACTAATAATTGAACAGTTTACCCGTTGTAGGCAATGCTAAACCAGATAGTTCCTTCCTCAGGTCAACCACCCTAAGTTTTTGCAGCTCCTCCACTGTCCTCACCGTGGCGGCCATTTTACCGACGTTTGAAGAATGATCTTTGAATAACCTTGGAATCGCTAAAAACTGAGAAAGAGGGTTGTCTTCTCGTTAAATTTTTCAAAAACGCTTGTATTTTTCACTCGATTGCTAACGTTAAAAGCCATAAATTTGCATTTATTCATTTTGATCTCATGTTTTCTTATGTTCACAATGGTTCTTCTGAATAAATCATTTTGTAATCATTTGTAATCAGTTGTAATCAGTCTCCGTCCGTAGGAAAGTTCGACTTGTCTCCCCTTTCCCGATCCGATAGAACCGGCAAGACGAATGAGAAGAGAAGGTTGATAAGTTTTTGAGTTTGAGGTAACAGTTTTGGACATGAACATGAAGTGATCGAGAAGATGTCATCGAGAAAACTTAGGGCCCTTGGTGGTCCATATACAGATAATTTTGATCCCAAAGGTCAGTGCGATTTGCGAGAGCTGAAGGGGAATAATCTCATAGGACTCATGTTTCACAGCGAATTGTTTTTGATGAGAATAACTAACTGCTGCCAACCTCTTTCTTCTTGAATGCTGTGGCTATGGCCACCGACCCATGCTACAAGAATGTAGTTGAACTTCATATTTAATTCCCATTTTCCTGTTATCATTCCTTCATGCTAATATTAGGCCTGACATCGATGGATTGGCTATAGTAATTAACTACTGTCTCGTCATACGCTCACATTTCCGCGTTGAGCCAATAGGCGTTCACAATCCCCACCAACTGGTAATTATCCGCTCACCAGTGATAAGTAGCTAGTTCATGAGACATTACAGTGATACATGTTTGTTTTAGATGATCAACAGTTCAGGAATTTTGTGATTTGGATTGAAGAGAAGAAGATCCGACATTACAAGATTGAAGAGCGAGAAGGCCTCCGCAGCAATGATCAGTCACTGTTCGACTGCTCACTTAAGCAGGTATTAACATCCTGGCCTCTGATGATGAAGTCTCTCCATCTGAATTCACTGCAAGCCTGCATTGCAGTATCTGACGGAGCTGGCTTGCCCTCACAGACTCACTCATCGGCTGGTAGTTGCGGATTGGTTGCTGACATTGGCTGTGAAGTATACATACAAGGATGACATAGCAGTTTTCAGGTAAGCCACTTTCAGTCAGACGTAAGAGACTGCAGAGCAGACAATGATGATCCCATCTCGACTGAGGATCAGTGCGTTTTTAACCCTGCTTGTTGTTGCAGACCCTTAGATCTCTCTCCAGCCAGTATGAATGGGCAGGCTGGACAAAGCAACCCCCTTGAGCAGATGGATTTTGATGGTGATGAGGTGAAGGCCTCGGTACAATCGATAGCGTCAATGCTCAACATCCCACCTCACCCAGACCATAGACAGCTGCTCAAGGTATGAGTGACACCAGTGCGCTGATAGCCGTGTTCAAAAGTTTGAAAAATTATGTAAAGACGTGTATTTTGGTGCAGAACGCTGCATCGTTCTGCGGCTGCAACCCATACATGAGCATCAATGTGAACTAAGAGACAGTTTACGTGTATGAGTAGTGATGTCATCATGTATGAGTAGTGATGTCATTATGTATAAGTAGTGATGTCATCGGACATGCACTCAACAGGTCTCCCAAACAATTAATCCATCATATACTAATAGATGATAACCTGCCAAGGAAATAACAGGAGTAGAAATAAACAGTGTCAACGTAGAATGATTGAAACATTGCGTACAGGACCAGGGTGGTTCTTTAATGTGGAAAAAGCAGCGATCCTGAAAATCATCAACGAAAACCAAAGTACGGGCACAGTCAGGAGGCCGTCTGACCCAGGACAGTCTGTATCACTATACAGCATTTGTAGTAGTTGTTGTGGCTGTACTAGCACTGAACTGACAATTGGAGTTATCTTCTCTTTACTACTGTAGTTGCAGGCAAGCCACATGTATATGATAGGCATGGTGTGTTGGAGATATGGAGGAAGGTAATTCTGTCACCTAATATCACTGCCTCTGTCTCTCATATGGAAACTTATATTTACCCAATCGGAGCAGACTGGCCTGCAGCAGTTGAATTGTGTTGAAAATGGAATATTTCACTCAAGAAATCTTCCAGCTATATATCACTCAGTAGAAGTAGGTTCTAACAGCATTTTATTAGAATGTCATTTCCTATTCCTGGTCTGAAACTGACAGCTCGAATAGTGAGAATTACTTGACTCACCAGTCTATGCATAGAGGAGACAACTCCTGTTTGTTTCAGTTTTATTCCAAATAAAACAACTTAAGCATGAAAGGTTTTTTCTGGAAGCTCAAGAATGTGAAGGTTTGCGCGGGTTGAGATAGTAAATAGGAATAGAGCTTGGTACAGTGTTTCCAGCTCCAGATAGTAAAACATGTAATATCTGCACATAAGCTACCACATGATGACTTGAGACTGATTATGTGATACATAACCCTCACACCGAATACAATTAATCCATTTCTGTGGGCCTGTGGTGGGTTGGTTTCCTCAGTTAATAAAAACGCCCTTAGAGTAAATTAATAGAGTCGACAGCACTGGGTTAGTAATCGCTCGCACTGTGTCTTTCATTCCCTGAAAGGATTGTGGTGAACGAGAAAACAACTCTGATAACATCCATTAATTCGGTATAATTTTGCAATCAATAGGCGATCAGGTAAATCTAGTTCAATATCTGTTGAGCAAATAGTCTGACTCGAGCTGATTTAATGTGTAACGATTAGTCGTCCATTGTCAATATTTGCCTGCGAGGTTCTACAATTGCACTGCTCTGATTTCACACGTCTGTGAGAGATGGAATGTGTTTGGTTGTAGGCGATTTGTATACTGGTGAAGGAGAAGTTTTCTCAATACTCGGGTAGTAAGGACTCCGATGGCGGACGGAGCTCTACCACCGATAGCCTCTCACTAGACTCCGTCGACCCTGGATTCAGCTCTGGAGGTATGCGGAGTTGTCACACCTCGGATATCTCTCACTCTGTGATGTAAATAATTCATAGTTGGTACAATAGGGCTGCGTGTTTGCCTGTTTGTTGTTGCTGATTACTGATACCGGCTGTGTTTGTCACTCCCCTGAGACTAGAGTTCCCACTGCCGCCACCATCTCCACATCTGTTATACGCATGCATAATCACCACTATCATCGGCAGCTGCTCTGTCTCTCGCTGCCTCACTCATCAACCTTATCGATCTCAGACTATGTCCTGGATGAAGCCGTCAAGATCCTCAGGCTCCTCCACATCAGAGATCTGCGGCAACTACAGAGCAAGATCAACGAAGCCCTGGTCAGCGTACAGCAGGTAACTGCCGACCCAAAGACCGATCAGAAGCTGGGCAAAATCGGACGCTAACCACGGTATTCCTCAAGGCATGCCAAGTCAGTAGTTTTGCACTCATCCCTCCCTGCCCACACATATTTTGTTGATGAATTGGGTCGTGTGTTGCACTATGACAGATGCCCAGCTCATTCATTAGTCATTGAAACTAATAAAAGCGATAACTGGATTCACTGAGCACTGGTCTCGTGGGGTCGTGTAGACACATTTTGTGACAGAGAATCACGCAGACCAAGCCAGCACTTCACTCATCAGCAGCGATAGATTGGCAATCGTTATCACCATCTACTGTCCAAACTCGACCTCATTATATTCGCTGTGATTTAATAGATTTAGGATGGATTTACACCTCTTATAATGGTGTATGAGTTTCATTCGGATGTTGATTAAGCGTGCTCGAGTCTTTGCGTCGCTGCTCGGCTCCTGGTGAGGAGTCGATAGCTGCGTGTTCTCCTCTCACCCGATGGCTTATTGGAGGAGGAAATTTGAATCTGTCATTAGAGGAGTACGATCGTACTGGCATTGTGCGCCTGTTTACAAAGCGTATCCTGTCTTGTTGTCGCGCTGCTAGAGTGTCTTCAATACCAACAGTCAAGTGCTGGAGTCGTATTACTTCTGTGAAACATGTCATTGTGCCTCGCTCGCAGCTCGTCTCTTGAGGCAGAACTTTAGCTGACGTTGGCTTGATTTCCGTCCGAAGTCTGTCTACTGGAGACTCAGTGTCGGCAGCAGCTGATTGCTGATCTATCATCACTAACCTCGGCCACAGTCATAGCCTCGGGCTTGTCCCACTCCTTCCTCCTCCTCCGTAACGCTATATCAGTCACAGCAGGTCAGCGTCCTGCTGGTTATCATTATTGACTGGCAGTCTGATAGCGGCAGCAATGGATGCTGACTTGATGTACGTGACAATTTGTGTGACAGCGAGTCATGTCACTGTCATACATCTATTATTGTGTCAATTCGTCACATCCTAAATGACCTTGACATTTTAGCTTGTTTGTGATGATTTGTTGCCTTGAGGGTAGTTGTTGCTCTTTTTATCTCATGAATGGGTGTCCTGTGTATTTTGTATTTGATGGCCACTTTGTCAAGTGTGCCTCCATATTTTGTTCACTTGTGAAAACATGTTTAAGGGCAGAACACTAGACTCTTTAGTGTCGTTAAGTTGTCTTTCTAAATAACGGTGTGACTAGGAAGCCAGCGGCTGTGCGTCTGCTGCGGTTTGTATTGTCTGAAATGTTCTTCCATTCAACTCATCGGAAGCGACTGTTTACATTGCTCCAGTTTTTTTAATGAGACCCTTACTCGTGTTGATACTTAGTTGGGAGTTGTCTGCCCATATCTAGATGGTGCCAATATTACCACTTCAATATCTACTGGCAGCAGGTCTTACTATGCCTGGAAGCAGGCTGCCTCTCTCTCTCTCTCTCTCTCTCTCTCTCTCAATATAAATAAAAATATATAAAACTCTAAAAAATAAATAAAGAAATTTTGTAAGAATAAAAAAATATGAATAAAAAGAAAAATTATTGAT
>ERZ1740065.898-NODE-898-length-17045-cov-12.470747_pt1 | contig 17045 bp, 22 predicted proteins | sample MGYA00581738_ERZ1740065 | MGnify/ENA primary metagenome ERZ1740065 (study PRJEB43018, sample SAMN04849749) | marine metagenome | isolation source: floating plastic debris | place: Pacific Ocean | collected 2008-09-01 | study: EMG produced TPA metagenomics...
TTACGTCTAAAACTTTTTTGAACTCGATTTGAATTCACGACGCTATTCCTATCTATTCCTACTCTCACTTCCCATACGACTTTCACATCCCATCCGACTCCCACACCCCATCCGACTTCCACACCCCATCTAACACTGACTAACAGCTCTGGCTTTATTACTTAACATAAACTCGACCTCAGTACAACTGGTTCACTCTAAGAAGGATAAGAATCAATTGAATCTTAAATACCGCGTCACTCATGTGATATTAGCATATGTAACCGTGGTGAGAGCAACGCAGTGGGTGCTGATACCAAGAGTTGTCTTCTCGCTCATTTACCGGACAGTACAGATATCTATGCACTAGTACTACAGCCAATACAGAAGTCTATGTACTAATACTACAGTCAATACAGGCATCTGTGCACTATGCAATCTGTCTAATGCAAATATGATGTAATGCATCATAAATGCACCCATGATTTCTATGATGATAATAGAGTATTATAACACATGACAGCGAATGCGAAGTTTAGTCAGAGAATGACAAGGTAATCGGTCACAATGGATGTATGAAAGGAGGGAAATACAAGACTCTTCTATAGTAATATTAGTTGGATGTCAGCAACTATTGCATACTGTAACGCAGGAAATGTTTAATTATTGCGTTTTTGATCATTTTAGGCCCAATTGCAAGGATTCAACTCACAAATATTTCTCTGTTCTATTGATTATCTATACACTATACACTATACACTGTACAGTGTACAGTGTACAGTGTACACTAACACTAACACTAACACTAACACTAGTCACACGAAATGCAAAAATATATCTTCAAAAAATTTGCGACAAATAAAAAACGCAAAAATTTCCAGTTTCACAGCACCGCTTCGTTTACACAAAAACCGTATTCAAAGAGCATCAACCAGCAATAACTAGCAACAACTAGTGTATTTTCTTAATGTTTTAATGTTGAGCAAACCAGTGTGTGTTCTACCAGCGGAGGTTGACATGCAGTTATGTAAGGTACATACATTATACCCGAAGTCAGGCCAGTTAAGGAATACACAGCAACAGAAATCAAACTGACATAAACTACGAGACCTACAAGTAAACCATGAGAAATTTATCTTACCTAAACAATGGATAAAAATATGGCCCGCTACCACCCGCATTGGAATACATGTATTTTTGGGAGTTGTCTTATCAATACAGAGACACTCTTAGTTGAGTAGCCATATTAGGAAGCGAGAGAATGGCTGACAAATAATCGACTGAAACACAATAATCTTCTTACACTAGTGGCATAAGCCCATAATAGCATATCCATCACATCTGTGTCGTAATACATATACACAAGACAGCAATGCATGTATAGACACACGTCTACGTAGTATATAAGTGAATACTTGTCACTAAAGCTCTTCCTTACTCCATACGCCATCCTGACTAAGTAAATCGCTCTCGAGATGTGTTACATCGCATTAGATAATGATATCACCCGTTTCATAATACATGATGATGGCGCAGTAATTATGTGCTCATAGAACAGACTACTCAATACCAGCAGAGCTAGAACTTTGTACCTTCACATGTCAATAACAAGTTACATATAGCAGAACCAGTATTTACACTGAATGTGAGTGCGCCAATGACACATACGATCATGTGGCAAAGAGACAGGAGTCAGCAGAGCTAATGGAGTGAATGCAGTAGACAGAAGATGGAATTGAAAGTAGCAGACAGAAGATGAAATTGAAAAAAGTAGACAGAGGTGAATGCAGCAGATACATACTTGACTGTTGATAGCCATTCCACACGCGCACCAGATGGAAGATGATTTTTAGAGAACGCATCCCTCGCTGCCGCTGCCTACATGAGAAACCAATAAAATCACAATCAGCTGGAGATATGGGCAGCAGTAAGAAGACTAATTATTAGCACAGGTTTATCTAGCAATAAGTCCAGTAACAACGACTCACATTCTGTCTGTCTAGAACCTCCAGGCAGCTTTCTAAACACGATAGTGTAGCTTTGGAACAAGCCTTCAATATCAGCGTATCCTACAGTACAAAATATATGAGACATTCAACCAGGAATTCTACTCAAAATAATTACCAGAGAGTTTAAAATCTCAGGAAAATATTTGGCAAAGAGCGTGTGAAAGAAGATCAGAACGTGTGTAAAAAAGGAGCCCTGGATTATCACAGAGAGAATGAACTGACGGGATCGAGCGAGTTGATGTGACCGCCGTGTGATGGCAGAGCATCGATCTTCTCTGTCAGCTGCTCCTCCAGATTGAACACCTCGTGTACGTACTCCTTCACCTCCACCAAAGCTGGGTTCTCATCCAGGCTAGTAGTGGACTGGCTCTTGTGTCTAAACAGAGTCAGGCATAGTCAATGGCAGAGGATATTTTTTACTCTTATGTCTGCATACGCAACTGTGTTAAGTGCGCACTAAATACAGCGTAACACAGGCCGACGTAAGAGCAAAAAATTCCCTCCTTCATCGCATCCATCCCTTCATCCTTACCCACCTTTTTCCCCTAACCACACCTTCACTTTATAAATCCTTTCACTCCACTTACCCCTTCACCCTTCCACCCTATCCGCTCCTTTGCCCACAGACCCTTTCACCCCATTCACTCCATCCGTCCCTTCACTCCATCGACTCCTTCACTCTATCCACGCCTCCCTTCCACCCTATCTACGCATTCGCCCTATTCACTTTCATCTCTTTAACCCTTCCCAATATTCAGCTCATCCAACCCTTTCTCACCGCCTGAACACCTTCCCTGGTCTATCCCTACCTCCTGGTTCCCTCTCTGTCCTTCCGCATCATCCAATTCTGCTGCTGACATACAGATACTTACTTGCTGCCTGGACCAGCTGTATGGCTCTGTGACAAGGTGCTGGGTGAGGCTCGTGATGTCCGCAATTCACCACTTTCTGTGCTGGTACGTGATCGAATTGATTGCGCAATATACATCAAACGGGACACCCATAGCTGCCTGGTCTTGGTACTGTCAGCTAGAACACACTCTATCAGATTAGTCATGAGCATGGGTTAGGCTAGATCTCTAGGAGATACTGTGAGCAGAGAGGAGAGGTTTACCTCGGAGCCTGTATATTTCGCCGTTAGCAGAATGAATAGTAAATGTCAGAGCATCCTCATCGGATGGGGCGATTGCTGCACCCTGAAACGCAGTAAAACTATTCATCAGAAACTAGGGCTATAGCTCGATAAGGATTTATATGCTACGCGGTAATGCAGACCTGTAAGTGCAAGTAGCCTCGGGGCCGCTGGTGTTTCAGTTCTTCTCTCTGAAAATTGTGCAAATTAATCTCAGTTATAATCGTTCCCATTACGACGTGGTGGCGGTAAATTGGTATTACAAGTATCAGTAGAGTAGTAATAGCAATCACACGTGGCATACATCTCTATAGATTTAGAGGCAATGAGGGGAAAGAGGGAAAGAGGGAATGAGGCGGAAGGATAGGAGGGAGAGAGGTGAAAGGAAGAAGGCGGGAGAAGAAGAAGGGGCAGGAGGCAAGAGGCGAGAAATAGGAGGAAGTAGGTAAGAGGCGCGACATATGACACAGGATGGACAGGGAAAAAGGAGTAGACAGGCCAGAAGAGGAAGGGCAAGAACGAGGAGACAAGAGACAGGATAGATGGTGATGGACGGGGAACATGAGGCAGGAGGGAGGACACAAGAAGCAGGAGGCTAGAGGGAGTAGACAGGTATTTCTATCAATTCATGATGATATCTGACGTTGTAAACTGGGGCCTATTTATTTTGAAGCCAAGCATCACATTGCCCGTCCTCACAAGGCCAAGGCAAGGTGGTATGATACCATGTTGTACGTGCAAATGCAAACATATCCGTGTAACTAACCTCAAAGTACTCAAGGGTACATCCATTAGGGTCGAGGACAAAATATCTATTCTGCCATCCTTTCATTACATTGGTGTATTTGGAAAGAAGTCCACAAAGAGGTTTGCTGCAAGCAACAACATCTCAGTGTTCCAACAGTTTATCTCGCACAGGTATATGAAAGTTTCATGTCTACTTACTTTAAATTGACAGTAGCACCACTACTCCCAGCGGGCTCAGCATCATCATGATCATTCATTTTGTCATAAGCTTTCTACAAGACAATGGAAGTGATCTATGTGACATAGAAAAGGCTGTCCTCGCTAGTAATCTGGCACTGATCGTGTCCTAGTCGCATAGTCACCTTATTTATTATCTGAGTGTATTGACCAAAGAACAAGCTGCCCATTCATCCATTTAACAGCTATCCTCGCTTTATGTAAGGAATCTAGCAGTCTACAACTATGTCGAGTCAGACCATCTAAAAAACTCAGCCTTCCCTCTGAGAAAGATGCAGTTTAGAATCGCCGAATTTGGATTACGCGTACCGTAATCAAACTCCATATTTTGCGCTCACATGGTTGTAGTCTAGAGTTATCCTCTCTTTTCTATGAGTTGCGCGTTCAGTGTTCCTGCCATCAGCACAGTGTTCTACCGCAACGCCGCCAAAACCTGTTGATTAATTTACATGGCATCAGATCGCGTAAGAGGCCCATACTTGTGTCCATCCGACTGAGTGTTTAGGATAGCTGATTGTTAATCAGCCATCAGAGCAGAATGAAAGTTGAAAGATTTAACCCTCCAGTTAGCTATGCGTGCCTTATCCACCGTCAATAATTTTCGCTGTCGCACGTCCACGCCGCCTTCAGAACGTTGCGATTTGTACTCGATTTCGCGATCATAAAGGAAGACAACTATGTGCACGAATACTCTCTGCGAATTCTATCGAACAAGCTCCGCATTACAAACACCCGGTAATAAATACTTTCGTAATAAAAGAACGTTGGGACAACTCCACAGATTAGTTACATCCTCTGATCGCCGGCACTGGTTTTTCTCCCTGTTCAAGTTGCATAACAACACGCCCTCAGTTGTTTGGATATTCACTTAGGCTCCTTTTTACTTGTTATCTAGCTTGGTTGCAATGTCTTCCTACTGCAAAGTTACGGGTGATAATGGTAATTCACGTCTATCTGTACTGTAGTGCGTACTCGTGTTGGTGATTTGTGTATCCACCCATCCATACCGATCGTTTCGTTCTCTACTTTTCTAGATAAAGACAAGATAATTTTTCTGAATAAAGAAGATTATGCGAAACCGATTGACACCAAAATTGCTACCATAGAACCAGAGGAAGAAGAAGGTCTGTAGATACTCAAGTCAGCTGGTGATACAGCTGACTATGATGCAGATGAATATGTCGAGTCATACTCCTCAATTTGACGTTTTCGCCTCTATTCTAGGACTGATATTAGATAATGGAGACATTAACTGGGGTTGTCCCTGTCTTGGAGGTATGGCAACAGGGCCGTGTGGGCAAGAATTTAGAGAAGCCTTTTCATGTTTCCACTACAGTACAGAAGAGATGAAAGGTATTTTGCTGCGTAATTGATTTATACGGATGCACTCTCCTCGTGTCCAGACTGATGAAATCTATGGTTAACAGGAGCTGATTGTGTGGAGAAGTTTCAGAAGATGTCGGATTGCATGGCGCAGTACCCAGACCTGTATCCAGAGGCCAAGGATGACGGCGATGAGGTCACTAATGTCATGGATGCTCAAGCAGACGGTTCAGAAACTAACAGTTCAAAAAGTGCCACTAGTTGACCCAGCCAAATGAGTAGATTCTAACCTAATCAATTGACGATTGCTTGGTAATCAGGGTTTGCAACTTATCCTATAGCTACAGTAGTTACGACTGTGATACCATGTTTTATAATATTGTGATTACAGCTCTAGGTAGCCAATTCAGTACCAGCTGAGTCTTCATCAGTCAATGAGCAGTCTGAGTCTGCTCCGAATGTCTCTTCAGTTACATTCACGTCACAGCGTCGTGACGCTATCAGCTGAGCCAGCTCTCCCATCATTGGCATTCGACTTGTCACATCGCACCTTTCTTCATCGCTGTCACTGTCAGCCTCGGTTTTACTACATTCAGAGTGTAAGCTACTACTGGGGGCCTCTCCATCTTGTGAGTGACAGACGTCAGCCTCAGGGTCATCGGTATCTACAATGACATATGACCTCACCAAATGAAGCAATGGTATTGACAGCATGACGTGTGATAAACGGCACGACCTCACCAAGTGAAGCAAGGGTATTGACGACATGACGTGTCACAAACAGCACGACCTCACCAAGTGAAGCAAGGGTATTGACGACATGACATGTCATAAACAGCACGACCTCACCAAGTGAAGCAAGGGTATTGACGACGTGACATGTCACAAACAGCACGACCTCACCAAGTAAAGCAATGGTGGGTATGGATGAAGTAGCGTGTAAAACAGCAGACCATCACGAACTCCAAGCTTTCCAAATGACGTGGAGTTATCTCCCCAACCATTGCGACACTTACCTCCCTCCATGTTTATCAGGGCTTTTATGTCACGCTGCTCTATCAGCTCTCGGATGGCTCTCGCTTTCTGCTCGGGAGAAATCTCGTCATTCTCCATTGCCTTAGCCTCTCTTTCTGTTCGTTCCTCAGCAAGCTTCCTGATGATCCCTAACACAAGATGTGCTTATAACTTTAGACTTCATTGTAAGAACAGAACTAACTTCTAAACCAGTCAAGATAGATGCCTTTTAATTCTCTCATGAGACATCTTTCATAATTTTGGGTAGAAGCTCTACTGTCATCGAGATATGAGGAGTCTGTGTTCATTATTTGGTCAATTCCAGTGTCGACAAATATCTGGTCTACCACTGGATCATCTGGTTTGGGCGGCAATCGTCTGTCATCAGTAGTGTGAGTTGGAGCAGTCCATTTAGTGTTAGTGCTGAAAGACAGAAACGGAACTCATAAAATCGGCAGAGACAACTGAGGGAGTGGATTATCAAGTTACCCGATAATTCACTGACCTCTCAACAGGACCGCTTTGGTCCTTCAGCAGAACGTCCACACAGAGGCAGCAGTCAGTGAGCTGCTGGTAGATGTCCTGGAGCAGAGTGTCCTGGTATTCAGTGTTATCCTTGAGTAATTTGGCTAGCCTCAGGACCTCCCGTGCGTGGAGATAGAGACTGTGGTTGGCTTGATTTTGACCATTTATTGGAACTTGGACCTTTACATTATGTTTGCGTTCCAGCGATCCGTCAAGCAGTTGATTGTGAAACTGAAATATTTTCCTGAGAGTTTCTGAGCTACCAACTCCTTTCAGTGTTCCAACCAAGGATGATATATCCGTAGAGGAGCATTCACAGACCACGAGAGTCATGTTCATAGTCCACTGTGATAGCAGAACCTCCACAGATCTATGCAACTCCTACAGGGAAATGGCACAAAAATGAATCGCTCGAATCACTAGCGCAATTGATTGGCTAAGTGACCACCTACCTGCAACGCAGAAAATTCAAATGCAGTTGTATCGAATTGGCAACCAGCGGAGGCAAAGTCGAGACCACGCCTGCTATACTGCTCCATGCTCTGCAGGTCCTCAGTTACCTGTCGCATACACTGGCGCAGGTGTAGGTATGCCGCCCTCCTCACAGCTAAAGTGTGTGTCGGATTCGTCATATTCCGTCTGCTGCCTCTTCCACTTACACTGCCGTAAAAACAGTGTTAGCAGACGGTCAGGTAAACAGAGGGCTAACTGAGGTCCCGGACAGGATCTCTGGGCTTACTGATGTACCAGATACACTTACATAACAGCTCCTCGAGATACAAGCTGCGTTTCATAATGATACTGGCGCAGAGATTTCCACAGAGTAGTTAAGCTTCTCATATCATTTGTCAGTCGCTCGAGTTTGCCAATCACGGACTCATGACATCTACTACCCTGTATCCAATCGACAATCAGTTTGCCACAGGATGCAGTCGCCAGGGTCATGACAACTCCACCAAGATATGTGTAGGATGACTTGCTAGAAATGATGGTGCTCCAAGACATGAGGCTGAAAACACCGGCCAATACAGGGACCGCTTTAGATAACCTGTAAGTAAAATCTCATCATATGGTGGACGATGAGAGTGCTTATCCTGCGGCATCATTAAAAAACTTACCATTCAACCCATGGTTGAGTACCTTCAGCATCTAAGACATGTGGGTAGAAGTTTTCAACGTATGCATGTACATAATTGTGATGCTCTTCCATGAGGAAAGGAGAATCTATAAGCATCGAAACTAGACGTCGTGTGAGATTTGTGACCTAAAAAGTAGCACAAAGTGATCAGGTATACCAACCACAGTGATATATGTAGCAGGAAAACCGATAATAGACTCACTGTCTCATTTTTTTCAGTCGTAATATCATATCCTTCACTCCAGGAATCCCCGACATCCGTCTGTTTACATACATTGGACAAGCTGTCTTCTTCACCAACAGGCATTCCCACCTCTTGCATGTATTGGTACAACGGAGATGACTTTAAATGAAAACAGTGACTGCTCATTCAAATAAATCAAAGTGCGTTGTCCTGATGTAAATTTACGCAACACCATAGTACTTTCATACCTCCAAAATCACTTCTTCATCTTCCATCACGATCTTGAAGCAAATTTGTTTACCAGTTCCACAGGATTATGAAGCCTGCATTTACTAATAATCATACGTTGAGCTCATCACATGATACCATTGTAGCATGTCGTTGGAATTTTCAAGCTCTCATACAGCTCACGATTATGAAGCTCTCCGCTTGAATGAGACCAGGAGACTTCTACATCACAGTTAACTTTCACTTTGACAAACCGGAAGAACTATTTTAGCGCGTAATGGTGATTCAATTAACCACGTTTTCGTCAGATCGATACTAGTACCGCATAACGTCTGATATAGTATAAAGAGTAGTACATTTGAATTCAACCATACATGACGGGTGTATGAAGATACTGACCAATACACGTGGCCCTCTGCCTGTGCTGGAGTGTCACCTTTGACCTGACCTCGACGAAATCGTCGCGAACACGAAAAGGACTTGTGGCACCTTGTGCGAAGTTTAAACTTCTCACTACTGAGTTTTGATCATCATATAGCGTGATGACGTGGGCTCAAGGTGTCAAAGGACTATTGCTTGATGTAACAGGTGTTCTCTACAATAGTGGGCCTAACGGTGGAACTCCAATACCTGGCTCTAAAGAAGCTATAGACAAGTAAGCTTTGCAGTTGTATACATCTGCCTCCATCCGCTAGCGCATGTACCTCTACTTTTATGCTGTACATAGAATGTCAATTCAATTCTTGTGCTGCATTGTATGCAGGTTGAGATCTGCTGGCGTCCCCTATAAGCTCTGTAGCAACGAAAGCGTCTGTACTAGGGAAGCTTTTGCTAACAAACTAAGGAAGCATGGGTTTGTAGTAGATGCCGATGATATCATATGCCCAGCACCTGCCATGGCTAAGATTCTAATGAAGGAAGGTCTCAGACCTTATCTTCTAGTACACACAGGTAAGGTATGCCCAAAGTATGCCTGCAGCAGCAAGCATTTGCACAGGCATCATTATCATGAGTGTGTCCTCATTCCAGATGTGTTGCCGGAGTTTTCTGCCCTTGACACTAGTAATCCCAACTGTGTGGTGGTGGGCGATTGTATGGAGCAATTCCTATACGAATCACTAAACCAAGCATTCCGGGTTCTTCTTGCACAAGATAAGAAGATACTGTACTCTCTTGGTGCTGGGTAAGTTTCTTCTATCAGACAAATCGAGGTTTGATAGCCCAGGTAGTGTCCAATATTCTTACTCTCTCCATCTCACTGTCACTGTAGATATTATTACAAGCAAGGTGATGAGCTGGTTCTCGATGTAGGAGCATATGCTACCATGCTGGAGGTTAGAATGAATCGATGGAGTTGAGGTGCTAGATTAACCTTGCCATTACGAATGTTATTATGTAACTTCATTAGAAAGCTTGTGGCTGCACCAAGATTGTCTGTGGAAAACCAGAGCCTGGGTTCTTCACACAAGCCCTGGAAGAGTTGGGGGTTACGGCTGCTGAGGTATGATGATTTTACTATGAATGTAGAATGATGTAATACTGAATACGTGGCTTCCTTGAGCAGTGCGCTATGGTTGGCGATGATATCATACACGATGTGGGTGGAGCCCAAAAGATGGGTATGAAAGGTTTGCAAGTCAGAACTGGCAAATACAGGTAAACATGATTAGGTTCAGATATATTTATGATCTAAAGCTATGACGTTCTGATGTTATCACCGTATTGCAGGTCATGTGATGAGCCCCACGATACTATAAAACCTGACGCCTATGTCGATAACCTCGCTGATGCCGTTGACCAACTCCTTGCTGCGCTGAAGTGAATTAAGGTGACAGTTTAGGTGAGCTCTCATTAGCTCAGCATGAACATCTTGTTGGACCTTGCTGGACCTTGTGTACCTTTAAAACATTTTCTTTGATCGGTTCAAGTATGATTCGAGAGCCACTATGTGAATGGATGTAGTCAAAAGTGTTGTGTGGATCCCAGGATTCTGAGCGACCAGAATTAATCTCGCCGGTTGTGATACGCTTTGTGACATTCGTCTAGTATAATCAAGTAGTATAGCAAATGTAACATTAACGCTTTTAAACTGACAGAAAACTTTGGCAGCGAATTTGTAGTAAACATTACTGAGCTTTTTCGCTTTTTCTGCAACGTTTTGGTATTGGTAATAAAAATGGCACTTGATAACCTTAAAGTGTACAAACGTTGTGATTCTCACAGCCAGGTCTCTAGGTGGTAGTTTACAGGTGAGTAGGCAGTGATGCTGTAGAACCGGATTTGATAGCGATGGCCGCGAAAATAGCGACGAAAAATGATCACTATAAATGGAATTCACTACAGAAACAATACCCATTATACCTTATATAGGATTGTCTTCCCATTTATCGGATCACTATCATTAGATCGCTATCATCTTCATTTCTTGATGATTTTGAAGGAAATGCCAACATTTCTGTCGCTATCAAATCCGGTTCTACAGTATCGCATACATTGGCTCGTGAGGAAAGCGTCAGACAACATGGCTCTACTGAAGCATAGGATAGGATTGAGTCACACAGACTAGCTGTGAGTGCCAATACCTATTGGTATTTAGGATAGAGTGCGCTCCTCTAGCAAATGACAATGTGTCTGTCATTTGCTATATTTATCTACTGTTGTACTGTTTCACTAACGATGATGATGAGATGGTACCTACTGTTATACCAGACCAACATCCCAGGCAAACTAGCAAGCAAGAATTCACTTAGCGGAGTGCATTACACCATGTAGCAATGGCACTCTTTGCTCTGTCAACTTCGAAACAGACAAACAGTGGTGACGTTGCTCACAACAATGATATATCAGCTCTATCTACTTATGACTGAAGGAGAGCAGTATTCTCAGCAGTGATGGCGAGAGATGGAGCAACAGCAAGCTTCCATATGGCACTGCCAGAGCGCAATACAGCTCTGCAGCAGCATGTCAAGCTTCCACCTATACCCACTGGTAAGAGTCTGAACAACGCTCAGCAGAAATCTACCGGGCAGACAACTCCTACTAAATTTGAGTTAGAGAGATTCATTGAGCCTGTGAGGAAGAAACTAACAGCAGTGGACGCTCAGAAGGTCCTGGCAATCGTTGATGAGCTGATAATGAAATCTGAGGTGATAACGTTACTTCCTCTGCTGCTGCGAGATTTGCAGGCTGTCAAGAGTTACCTGGAGCCTGATGCGTACGAACTACTTCTCACTCACCAACAACTGACTATCAGCTTCAAAACAACTCAACAAACACTCATTGAAGTGGCGAGAAATGATGGAGAAGAAATAAATGTTTTTGAGATACTGTTTGACGCGAAGCCTTTGCATGAAACATCAAATGTTTCTGGCACTTCATCGAACTGGAATTCCGATGAGATGCTTAGCGCGAGAACCAAAGAATTGGCTCTTAACCTAATTAAATTGAAGACAGAACTAGAATTTTCCATAAGAAACTTACTCAGACATTTCAGAATGAGAAAACCGCTGCCGACGAATCTAGTGGAGGACCTAAGCAGCAGACGACAGCGAGAGTACAGCTACTACTGCCAATGTTTGCATGACACACGCCAGCAGGTGCTAGATAGGCTACTCATGTCCCCTGGTGAGCAGCAAGAGAGGCAGCTGTTTTTTGGACGTGTGAGTCAATGACTGCAAGTATGTCTCTGGACCACAGACCTAGGGCTAAGTAACATCTTTTCTATTGTTACATGCTTTAGTTGGAAATTAAAGAGAAAGCAAACAAAGACATGATAGAAAGTCTAGAGGCACAGCTAGTATCAGCTACCAGGCAGCGAGACAATGAGATAAAGGAAAATAATGAAGTTATTAAATCATTGCAAGTACGATATGACCCCACTCCAACCTATTACACACATGTGGAAAGAACGGCGCAGAGCAAACTCGTGACACTTTGACATGTTTCTGTTAAAGCACAGTCTGCGTAATTTGGAGGCTATAACTGAGGACGACATCAGACGAGCTCAGACAGAGTCAGAGAAACAAATCCAGAACAATTTGAAAACCAGCGACAGCAAGAAACACAAGTTGACATTAGAACTGAAGAAGTTCAAGGGAAAGCTGACCACGATGACATCACACAACAGAGAAGATGAGCAGGCACTGAGGAAGGTAGGCTGCAATTAGACTGTGTTATGTCGTCCTGCTCACCTATTCTCAAAGATCAGAGCTACATAAATTCGTACGGGAACATAAATAAAATACGTTCTGTTCCAAGACCAGAGCCTCACATTAGCCAGTTATCCTCTGATTCTTTGATTGAATAAAGAAAAAATGGAAGTTGGAGATGGAGGTGGAGACGCTACTACAGAAGTACGACGAAGAGATGACAGAGAAGCATGAGGAGTATGAGGAAATAAACGCGATGTACGAGGATGAGAAATGTCAGCTGGTCAAGCTTGAGGCTAGATTTAAAGATTTAGAGGTATGCATGCTGAAGCAATGGCTGAATTACTGAAATGTATCAAATCAATATAAGATTTATGGGTAATTATCATTTTCAATTCGGTTGAGAATCTGGAAAATACTAGTAGAATACATACAATCTTTTCAGAGTCCTAGGTTTTCCTTAAGTTTTCCCTAGCATTTTCCTTCCACCAATTTATGGGAAAATCAAGATGGAAATTGCACTAAAATCAGTCATAATTTGTGAATTTTCGATCGAGAGATTTGAGCCAATGAATATCACAGATATGACTCACAGATTTGCATACAATACAAAGATACACAAGTCCAATGTGATCGCGATTACCTCAAAACAAGCCATACGTGATATCAGACTCTCACTATTTTCGTCAATTTTAGATTGAATACAATGCAATTATGGATGGACGGAGAACTAAGAGAGATAAAGAGGAGGCTTTAGTGAGGGAGAAGGCGTTACGATCTCATGCCGCAATCACAATACAGTCAGTCTGGAGATCGTTCTGCGTAAGAAAGCTTATCCGGCTGCGTGAGAAACAGAGAAAACTTAAGGGCAGTAAGAGAAAGAAAAGCAAAGCATAGTTTAACCAGTAGTCGAGCTTCTATGGTAATAAATTATATTTGACAGAAAATGTTTGGCAATGCTGTCTCAGCCAAGCAAATTTGACAATAAATATTTCAGCATAATTGATTAAAAACGCCAACCAAATTTTGTACACTGGGTATGACATGGTGAAGTCCACTATGACTATTGTCTTTGCTAACCAACAAAGACTGCATGCCGAGTGCAACGGCGGGCAAGTAATCTTTGGAATAGGAATCTCCAACATGGAGGATCTCTATAAAGCTGAGTCGACTCAACTCACGGGCTCTGAGGAAGATCTGTGGGTCTGGTTTGGCACTTCCTGTGAAACGAACATAAAACTAGGCACTGTACTTGAGGTAGTTATCGCAGCCTGAACTATAACGGTTTTGAGTGATGGAGAACCATGCTGGTTGTAACGATAACGGATTGGGATGTGAAATAATTAACTAACTATAAGGTGATAACTACGGCGGGTGATGACTGCAGGTAGGGAAACAAGATCAGATAAATCCATATAACTAAAATGGACGTTCGGATAACATTATTGAACAACTCGTTATAAACGCTATAAATAGAATATTGTTATAGTTACCATGAGTACAGTAAATAAAACTATCAAAACTGTAGTAAATCTTCTGCCAGGGTGGCAGAACTCATGGAAACCCAGTAACTCCTAACTATGATAGCATGTGATAAGTTTCGATTCGAAGACTTCTATCATTGCCAGCTGATGTCATGAAATGACCTCGAGAAATGTGTATAACTTGATTGGCTGAAGCGTAGTCTATCACATTGCTAGAAATACCAGCCTCAACACTTCCTAAACCATAAACCAGCTATAGCACATCGCTGTCAGCTATTTCCCTTGATCTCTACAGGGTTTAGCTGGTAGTTTTGTTGACAACAAAACTTTGGTAATCAATAATCTGGATTAGAGGAAATGATTCAAAATTATTCCGACGAATCGAAGCATATCATCCCCAATAATTACCTTCTTCATTTGAGATGATGACAAACTTGAATATGTCAGGTGGAAGCAACTCCTGTATAATAGGCTTGATTCTTGAATCGTTGTTAGTGATGACTCCAAGATCAGTGACTAAAAATAAACAGATACACATGTACATATAGAATGCCATAGATAAGGATTTGAAAGTATTGGAAAAACTGAAGGTTACCGGAGGTGAGCTGCAGCAGCGTAGCGCTGACTTCCGGTAACAGTTCGTAAGCCTCGGGCTTCGAGAAATGATCGTAGAGAACTTGTGAAAACTTGAGAATAACGGAAGTGTCGAGGTAATTCTGGTGGTGACATTGATGAACCACTTCGTGAACTGTTGCTACCGTTACCTGCTCCCACCATTCACCAGCCTAGAGTTGATGGCAGTTATATACATATGGAACAACAACTCTGATGTAGAGTTGATGTAGTTCAGATGGTGATGTTACCAACATATGGCCATGCCCAAAGTTTGGGTGAGCTTTCCACTGTCTTCTAAAGTTGTTAAGAAACGCTGCATCTATTGTGGTGGACGGAGTTTCTTTAAAGATACCAAACGTATGTCCAACTCTTTTATAAGAGTTGCCAACGCCTCCTTTGACTTTTATCACAGTGTTGGTTAGATCAAGGGTGACGAGTCTGATCAATCCTGGCCTAAGCATTTCTAAGAAGAGAAGGTGCAGTAGATGTTCGTATGAGGATATATACTGAGCTCCATAAAATTGTGATATACAGACATCGATATAGCATGATATCTAATCCCTTACTCAGATATTTTAAGTTGAATCAAAAATGACCTAGCGTCTCAGAGATGATATTAAATTAACAGTATCTTACCGCACCAAGACAACAGAGATACGCGAATGTTTCTATGAAATGTATGTCCGTGTACTACTCCCTTCGCTCAAATTCATGATCATCTCTTCTCGAATTTTGTTCCAAACAAGGATTGTAACCAGACAACCTAGAAGTCGTCCAAAAACTCCACGGCTTATAAGAAGTTCACCTGTATGCCTTGTGAACTAAGGTAATTGTAACGTATCAATTTATTTTATGATTAGGTAGCTGCAACTGAGCTTTTATTGGTTAATATTTTGAAGCTGCGCAAATCATATGACGATAGCAAGCGATTAGATAAGTAAAACGCTTTTTCATTCGACCAGATAAGGATCTATTTCTCGGTGTTTGTGATCAGTGTTGCCTATTCGGCTAGTACTCGGCTCTGGAGTTGTAGTAATAGTAGTAGCAGTAGTACATGTGTAGTTGTGGCTGCTACTAAACTTATGAACAAGTAATTCATTAATGTATGGTGTGGTATGTCGTATACAATATACCATTGCATGTGAATCGTTCGCAGTCAGATTTGATAGGATTTTGACTCTCTGTTTTCAGTGGTCATGCCACATTCTGCTGAAAAGATCCCATTTATCGCGCTCTGCAATGTACTGGAGGGTATACAGTCAAAAAGGACTGTCCCAGAAAAGAGGAAGCTGCTGAAAGAGTTTGCTGAGAAGTGGAGAGAAAACAGTTTTGACATCAGCAATCCAGTAAGCTAAATGATGAGTTATCTATCTGTTAGTCCAGCAGTTACTACCACGCTCTTGATTCTGTTGATAGGAGGACGGATTTTATCCGATACTGAGATGTATGGTACCACAGTTAGAGAAAGTAGCCTATGGTATCAAGCAGGTCCGTATAGCAGTCAATATCATCAATTGCTGATGATCGTGTTTTCTTGAAGCTGAGCTGTCCGTGTCAGTATAGCCCCCAAGACCAGCACCTATCTGATATATTGCATGCAAGAGCATGGAGTAGAGTTAGCCACACTTAGTGCTCTATCATGTATGAGTTATGGAGGTAGATCCAGTTAGATGTAAGCTTCCTGGATTGTTATGCTGTTACCTCAGCACTAATTCACACTAATTACCTCAGTACACTAATTCTTCCGTCGCATTGCAAATATCATACAGGCATCAATCCTATACCATCTGCTTCTACTGAATCTCACTGCCATCCCATGAAATCACGGCCATGGTGGTATGATTCAAATAAGAAGAACACCACCTAAAACCTACAGCATCAATATTGTGAAGCATCTCGTAATGTTACTGAATTTCAGAAGGCCTTCACTAAACATTTTTTCATATTATTGTACAAGGGAATCTTATTCCGAATTGAAAAGTTTTGCGATCGAGCTGTTGGCCGCTAATTCACAAATGCTACCTGGTGCATTTTTTCAATGTCATTATATGAAAGAGAGGCTGAAGTACGATCGCAAAACGTAAGATTGCAAACATCTCACTATATGCTTGATCGCAAAAATCGTTCACACAAAATTATTATTTTTTTCAGTCTCGTGCTTTAAGTGTGACAAATAGAATTTATCTAAATAAATAAATAAATTATGTTTTACAGTAGCATTGCAGTAGCATTGCAGTAGCATTGCAGTAGCATTGCAGTACCATTGCAGTAGCATTGCAGTA
>ERZ1740065.900-NODE-900-length-17027-cov-4.967829_pt1 | contig 17027 bp, 20 predicted proteins | sample MGYA00581738_ERZ1740065 | MGnify/ENA primary metagenome ERZ1740065 (study PRJEB43018, sample SAMN04849749) | marine metagenome | isolation source: floating plastic debris | place: Pacific Ocean | collected 2008-09-01 | study: EMG produced TPA metagenomics assembly...
AGACGCCCGTCCGTTGGATTTTCCGACAGGGAATTTTATGCAGCATTTGGAGCAGGCTTTCCCGGTCCAGCTCACAGCTCAACTCAAAGTGATGCAGTGGGGCCGCCCCGGAGGCCGCCACGGGCTGGGGACGTTCCAACTGGCCCGCCCGCATAAAGAAGACCTGATCGGCCAGGGGCTCCACTTCGTGGATGTGTTGGGAGCAGAGCAGGATGGCCAGGGGGTGGGTGGGCAAATTAGGCCCGGTGCCCGGGGTGTCCAGGTAGTAAAGCCGGTCGGTGATGATTTTTTTGAGGTCGCTCAGGACGGTCAGTTGGGCGCGGACGTCCAGGTGCGCCAGGGGTTCGTCGAGGAGGAGCAGGCGCGGCCGCCAGAGGAGGGCCCGGGCCAGGGCAAAACGCAGTTTGTAGCCTCCCGAAAGCGCGCGCCAGGGGCGGGGCAGGTAGGCCGCCAGGCCCATCCGGTGGACCATAAAGTCCACCTCGCGGCGGATCTGGGTACGGGCGATGCCGCGTTGGAGCCCGGTGTAGCAGAGGCTGCGGTAGAGGTCCTGGTGCCAGGGGGCTAAAAATTGGGGGATGTAGGCCAGCCGGTTTTTGAGACGGCTCCAGCTAAAGCGCGCCGATTCCGAGAAAAAGGGATACCGCAGTCGGCCGCTATCCGCCGCCAGCTCGCCCGCCAGGATACGCAGCAGGGTGCTCTTGCCCGTGGCGTTCTCCCCCACCAGGACATTGAGCGTACCCGCCCGCAATTCCAGCGCGTCGACCGACAATTGAAAGTTGCTGCGGCGAAAGGATTTTTTCAGCTGTTCCACCCGCAGGATGACCGCCGGAGGCGCTTGCGGTAGCGGGGGCGCCTGGGTCAGGTCGCGCTCCTTGATGATCGTGGGGGCCGCCCCGGCTTGCCCCTCCCCCGCAATGGTCTGGGGACTGGCCGCCACCGCCTCGTCCCGCTCCAGTGCCAACTGTACGTCCGCCCGAATCTCACGAATGAGCGCCAGCAACTTTTTTACGTTTTTGCCCGATCGTACCCGAAACACTTGTTCGGTAACAGTCTCCTCATCACGGAAACGGTAATTTTCGTGGTAGCGTTGGCTGATGGCGATCACCTCGTCCTCCCGCTCCGGTCGGTGGTACTGGTTGCGGGTGATGGGTAGGAGCCGGGCAATCGCTTCTGGGATCTTATCCTTGGCAATATATTCCCTAGCCTGATCGAGTTCTTCGAGTACTTGGTGGAGCGACATGGGCGGCATTCTGGTGTAGCGGTACGTACCGGCCCGGGGAATCCGCTGGGGCCACGGGGAGCCTTTGGTCGGGCTACGGTGGAGCCGGGCGGAAATCGACGGGCGGTGGAATACCAAAAGATAGCTCAAAACGGAGGAATCCGCCATCGTTAGATGTGGGTAGGCGGACTGGTCAAAAACGATGAGGGAAAACGCGCGGCCTTACTTTTTCCGCTCCGCGATGCGTTTGCGAATCCGGCTCAGCGATACGGGGGTGATGCCCAGGATATTGGCCAGGTACTTATCGGGGACGCGGTTGGTGATGTCGGGGACGGATTGGACAAAATTGAGGTAGCGCTCCTCGGGCGTGAGCAGTACGAAGGAGTCGATGCGTTGGAGGGCTTCCTTTAAAATGTTGTGAAACACGTACTTGCGGCTGGCCTCCAATTTGGGATGGCTTTCGACGATGGATTGCAATTTATCGTAGTCGATACAAAAGGTATCCGTGGGTTCCAGGGCTTCAAAATACTGCTGAGCGGGTTGGTCAAACAGGATGAGGTAGGGGCTGGCCACCACCTTGTTTTCCCAGCGGACCGCAGTGGTGATCTCGTCGCCCCGGTCGGTGATGCGGTAGAGGCGGACCAGGCCCTTGCGGATGAGGAAGACCTCCTTGCGCCGTTCGCCCTCCCGGATGAGGCAGTCCCCCCGTTCAAAAGAGCGCAGCCGGGCGGAGCGGAGCACGACCTGGATATCGCTAAAGCTCAGCTCCCGACCGAGTTGGTAAACCGCCCGCAATTTTTCAAAATCAATCATACTTCAGTCCCGCTAAGCCGGGCTTTGATCCGCGCCACCACCCGTTCCTTGTCCTGCGTCAGCTGCGTCAAAAATGCGGGTGCCACCGCCAGACCCGATTCGTACTTGGTAGACCAGATGATCACCTCCACCAAAATGGGCACCAGGTCGATGCCCTTGGGCGTCAGGGAATATTCCTTCTGAGTCTTTAACTTTTCGTAGACTTGGGAGCGAATCACCCCCAACTTTTCCAGCTTTTTCAAGCGGTCGGACAGTACGTTGGTGGCGATGCCTTCCTTGGATTGCAAAAATTCTTTATAAAAGCGTTTTCCTTCGAAGACCAAATCGCGCATCACCAGCAAGCTCCACTTGTCCCCAAAAAAATCGAGGGCAAAACTGATGGGACAATCGGAGCGGGGAATTTTTTTCATAAACACTTGCCTTTTGTATTCGAGTGCGCAATTTTTAATACTTTCTTTTTGCAAGTTAAAGCAAATTATTGAAAAAGTCAGCAAAAAGTAGCAAAGGAGTATACCGCCCGGCGCGTCTCATTGGGCTTGGTAAAAAATCAGCTCGTTGCCAAAGGGGTCGGTCAGGCGCAGCTCCCACTTCGCCCAGGGCTGCTTGCCGAGGTGGGGATTGAAGTATTGGTATTCCTTGGCCCGCAGCCCCTCATGGTAAGCCTGGACGTCGTCGCATTCGATCCGCAATTTGGTACCGGGCGTCCCGTCGCCGTGGTGCTCGCTCAGGTGGAGCAGGCAATCGCCCCGGGAGACTTGGAGGTAAAGCGGCAGCTCGGCCGTGTGGCGGTGTTCCCAATCGACTTGGAAGCCCAGGTAATCGACGTAAAATTCCTTGGCCTTGGCCTCGTCGAAGATCCGGAGCATGGGGATGGCGGGCTTAAAATTCATGAGCGACAATGGTTTTTTCCTTTCCCCCTCAAGTTATCCTTTTTGAATCGAACTGCCAATAAATGTCGGAGCCCTCCGAGACTACCCACCGATAAATCGGTGGATCGCCTCGTTGGCATTGTCCTGAAATTGGCGATTGGTCAGGTCCTGGAAAATAGTGCTCTGATCCACGATCGCCCCGGTGAGCACATTGGCCCGGCTGGCGTAAAAGCCGCCACTCTTCAAGGTAGCATCACCGATGGCGTCGACGAAGTGCTTGGCTCCGGTTTCCAGGCTGTGCGACAGCCCCAGCAGGGGCATGAGGAGGGGCATGCCGATGTACTTGAAGAAAAGGCCTTGCAAAAAGGGCAGGTCGTTAAAACCTTCCGTCCCCCGCGTCCCACCGGGGCTGATGCTGATGAATTTGACCTCCGGGTGCTTCCGCGTCATCGAAGACATCCACATCGTACCGCCGTACTTGACCACGCCGTAAACTTGCATCGGATCGAATTGGTCGCCAAAGGCGCTGCCGTCGAAGACCGCAGCAAACTCTTCCACCAACGAGTTCTTCAGCTTGGGACGCTCCATTCCCATCTTCACGATGCCCCGCGCCGCCTCCGTACTGGCAAAGAGGGCTACCTTTTTCAACTTCCCCGCTGGTAGCAATTCGTCGACCAATACCACGTGTCCCAGGAGGTTGGCGGCGGTAATGTTGGTGACCCCGTCCTTGGTAATTTGCTCGGGATGCTTGCCCCCCATTCCCCCGGCGTTCATGATCAAAGCATCCACCGGTTCCCGGAGGCTCGCCACCGCCCGGCGCACCGAGTCGAGATCCGAGACGTCCATGATGACGATTTCAAAAATTGCCCTTCCCGTGACCGTTCGCAGTTCCCGTTCGGCCGCCGCCACCTTGGTGGGATTGCGACAGGCCAGGTAAATTTTTTCTGTACTGTTTTTCAATGCCAACAGTTGGGCGGTATCCTTGCCGATTCCCGCGTTGGCGCCCGTTATCAAAATGGTCTTGTTCATCTGTTTAGAAGCCATCTCAAAAATATCCTTCGGGCTACGGCAGGTTCATTTTCGCCCCTACTTCGTTGCCAAAAGCGTCGTCCCGATAGGAATCGGGAGCTATGCTCCGTTTTGGCGCCTCGTAGGGACGCAAATGACCGCTCCCTTGCCGGCAGAAACATTTTGAGATGGCTTCTGGACAAAGCTAAATTATATAAACGGGAATTATGATCCTTACTGACTCTGAATCTTAGAACAGTGGACGGTATCTCTGTATATCCCTAAACCACTTCATAAAGAGTATAAATGGCTGAAGTCAAGCTAATTTCCTAGAATGGGACCCAACGATTTATATATGCACCATGGGCCATAAGAGCTTGGACGTTGTAGCCTTTGTTCGCCGCATTCATCATGATTCACAGATTTGATAGAAACTGATAGTTATCATCTATCAACTTTATAATTGTATTGAGGCTATTTGTACTCGTATCTTTTATTTTAATCTTAATATTTAGCTTATTATGCCCAATTTGCTCAATCAAAGCACCCTCTAGAAGATCAGTAAAAATTTTGAATAGCTTCCTTTCCTCCTTAGTTTGGGTTTTTCTTAACTCTTTTTTAATGTTCTGAGGGTAGTCGTCATAATTTAAGTTAGCGGCTGTATATATATTACTCTCAATTATTTCATCTTTCAAATCCGACACATTCAATCCATCCACATATCCATCTCTCAGGAAAAGATTAATACTCCTCTTATCGTTCGTTATCAACAAGAAATCATCATTAAAAGCCATATACTCTGGATACTTACCCGTAAGTCTTAGTTCATAATAGTCACTTTTCTTTCTGACATCACTGTTAGGTAAGTTCTCAATAATATCTTCAATTAGAAGATTATCGTTTAATCCTGCCATAAAATGGTACATCGGAATAATCCCTTTATTTGTTTTCTCTATTTCGACATAATCATACCCTCCCCCATAACTATATTTATTAGGATTATAGACCCTATCCTGCTCGGTGTATGTATATTCTAACTCGTTAAAATCATTGATACTAAATATATAATCACCCGTAGTACTATTGACAAAATCTTTCAGATAGAATCCAAATTCAGTATGAAATCCTTTGCTAATCGTATTAAAATTTTGTTCATCTGCTAAAAGTTCATAATAGCCATTTTGATTAAATGATAAACTCGTAAGAAAGAGCGACTCACCCGGTAAGTACTTTAGCATATCTGAGCTTATTTCGTTATTCCAGACCTCATAATCATCCATAAAATCTATAGCCTCTTCATTCATTACAAACTCATTCGTCAAGCTCATCCCTCCTTCATTAAAGCTAAAATGACATAATAATGCATTATCACTCAAGTCAAAATCATAAACTTCTTCTATACTTTCGAAGGAAGGGTCATTCTCGAATAGCGTACTATTTATCAGCAAGCTAATATCTCCTTGACTAGAACGGAACTTATCAAATAATTCATTTTTAATGACGCTGTCATCTAACTTCATTGTCATCAAGTTCTCAATTGCAAAGTCTATATTCTCGCGGCTACTATAATTAGTAGCAGAAACGAGTAACGCTCTATTTCCATCCCATCCTACACCAACTTCATTCTCAATAATATGATATTTGTAAGTGAGCTCTTCCTCTTGTTCTGAATCTAAATCAAGCTTGTTAATCAAACCTTTAATAAATGATTCAAATCTTTCCTCCTCTTTTAGGGCTATAGAAATACAGAAGTATTTTTCATCCTCAGCTTTTTCAGTGTAGAAAACAAATACTTTTTCTTTAAAATCAACTCCAAGAACATCAGGCTCATCAATTACATCATCAATAACCTTATACAGTCTGCGATTACTTCGGCGGACTTCTTTCTTTATACTGCTCATCAATTCAGAATTAGAAAAGTCCCTAAAATTACCTTTTTTTAGAATTGAGAATAAATCAACCGTAAATACTAGATTAACGTCTTGTGGGATCACCCCTAGATTACTGGGCGTAGATTTGGAGCAAGATGATAGTACCCAACATATGAGTACTAGGAAAGAGAGACTAGTGGATTTTGCAAAATTCATTTTGGGGAAGGTCTTTTTATTTATATTAATCTTGTCTAGGTATATTATTCTTTATGTCCAATAAATAGCATACAAACTGATGAACGCGTCCCCACACTACATTTAAATACACATTGTCATAATCGTTCATTCTTTCCCTAGCTTGGTTTCTCATTTCTTACATGGCAAAATTTAAGAATCAGGGCCGCAACGCTCAATGGATCATCATCTATAAGGGATCGAGTTACTCATAAACAACCACTAAATCTCCATAATTTTACTTTCAGTATTCAAAAAATATGGCCTAGTAAGCATCTGAACCAGTAAACGATCACTACAAAATAGCGTTTTCAACACAATACTTTCAATACTAAACAAACTATTTTCAATATTACCTCAATATTCCAGCATTATTCGTCGATTTATCCAACAATTTAGTATCGATACGTGCAGATTTATCTCGTCAATGCTCAAACGAATCTAAATCTAACCCTGAAAGTTATGTAGCATGGTGTCTACCTCCAATGATGGATAGAACACGCTTAGGGGTTCGATTATATTTTAAAAAGAAGTTCTTTGAGGCATTGATCAAATGTTCAGGAGATGCGAATAGTTCACAATGAGTGACCTCTCTCCGAGAATGCCTTCACAACATTTCAATAGGATTTAACCACGGACTGTAGGTGGGTAAGTACATCAATTTCAAACGCTGAGGGTACTCTTGTTCGATACGAAGTACTTCTCCTCCTTTGTGAGTGTGGACAGTATCCCAAACCAGAATCACTTGTTTATCAGAGAATTGAGCTAGCACGATTCTGAGGAATTCGGCCATTTGTATGCGTTTTTTATGCTTTCTGAAAATGACAATCATTTCACCAGTATGGTAGTTCACCGCACCTATTGCGTAGTGTTTAGCCAGACGGCCAGGCGTTGGAATCATTATCTACTGCACCATTAGACTCCACATTGCTTTCAATGTGGGCTGTCAACTGACATTAAATTCATCGGCATAAAGGAAGACCTTAAATTCAATGACCCAGTTTCAGGCTTCTTCGATCGCTTTTTTTGACTTCATAGTCTGAATCTGGGCTACTGATCTTATGCTTAGGCCGACTGAAAGTAATGCCTGCTTTTTTCAAGTGATGACGGATTGCTTCCCGGCCCAGTAGTAGACCAGTTTGTTAATACATATAATCTCGAAGGTAACTTTAATGTCCAGATGGAATAATTTAGCCCCAAAGCTCGCGGACAGCGGCGAACGGTCATTATCGGTTGCTCTAATTAGCTCCAAACAGGCTGAAGTCATTTTTGGAGCACGGCCTAAAACGTACTTCATCTTTCAACCCACCCAGCCCTTCAGCTTGGAAACGGCGTAAAATTCATTAAATACTGACCTCATGTATCCTCACAACCGGAATAATTGCACTGGCAACCAATTACTGTTCGGAATTGAGAAGGATAATCTACGCCCGAGTCAACATCCGAGGTGATTTAGTCTTATCGTAAAGGTGAGACAGCACTTCGTGCTGCTTGGCGCTGAGTGATAATTTGATCGGCTTCACTTTCTTGTAATAGTAATTTATCAGCACCCTGCATATATATTAGGTTTGCACTTAGCCCTTGCGGGAAATTCCCATACCCGCCAACTGATAGCTCCCCGGCTGGCTTTCCAAATAACGCAGCAGCTCCGCCAACTGAGCTTCCGACACCTTCCCCCTGAGCAGCACTCGATCCGTACCCTCGCTATCCAGCCCGCCACCCCGGTAAGTAATGCGCGTTTCCCCGCCGTCTTGCTCGTAGCGCCACAGCAACTGGGCTACTTGGCGGTCCCAGGCCGTCCGGGCTTCCTCCGAGGGCAGCTCCAACGTACCACTCAGGCTACCCAGCGGACTTTCCAGGGGCAGCAAGCGCAGCGTGCGATGGCGATCCGTCGTCTGATAAGCGCAGTGATATTCCCGCAATAAAGCCTCAATTTCCAACCTCAGCGCGTACCAGCCAAAACCACCGTCATGCTCCCCTTGGTCCGCCTCGTTATAGATTTGGACAATCCGGGTCAGATCCGCCACGGACAGCGGGGCCCGCGCCACAATGGCCGCGATCGAATGGTAAGCTGCATATTCCACCCGGAACGATGGATGCTCCGCCGCTTGCCGCTCAAAGTAGGTTGCTAAAGCTGTAAAATTCATCAAAAATCAAGTTGTGTGGTCTTGGCGAATGCGTTCGGGTGCCTACGATCAGGGATGTCCCTGACCCGAATCCTTTTCCTCCCACCTACCGTGAAGCGAGCGGAGCGTCGCGTCCATCCGCGCGCTTTTTCCAATAAATCCCTCCGCTCCACCCATGGTTACCTAGGGTCATGCTCCAGTGCTGGGGGCCATTCGTCTTTTGGGTAGTATAACGAAAGTATGCCCCGGGATCACTGGGACTGGGATAGTACTCGTCATAAAAAGTCAGCTCGTAGCCTTGGTCCCACAGAACGGCCAGTAGTGCATCCATTTCGGCCAGATCCACTGAGGGTGACCAGTCAATCCATTCTTGTCCGTCCACTTGCGTCCACCGCAGGCCCTCCCGTTGGTCGAGGTAACGACGGAGCTGGCCTTGTCGAAGATTCAATAGCCGTCTGAATTTATCTAGCATTTTAAATCGGTTTATTTCCAGGGGCCATCCTGCCTCACCTCCACGAAGTATTCCCCCTCCAGGCGGTAGAGTCCCCCGCCACCACCCACCCACATTCGCCCGGCGCGATCCTCGTAGATGGCCTGTACCGCCGTGACGCCCAGCCCCCGATCGGTGCTGTAGTTGGTAAAGGTACGGCCGTCGTAACGGTAAACGCCAAAGCCCTCGGAGCTGCACCAGATGTGGCCCGCCCGATCTTCGTAAACCGCACAGACCTCATCGTTGCCCAGGCTGTCCCGGGAGGTGTAGTTGGTAAAGGTTTGGCCAGCGTAGCGACTCAGCCCACCGAAGCGGGTTCCGAACCACAGGTCTCCTCGCCGATCCGCCAGGATGACGTCCACGCTATTGTCGGACAGGCCGTCTTGCTCGGTCAACTGGCTAAAGGCCTGCCCATCGTAGCGGAAGGCACCGTGGCCATTGGTACTGAACCACAGGTGGCCCGCCCGGTCTTCGGTGATGCCCCAGGTCGTGCTTGGGGTAACGAAATCGCCCGTTTCCGTTTCGGGATAAGGGAGGGCAAAGGGCAGCCAGTCGCGGCCGTCGAAGCGGAAGATGCCACCGGCGGTACCGGCCCAGACGCTGCCCCGGCTGTCGACAAAGATACTCCACAGGCGGAGGCCGTCAAAATGCTGGGCGGCGGGATAGTTGGTAAATGAGGGGGCGGCCGTCACCGCCGGCGGGGCTTCGTATTTGACGGCTCCCCGATCGGTGGCGAACCAGAGGTTGTGGGCCGCATCTTCGGCGATGCCGGTAATTTGTTCCCCTTGGAAGCCCTGGGCGGGGGCGTAATAGCGGAGCTGCGCATCGTCGTAGTGGGCGACGCCCCGGCCGTTGGTCCCCAGCCAGAGGTGGCCCCGCTGGTCTTCGTGGATGTGGCGGATGTAGTCGGCGATGGGAGGCCCGGGGCGGAGGGTCACCAGGGGTTCGGTGGGCACTTGGTAGTCGGTGGGGGGTTGTGCTTCGCCACCGCCACAAGCGCTGAGGAGGAGGCAGCAGGCAAATAGGATTTGGGGGGCCGTACGGAACGCTGGCATCGACTTGGATTTGGTGGTGGAAAGATTGGACTTGTCGATGACGAAGCTAGGGAATAAATGGGGGCTACGGGCGTTTTCAGGGGTTTTAACAGGTCGATAACAGGTGGGGGCTCGTCAAGCCCGCCCACCGGGGAAGGTAGGTTTTCCCGCGGAAGATACAAATCGCGTAGGCCACCCAGCCGACCGTCAGAAAAAGCAGGGCGACGGACCAGCCGACGTACATGACCGTACGGAAGTTTTGGGCCATCGCGAGGAGTTGGGGATGTGCGCTTGGGTCGGTATGGAGTAGGGCCTTATACGTTTCACCGAGAAAGAGCATTTTAGAATGCAGCAGCGGGGTCAGAGCGGCGCCGGCCATCAAAGAAAAGAATACGACGTTGGCGTACCACTGCTTTTTGTCGCGCAAGGTTTGGTAAACGAGCCAGATGCCGGGTAGCAGGAGCGGTACGCACAAAGCTACGCAGAGGGTACCCACCAGCAAGTTTTCGGTGGGTGCATTGACGAGTTGGGAGGCCGCATTGGCATCCAATTGATCGGCATAATCCTGAGCAAATAGCGGGTAGCGTTCGGATAGTGTCTCGTATCCCAAAATCAATACGTCACCAATCACCAAAGTCAAAGCGCCGGCAATGGCGGCGAGCAGGGCTAGGGAAACTTTTGTATTGGTAGTTATGTCAGGGGGAGGTGGGTTTGCCCAAAAATATGGATTTTCCCTTCAAGGAAGAAATTCCCAAGTGCCCGATTGATCCAGGTAACACACCACCTAATTCGTCCACCACGGTAATCCGAATTCCACCCTCCCTACCCCACCTTCGCAATACGGGGCAGCACGGGCCGTGATGATTCCCCCCGGTAGCGATTGAAGCGACTCACCCGTTCGCGTTCCCGTTTGCGCAGTACGCCAGGACTCCCGTCCCCAGCAACAGCAGGCCAAAGGCCAGCGCTGCGATCGCCGCGCTTTCTCGGGCCACCACTTCGTTGACCGTGTAGGTGTTCGTAGCGTGGCATTTGGGACAGCGTAGGCTGAACGTGTCCCCCACCGTACGCGCCAGCTCCGCCCGGTCCAGGGCCGAGTACGGCAGCGGTAGCTGGGCCTCACAATCCTTACAAGTAACGAACAATTTCATTTTGGGATCACCGTATTCGGGCGCGGGGTTTATTTCATTTCCACCAGTTGAATATTGTTGCCACAGGTATCGTTGAGCACGGCGATCTTGGCCGTCCCCACGTCCGTTGGTTTCATGCTGAATTCGACCCCCAGCTTGCTCAAGCGGTCGTATTCTGCCTCGACGTCGTCCACGTTGAATTGGGTGTAGGGGATACCGGCATTGAACAAGGCCTCTTGGAAGACTTTGGCGGGTTCGAAGTGATTGGGGGCGGGTTCGAGCAGGAGTTCGGGACCGTCCTGCTGGTGTTTCGACACGACGGTCAACCAGCGGTTGCCCTCACTGAGCGGGATGTCCGTCTTTTTGACGAAGCCCAATACTTCGGTATAAAACTGCAAGGCCTTGGCTTGGTCTCTAACGGGAATGCCGACTACGCTGATTTTCATAGTTGAGGATTTTGATGAACGATGTTGCAAAATGAACAAGCTTTAGGACTCTAATTTATCGAAAATTGCTCTTTTGTACGCCGAGGGGGATTTCCCGGTTTTGGATTTAAACAAATTGGAAAAGGAGTGGACGCTCGCAAAACCAATCGAGTAGCAGGTTTCGGATACCGATTTGCCCTGGGCCAGCAACTTTTTGGCGGCGATCATCCGGCGTTCGATCAGGTACTGGCGAGGGGTGACGCCGTGGTATTTCTTGAAGATTCGGATCATGTGGTATTTGGAGGTACCGTTCAAATGGGCCAGGCGATCCAGGTTGATGTCTTTTTCAAAGTTCCGGTCCAGGTAGCGTTTGACGTCGACGGAGCGCTCAATCTGGGCCCGATTGGAGAAGCAAATTTTGTTGATCCGGTGCAATTCTTTTACGTAGTCCGTCATGGTTTTTACTTTTTTGAGGCCCTGGCTCCGGCTTTTTAGGAAGGTCGGCCGGCTCAGGGGGTGTTTTTACTGATCCAGTCCTCAATTTGTTCAAACACCCGCAGTCCATCCACCGCTTTGGCCTCTAGCCGTTCCAAGTGGGTGGCGACCCGTTCCCTCACGGTATGGAGATTGGTGTAAGGTACAAATTTAACGTTCAGCTCCGTTTCCTCCGCTAGGAAATCAAAATATCGCCGCGAGGGTTTAATGATCCGCAGGTGCTTCTCAAAATTTCTGCGCCGCCGCGTTTTGTCCCGCTCCTTTCGCTTCCACAAGACGCTTTCCTCGACGTGAAAGTGGAGGTACAGATCGGGAAAGGCGATTTTTTCCTCCGCCAGCATCGACTTGTAGAAGGCGTGCGTTTCCTCCTTACTCAAGAATTCGGGGGGATAGCGGCAGGCCCAATTGTACCAGATCGGCTGGAAGACGTCTCCGTCCAGGATCGACTGGGTCGGGGAGGCCCTGGCCATTTGGTAGCGATCCACTTGCCGTTGGTGGTACCAGTATTTTGGCTCCGTGGCCTTTCTTTCGAAAAGCAAATTTACTTCGGGAACAGCGGTATACCGATCCGAAAACCATTCGCTTAGCGTGGTTTTTCCGATACTGCTGGCCCCCTCAAAACAGACGATGGCTGGGTGCATGTTATTTTTTTGATAATCCCAATCGCCTTTTACAGCCCTTCCAGATAGGTCATGACCTCCTGCTGCCCCCCCCACCGGGCCTTGTCCAAGGCCGTTTTTCCATAATCGTCGACCGCAGCGGGATCCGCTCCTTTTTCGATCAACCACCGGACCAAGGCCAGATTCCCATTGTGACTGGCGTGCATCAGGGGGGTACTGTTGTTCGCCGAGGGATTGCGCTCCTCCAAGTCGACCGGAACGGTAGCGTACAGGTAGTGGACGATTTCCAGGCGGTCCCGCGCCACGGCTTGTACGAACAGCCCCGCGGTATTACCCCCCCGCTCGATCAGGTATTGTAGCAGGCGCATTTTATTCCGCCACACCACCATTAAGGGGAGGGCTTGGCCGTAATCGTCCTGGAGGGCATTGATGTCGAGTCCGCTACGGAGCAAGCGGTCAAAATAGGCGAGGTCCTGCTGGTCGATGGCACGCTCTAGGGCACTGCTTTCTACCTCCAGCCGGTACAGGCCATCCAGCAGGGCCGTAAACGAATGCGCGATGAGGTAGGACCGTTCGATCTCGTGGTCAAAAAACTTGATCTGATTTTTGGGATGCTGTAAAAAGATAAAGTTCCCCAGGCTGTCGCTGGCGATGGCCAGGCTGTTACGGGGCAGTCGGTCCTGGAGCAGGTCGTACCCAAAGATCAGGTCCAGGGCTTTTTGTTGGGAGCGGAAACCATAAAAACTTCGGAGGTCCGATTCGTAGCGCTTGTTTTGGGTACGGAACACGTTGGGCTCGGGAGCGCCCCCGTTGTACCGGAGCAAAAAGCGTCGGTAATCCGCCGGGAGGGGCCAGCCGAGGAGCTCCTCCAAGCGCTCGACCTGGCGTTCCGAAGCGGGGGATTGATCCGCGGGGGGATTGATTTTTACCTGATCCATCGCATTATTTGATTTCGGTATATGTAGATTTTCTAAACCAGTAGCTCCTTTTCTTTAAGAACGTTTCTTCCGCTCCACCTGCGGTACCCATTAGGGATGCAAAGGCAGGGCCGTCCGGCGATTGGTCACCAGCTGGGCTTCGTCCAACCCACCCGGCAGCACCTCCGAAGCATCCAGCAGCGCCAAATCGCAACGCTCGCGCAGCGGCAATTGTAAGGGCTCTTTAAAATCGTACACCTTGATGACGAAGGGACCGGCCCAGTAACAGCCCACGGTTGCCAACTGGTCGCCACTCAGCGATAGGTGAAATTCGGTCCAAGTAAATCCTTCTGCCGCGGGAGAGAAGCCGGCCCATTGCCGGTGGGTCAGACCGATTCCACAGGGTCCCGACAGTACTCCTGCGTCTCCAGACGGTACCGTTGGTGGGGGGAGAAAAACGTTCCAAGTTGTCCGCCCCCATCCGATGGGGATGGAAGTATTCCGGCATGGAGCGGCGGAATGGTTCGATTTGATTGTCCGACCTTCCCCCCTATTTCATCCAGCCCATCCGGTACAAGAACTGGGGGATAAAGCCCATCTTGTAGCCCCGTTTGGTGAGGTGATCGGCCCCCGAATCGTAGATGGGTGCATTGCCCTTGATGCCGTGCCCATCGAGTAGGCGATTATAGAGGTTGAACAGGGCGCAAATGCAGATGGCATCGGTCAGGGCCATTTCGCTCCAACCCGCCGCAAAGACCCGTTCGGCATCAGCCTTGACCATCTTGCTCGGTGACTGGGTCAGTTTTTTGACGTAGTGAAAAACCGGTTTCAGCTTATCGGAGGTGGGGGCCGAATCGATATCCTCCAACAGGGCTTCGATCAGCGCGCCATCGATCCCAAAACGCTTGGCGACCTCGTGGTGCATGTTGTAGCAGTAGGTACAACTGTTGAGGGCGGAAACGTAGGCCGCGAGGGTTTCCCGTTCGAGTACGGAAAAGTCCGATTGGCCCCGGAGTAAGGTATCGGTAAACAGCGAAAGGGGTTCAAAACGCTTGCCGTATTTGAGGATCACATCGCGGATATCGGAATCGGCGTGGAGGTGGGAGAAAAAAGCATCATTAGCCATGGGTGGTGTAGTTTTAGGAGGCCGTGGAGCGCCCCAGGATCAGGTTTTCGAACACTCGGTTGCCCGCTTGGTTTTGGACGTGTTTGGAGGTTTCGAGAAGCAGGGTGTTCTCCAATGAAGGTAATAATTTTCGCGCCCTTTTTAGCATCTTAGCGCCAGGAAATAGGAGGTCATTTTTGGCGGCGAGGAGGGAAATGGGGGTATTGATCTTTTGGGCCTCCGCCGCCGTGAGCACGGGAAGGGGGTTAAAGTCCATCTTGAAATGGAGGAAGACCAGAGCGAGAAACTGTACCGCAAAAGCATCTCGATCCGTGAATAGGGCCGCCAAAAATTGCTCGACGTATTTCACCCGTTGCGTACGCATGTAGCGCCGCATCGGAATAAAAATGTGCCACAGCGCCCGCAGTGGATTGCCGTTGACCAGGTAAGCCGGGGAGGCCAGAAAGGCCGCTTTGACCCGCCCTCCGTGGTGGACGAGGGTTTTGAGAATGATCAGCCCGCCGAAGGAAAAGCCCGCCAGTACGACCTCGTGGAGGTCCAGGGCTACCATCAGCTCGTGCATCCACTGGCCGTAGTCCGGGCCCTTCATGTCGAGGCGGGTCTGAGCACTCCGATTGGGCTGGGCGAGGACGTCGACGGCAAACACTTGATAGCGGGTACTCAAATTCGGGTAGCACTCCAGGGCAATGGGGGCGCAGCCATTGGAGCCGTGGACCAGGATCAGGGGTGGATGGTGGGGGTCGCCGGTTCGAATCAGATGGGTTTGGCCAAAGGAGGTGTCGACGTATACCGACTCGTGAGCAATGTGGAGGGCGGCTAGTTTTTGGTCGTAAAGCCCCAAAATTTCTTTTTTGCCCGCTTCCGATTTAAATAATGCAGCCATTAGCGTATGTTTAGGACAAATTTACTAAAAAAACGTAATTAGGACAAGTTTACTAATGGCCAAAACCAAACAAAAAATTCTGGATCAGGCAAGACGCCTTTTTAACGAACACGGTTACGGCCAGGTGACCATCCGGATGATCGCCTCGGCCCTGGCCATGAGTTCGGGCAATTTGAATTACCATTTTCGCAAACGGGAAGAAATATTGGAGGCGCTGTATTTTGAGATGGTGGCGGTTTTTGACCAACGGGTCCAGGGCTTGGTGGTCTCCCAGGTCACGCTGGCCACCCTACAGGCGGAGGTCCAGACCAGTATGGAGCGCATGGTGGCCTACCGCTTTTTTTGGACGGATTTGTACTTTATCCTCAAGTCCAACCCATCGATCAAGGCCCATTTTACCCAAGCCAGGGCCGAGCGGCTTCGGGGCTATCGCCTGCTCTTTGACTTTTTTATCCAGCAAGGCCTGCTGCATCCCCCTTCCTTTCCCACGGAATACCCCCTCCTCATGGACCGCCTGATTGACTACAGCAATACCTGGCTGTATGCCTCCGAGCTGTACGAACGTGAGGAGGAAAGCCAGGCCTTGCTCCGACGGGCCGCCTTTCACTTGTTGTCCATGCTGTATCCCTACCTAAGCCCAGCCGGGCAGCGGGACTTTCGGAATCTCTTCCCTACCCTACTGAGGAATTGAGCGATAGCGCCCCGGGGTCGTTTTTCTTTGGAATGGTGCAGCAGGCGCCGTAACAATAGGAGTGAAAGGGTAAAAAAATTTCAGCAGGTAAGTGCTTGTTTATCAGAACCTTAACTCTATAAAACATATTATTTTCAATAATACTTATGGAATTTAGGGGCCAAAAGCGTCTATGTTAGGAGTTTTCCTACAGCTAGCGAAGGAAACACTCGACCTGTTTTCAACCAGCTAGAGTAGCGGACTCTAGGTTGGGTGGCGGAGCTGTACGCGGTACGGTAGCCGTCGAGGAGGCCAGCAGCGGGCTGCGCCTTGAGGGTGGGCTCCCACCCAGTGGGTGAAATTCTATCTGGTCCCCAAATTCCGCCTCAAAGCCCCTCCCACCCCTTCTCCTTCTCCCCTGCCTTCCCGCGCTACATCCCCCCAACGTGGGCCACCCAAGACTCCTCATAGCCGACAACGATACCGCAGTTTCCCCCAATTCCTCAAATTGGTTATCGGAGCCACATCCTGAAACATTCCGCTTTGCGCCCTAGTTCCAGAACAGTTTCCACTCCTGGTAGGTCACCTCCAGCTTGCTGCCTCCCTCGGCAGAAGGACTGACGCTGGTTACGATCATCTGCAAGTACTTGGGGGGAACGATGGAAAGGCGCATGCCTTCGAACTCTTCGACGGTTTTTTGGATCCTCATGAGGGAAAGCTTATTGGGGGGATGGAGCAGAAGGAGTGACGGATTCGGCGGATTTGCTGTCCCAGCCAAAGAGGTAGTACAAGGGACTGTAAGCCGCAAGCATGGTCAGCAGCAGGTACATACTGAGCATAAAAAGCATAAAACAAGTGTTTGCCAGCCAGGGATAGAGGTCGATGCCGGATAGGGAAAAGCCCAGGAGAAAATCCATCAACACAAAGCGGATCAATCGGTCGCTACTGCCTAGATTTTTATACATGGTCATTTTTTAGGGTAAAATTAGTCCCGCAGCCGGGTCAGCGGGATGAGCAATGTCAGAGCGGGGAGTGATTTTTGTCAATGCAGCTCCGCGAGGGTCGATTTACCTTGCCCCCATGAGCGCCACCGCTCC
>ERZ1740065.903-NODE-903-length-17019-cov-16.151320_pt1 | contig 17019 bp, 13 predicted proteins | sample MGYA00581738_ERZ1740065 | MGnify/ENA primary metagenome ERZ1740065 (study PRJEB43018, sample SAMN04849749) | marine metagenome | isolation source: floating plastic debris | place: Pacific Ocean | collected 2008-09-01 | study: EMG produced TPA metagenomics...
CCTGTAGCCTCGAAACTGATCCTGTAGCCTCGAAACTGATCCTGTAGCCTCGAAACCGATTCGGTAGCATCAAAACTGATCCTGTAGCCCCGAACCTGATATTTTTTGGCGTATATCTCAATTTGCTTTTATGTGGAGATTAATTGTGAAGTTTTCTATCCCATTTCACACTTCATCTTTAAAATGAGAAAATAAAACCTAAAATAGACATAATAGATAGAATGTATCCCATTCAACGGAGCTGCTGATCTCTCGTGTGATACTCGGCTGTATCTCTCTGCTGGTAACTCTTGCCATTTAATTTCACTCAGTCACACTAGGGAATTTTTTGTGGTGGCTTCAAACTTGAATTTCTGCTAACTTCCAAATACTTTTCATTTCACCTTTGACCCAAACATGTAACTCCACACTCCACTTCATCCACTAAACTTAGCTCCGGTCCGGAGCATCGCATGACTCTGCTTCAACCTACCATCTATTGCTAGCTGCATCGTTGTCTTCTTTTTCGTATAAACCGATCGTAAGCATCACTGCGTAATACTGAAAAACCCATTACTGCTCCGTCTTGCATAAACCATCCGTCACTTGGAACTTCAAGAGCAATGATTTAGGTTTTTGTCATTCTCCGGTCAATTTTCACTTCCGCTCACGCGCGCTCACTCTCGCGCACTCCCGCTCACTCTCGCGCACTCCCGCTCACTCTTGCGCACTCCCGCTCACGCGCGCTCACGCACACGCACACGCACTCCTGCACGTGTCGATGCACTCTGCTGAATATCTAAAGGAGAACGAAAAACGCCGTGACTTGACACTTGACATCAATTCAAAGAACTTCGATAGCTGAACAAACACAATGGCTGGCTACAGAGATAACCATATCCAATGGGATCAAAGCATTCAGCTAACTGAAACTGCTTCACTGGATATCCCAAACTTTGGGATTTCCAGGTGTATTAACAACTACAAGTAAGAGGTCAACTTTTTAGCCTTAGATCATCGATAAGGCACTGAGTGCCCGATCAAATGGTCAATGTGTATTAGAGCAAGAGACGAATTTAATCAGTCCAATATTTGGAACCGAGGCCATGTTAATAATGAGCCCTACGGAAATGTTGATAGAACTGCTGATAACTGGGTCAGCATGCTGTAAGAAACTGACACATACTAGTTGATATCAACAAAGAGCTTGAGCTGAGTAGTGCATCAATCCTTCGACTCTCACTTCTATGAGATTTTCAGCTACAGCAGTGAACGGTAAGTAAAAAGACTTGAAGTCTATAGGTGATGAAAACATATGTTCATCGACAGTCTATGATTACACAATGCAATAGCTACTCTTACAGAGCTTGACCGATGTCTAGGGGAACCTGAATTGCTAGAAGGCAGAAAGATCTGTCCCATTTGAATAGTCTTTGGGTACAGGTCATCAGTCTGGTACTAACTCTATAGCTAACTAACCCTAATTTTGGTAGTTCACTGTTACTCAGCCGCGTTACCATTCAACAGCACTACTACCATTGGGTAGTTGACCTGTTGACCTTTAGCCATATGGCTCTATTGGTAGCATGATTGCCTGTCAATTGAGAGGCCAGGATTTAATTCCTTCCATACCAGAGTTTTTATGAGCTTGGAATCCACCGCTGCCAGGCTAAGCACTTAGCAGTAAAAGTAAAAACATGAACACCATCATGTACTGCCCACTGTCAGCAGCAGAAGTGTAGCACTAGTGACGCTCGAGGTCAATCTGCAATAGTTTGATGACGGTACTGCGATATCCAGCAACAAGGAGTATCTCTTATTTCACCGCTGCTGGCACATCCTCAGATGCATACATTGTCAATACTAATGAACGGGATAGAATCCTATCATGACAGCGGGAATATACAGCGTGAATCACAAAATGATACTTGACTGCAAATGATATTTTGAAACTTGTTGCTTCCCATGGGAGATTTTGATTAAGACAGCAAGAAAAGGACGGATGACTGCGTTTGACCAATCATGGCATGTGTGACATTGATGTATGGTAAAAGTACTCAATCGACTGTATTTGCCCAGGAACGAGACTAGGACTCGCTCACTTGTTATACTATGGCTGGATAGCATTTTGTTTTTCTGCTAATGGTGTGAAATAATCTCTTCACAGACAGACATGAATCCGCAGCAAGCAGCCATACTGAAGAAACACCACCCACCATCATCAGCTACTTGAGTAGCAACCATGATTCCTTCAATAAACTACTGGATATCCTGCTAGCCAATGGTGTATTGATAGAGTCAGAGTACAGAAATCTCCTGGTGAACAATTACGACTCGCCTAGTGGAGTAGATAATAAAGTCAGGAACTTCATGGGGAACATCAAAAGCTCTCTCAACCCTAACTGCTTTTGCCTGCTGTGTGATGGACTTGAAGAGGCAGAGCTAAATGATCTCCTACAGTTACTTATTGAGCAATGATTATTGGATGATGAACCGTTTACCCGTATGAACTGCTCATCACACGAACAATTTATTTCTTATTCGTTGTGGTTACTTTTGTTGAACCTAATACTATATACTTGAACATCATGATAGTTTTGTTTCTTTCAAACCATACTGACCCTACATGTTTTTCTCTCACCTCCTCTTCTGCTTTCCCTCGGCCTTTACTTCTCTTCCCACATTCTCCCCTATCACGAAATTTATTTCGATTCGTCACCACTCACCACCCAGCTCTCTCCTCCTCTCCTTCCCTTCCATCCCTCTTTTCCTCTTCCCTCCTGTTGCTGCCCCTCCTGCTCCTCCCTCTATCCCTCCTGTTGATCTCTCTGTGCCCACCTGGCTTCTTCTCTTCTTGGAGCTGACTTTGTCTTCAATGAAAGCAGCCAGGGTCCTTGTTGCTATGATACAATGGTAAGATAAGTTCCCATGTATGCTGGGTTTACTCTGAATTGTTTTCTCTCTTCTGATCAGACACACTGGTTGTGCTAGCACCAGTATTAACTGCAACTAGAGTTGGTACGGAAGTCTGCTTAATTGTCTATAAAACACATTAAATGACGACTAAAGGCAGAGACGGAGGCGGAGAGGAGGGAGGCTGGGGCAGAGGCAGAGGGAGTTGGTCAATAGCCAATGAAATATGAGGTGATTGAATACTAGGCCATGATTGGTCAGCTGCTTTGACAGCCTTGACCTCTTAAATTGACTATGATTGGATATACAGCTGATACAGGTCATTCTGTTATCTAGAGCTGCCATAGATAAGCTAGGTCTACTCGACTGGCTATTGTCAGTTCTAGGTCTAGTCTCTATGGTGTAACTGTGCTAGTACTACTCTGTTCGCTAGTGATTGACTTGGAGTACGCACTCCAACCATGAATACAGAGGAGAAAGCCGTTTTGAAGGAAAACCAGAATAAGATAGCTTCGACGTTGAGCAGGAATCCCGGTGCATTCAATGCCGTCATAACAGAGCTTAGTGAGAACGGTCTCCTAAATGAATATTCTAAAGATGAAATGCTCATTGTGGAGAGGGACAGCCCAGAAGCGGCCAGAATGAAGGTCAGAAAACTCAACGGAAACCTAGCAGTATCCCTTGAGACAGGATGTTTTGCAGGGTTCCTACGGGCTCTAGAGAACCACGGGCTCAACGATCTGAGGAATTCACTTCAAGCGCAGTATGATGCGAAGACAGGATCACAACATGACCCCAGGACCTTTACTGCTGTCCAACCAGACCAAGAGACCCGAGCTGCAGCCTCTGTTACAACAGAGCAGCATACAAGTAAGTGAATTAAACTGAATGACCTCTCGGTGACAGGACAAACAGCGCTAGTTTTATTTGCAGACGTCAACGCTCCGTCTCTCCGTGACGACTTTGATGAGAGTGATTTATGGTGAGCTCCTTGGAAGCACAGAATACGGTGTGTGATACGGGATGGCTTCTAATAGCAGCTAAATGTCTTTTCTTCACAGCTAAATCTCCATGAAGTAACTAAAAGTACAGGTTCTGATGGAATAGTGGGAGTGGCTTTTTGAAAGAAGAAAACATCAATGAGAAGGAAATGATGTACTAAAACAACAACTGCGGGTACCTGTTCATCCGTGACAGAAAGTAGGGTTTTTGTCGTTCTCCTGTTGATTTTCGCGCTCACTCCCGCTCACTCTCGCACGTACTGATGCACGAATATCTACGGGGGAATGACAAAAGCCAAAAAGGTTACTGATAGATAATCGAATATGTCATTTCTTTCAACAGTCTTTGTAGAGCCTCACTGATTGGGGTTTCCAAGTTATATTGCATCAACTAAAAGGATGTGAATTTATTTCTGACACAATGGAACTTATTCCGTAGCTCCGTAAGTCGCTCAGTCATTTGATCCAAGTCACCAAATGATCTGGGAACTCCTTTCTCCAATCACCATGTGCACTTCTGAGTCTAGGGCTACAGGCCTCAATCATTTTCAGCTAGACGTAATAGTGTCAATGACACAAAGGAAAGCGTATGTTCTCCTGTAAGCATGTAAATGATGCTCCATTGTTATTTGATCAATATCAACACAAAGCAATAGACATAGAGTTGTATGGAATCAGGGTAGTGAAGGGGAATCGGGGAAAAGTTTCTCCCCCTAATCCAAATACTTCACAGTTGCGAGTATCGGTAGCATTGCCGAGATACTTCTAATGGAGCTTTCTACTTGCAAAATAGAGCTGCAAACCTTTTTCAGTGTTTTCTTCCCATCTAAAACCAACAGATGGAATGCTGAGGTCTTTTGATTGGAGGATTTTGTTTCAATACGTGTAAAGGGCTATAGTTGCGCTAGCGCCTTAGTTGAGCCCTCGAGATCTGGATGATGGTTTGTCATCGAATTTGATAAACTTACTCTGTGATGTGGTTCATGTGCGTCATTAAAACTACTCACTGCAGTATCGCCCTCCAATAGCTCAATCACGAAACAGCATCTTCGAGGATACCAATATGACATATACCACATGTGACATGTCATATGCCATATGCCACATGCCACATGTCATAAATACAAATGCGAATGGAGGTAGAGAAGTAATATGTTGGGATGAAGTGGTATGGCAGGTAAGGAGAAAGATGGAAAAGTATGGACCGGGAGAGTAGAAGATTGCTAGGAGAGGGAGAGGAACTTGGAAGAAATAAACTGGCAGAAGGAACAGGGGGCAAAGGGTAAAATAAGAAAGGGGGTGTATGAAGAGAGGGAGAGGGCGGAGAGGAGGGAGAGGCAGAGATATGAAGGTACATAAATGTGTAGGGAAGCCTATCCTGACTGAATTTGGCCGGGTGATACATTGAAAGTACCTGCCAATAGATAATTAAAACGCTTCACCAGTCGTAGGGCTAATGCTATCTCACTTCCATAGCTGAACAACCACAATGGCTGGCTACAGAGACAACCATATCCGGTGGGATTGTATGGGGTCATTAATTCAAAGAACTTCGATAACTGAACAAACACAATGGCTGGTTACAGACACAACAATATCCAATGGGATCAAAGCATTCAGAAAACAGAAACTGCTTCACTGGAAATCCCAAACTTTGGGATTTCCATGTGTATTAACAACTATAAGTAAGAGGTCAACTTTTTAGCCTTAGATCATCGATAAGGCACTGAGTGCCCGATCAAATGGTCAACGTGTATTAGAGCAAGAGATGAATTTAATCAGCGCAATGTTTGGAACCGAGGCTATGTTAACAATGAGCTCTATGGCAATGTTGATAGAACTGCTGATAACTGAGTCAGCATGCTGTAAGAAGCTGACACACACTAGCTGATATCAACACAGAGCTTGAGCTGAGTAGTGTATCAAACCTTCGACTCTCACTTCTATTAGGTTTTCAACTACAGCAGTGAACGGTAAGTAAAAAGACTAGAAGTCATTGATGTGCTAAAAACATTTGCCAGGGTATAGTTATGCGATGGAAGAGCTTAACAAATGCTTAAAGGAACCTGAATTGCTAGAAAGTAGAAGGCTCTGTGCTATTTGAATAGTACTTAGGTGCAGGTCATCAGTCTGGTACTACGTCAATAGCTGACTAACCTGAATACGTCAATACGTCAATACGTCGGGAATAGTGATATCACGATACAGAAATTTTGCCACGATACGATATCACGGTATTGCAAATATCTATGGTACGATACACCACGATACACCATGATACAGACCATCAATGAAGCAGCAAATCACATGGTATCATAGGCACTGTGTATGATGTGTTCAAGAATTGAGAAGAAAAATATCCAGTCAATGTGTCCTCATGCTAAAATATGTCAGGCTGACCCTGGATAAATACTTATCGTCTGTATATCCATCACCTAACCTAACATTTTCACACAATACAAAAACAGAGCAGCATTCTTGTAAGAAAGATTCATGACCGCAGATAGATGGCAGCATCACAGCAATGAGGAAGCATGGTGAATTTATCATCAGGAGTAGTGAAATATTGGTCAACATTCATCTGTACACCCAACTAAATGATATCACAGATCAATCCAATACAATTAAAATGATAGTTCACTAGCTTCTTTCTTACATCTAAACATTTTATGATTTCCCCTTTGGACCATGGAATGACACTATCAGGCAGTCTGCTAGAATGCAGGAAGTTAATTGACCACTCAGCTAGCCTGTGAAAGCCATCATAAACAATCGGCACACAGTATAGCATCCGAGAAAGGAGCCGTAATTAGCAATCGTATCGCTCCGAAAGCTACGAGAAAACTGGAGAGAACTCGAGATAAACGTAGAATCTTAGTTGTTTACGTTAGTTACTCGATAAAATACTCGATGAAATACTGAAAGATTCTTTCTCATCTCTATTTACCAATTACGAATTTACATCATAGGAAACTGACTTGCAGCTTCAGTTAAACAATTAGGCGTATTAGCAGATAATTTTAGGATTCAATGGCTATTTTCATACATCAAACTTCGCTTGCCAATGTATCGTGAGGACATGATACACAAGCTTAGTGTATCGTGTATCGCACCGTGGCCTGAAGTATCGCGATACACGATTGTATCGTGTATCGTGACCTCACTAGTCGGGAATATACAGAGCAAATCACCAATGATACTTGACTGCAAACAGCTGTTTGAAACTTGCTGCTTCCCACGGGGAAACTGTGAAACAACGATGAAAAACCGACAGTCGGATAACTGCGTTTGACCCATCATAGGACGTATGACATTGATTTATGACAGATGTATTCAATCAACCGAATTTCCCCAGGAACTAGGTCAGGACTTGCTGACTTGTGATACTATGGCTGGAAAACACTTCTCCCCTACTAACTGATATAAAACAATCTCTACTTCACAGGCAGGTATGAATCCACAGCAAGCGGCCGTACTGAGGGAACACCACTCCACCATCGTCACCCAGCTGAGCACCAACCACGCTTCATTTAATAAACTACTGGATATCCTGCTAGCCGATGGTTTATTGATACAGTCAGAGTACAACAATCTTCTGGTGAATAGGTACGACTCTCCGAATGGAATAGGTAACAAAGTAAGGAACTTCATGGGGAATATCAACAACTCTCTGAAGCCTAACTGCTTTCGCCTTCTGTGTGATGGACTTTACAAGGCAGACTTAAATGATCTCCTACAGTTACTTGTCAAGCAATGAGTCACTAAGTGATGAGCTGTCAATGTTTTATGGCACCACAAATACATCATTTACTGCACAAGCACACAAATAGTGTTTTGTATGCGTTGTAGTTACGTTTAGTGAACCGAATAATTCATCTCATACCGCATTGATCCTTACACTTCTTCTCTCCATTCTATTACTCCCTCCCTACCTAACTTTCCACATTGCTCCCCCCCTCTCTCCCTGCTCTCCCCTTCTCCCTCCCTTGCTCATCCACCTTCACCTTCTCTCTTTCTCTTTCCCTTCACCCCATTCCCTATGACTCTATCATCGTTTGCCACCAAAATCAATGCGAGCCCATGTCTTCATTTTTGGTTTGAACTTTTCAATATTTATTGATTCAAATTATGCAGCATGTTTAGAGTTGGAAAACAGACAACTTTAGGAGTGTCAAAAGTCTCGGCATCAGTACGTGATGAATTTGATCAAATTTGAAATCTATTGTGCAAGTTGTCATCAATCACTTATCAGCCACCTGCTTGGATAAGGCATGGCGTGACTAAGCATCTTGTTTGCCAGTGAGGGCCAGCAGACAAGATCTGCAGCACATAGACTTTACTGCCTCAGATCCAGAGCACTGCCCGCCTTGAGCAATGAACGAACAGGAAGTAAGCTTGTCCTGACATTTCCCTGCAAAATTTGATCACAAATGTGAGTAAAATCTAATGGTAGGAGCAGTGGAAGCCTCTGACTATTATATCATTACTCTCCAGGCTTAGATAAGTGTGATCACATCAGTAGTACTTACCTTCAGCCAGCAGGCCTTTGATTACAGGACTGAAGTTAGGGACGCCCTTGGGGTAGTAGATCGGCGCGTTAGGTCGACGAGCGAAGAGGTCAAGGGCTGCCTGCTGGTGATCCTCCAGAGACATCTCATCAGTCGATCCTCTGCTGCGAGTCGTCTCGTCGTCCATATCTTGTTTACCGGTGAGAGCGAGAAGACAAGATCGGCAGCACATGGACTTGACTGCGTCAGATCCGGAACACTGTCCACTCTGAGCCAATGTTGGGCAGAAGGTTCGCTTGTCTTGACACTTCCCTGTAAAAAATCCTAGTGATGAAAACTGGCACAAAGCACAATCTAGGGCAGTATTTTTCAGCTTCAATCTACACTTTTCCTGTTGTCTACGTCTACACCAAAGTTTTTCTAATGCATGATGAAAACTGGCACAGAGCAAAATTGGCATTTTTTACTCATCTATCTGTAGGTGCGCCGGTTTTGTAAGTACTGGTGCTAAGCTTCCACAGAAGCAGGCCAAAGTCTGGCAAAAGCATAATAAGTACCGAAAAAAGCCAGCGCAACACCGACGCCACACTGGCGTAACACCGACGCCACACTGGCGTAACACCGACGCCACACTGGCGTAACACCGATGCACGATTCCAGCGTCCCTACCGATAAAGGAGTAAAAAATGCCACACAATATCGAGCGATGGCGTCTTGATGATAAACGTTTTTTCAAATACGATTGTTTTTAATCACAGTGAAACCAGATTTGATTGTGGTAGTTTAACTGTAGCGAAAATGATGTCAGAAAACCATTGCTATCATTAGATTGCACTATTAGAAGTTACACCCGTTATACTTTATATGGAGTTGTCTTCTCATATGTGGGACCTCCATCCTTAGATCGCTATTACTTTGATTTATTGAGAATTTTGAAGGAACATCGGCATTTTTTACTCTGATGTCGACAGACGCGCCTATTCATGCGCGTCTGATTACGCCGCGATTAGTCCGCAATTAGTACAGGCGAGCATGAATAGGCGCGCATGCCGACATAAGAGTAAAAAATGCAGGAACATCACGTCTCAATCGAATCCAGTTTTACAGCATAATGTTTGAGCTATGTTTTTGGCTAAGTCATGCCATGGGAAATGTATCTCTAAATATCACATACTGTAGAACCGGATTTGATAGCGACAGAGATGTTAGCGCTTCCTTCAAAATTATCAAGAAATAAAAATGGTAGCGCTCTATTGACACTTGACAGTGGTACCATAAATGGGAGGACGACTTCTATATACGGTCTAATGGGTATCATTTCTACAGCAAATTCTAACCACAGCAGTTATTTTTTGTTGTTATTTTCGACGCCATTAGACCGTCGCTATCAAATCCGGTTCTACAGTACTAATGGAACGACTAATATAAATATGTAATTACTATTCTACAGCTAGCAATAAGGAATCAGCAATAATGGCACTACCATAAAATCATGTGCCTGTGACATGATTGCGGTAGCCACGGGATTGAAGAACATGGAAAAAGTAGTATCATAGTTCCAGCTGCAGATAGACAGCAGTCATGACAGTTAAGAATGGAAATGAAAACCTCAAGGTTGGCCAATCATATGCTACTCCACAAATATTCATCTGCATCTGCTGACCAATCACGTGCCAGATTGAGAAAAACATCATGCTATGATATAACGTACGGGCTGTTAGTGATATTATGCACTAGTTCACTGAATGCCTAGTCTGGATGTGCAGTTACAGGGATTGCTGCCGAAAAGGTTCTGGCAAGCCAATTTTCTCTGACATGAATATACGGTTGCAATAGGCTCTAATAAGATAGAGGTTGGGAACTTATCGCAGCAATTTGTTCATCATGTATAGGATTGTGGAATAATTTTGGTATTCAAATACGGGTTATACAATCAAGTTTATACTTAACCCAGAGATCAATAAGTGCCTGAATGTAGCATCTTTACTCCAAAAACCCACCAATAGGAATTTAGTTTTGGCTAACTAGGATAACTATGTTTGCTTTATTACTGTCAGGCTCTGTAGAACTTGCTGCCAACCATAATTTCGATCATGAGACTGATTGTGTCAAAATATTCTGGGATGAACAACCACACATCAAACATGGATTCACCATCGTAACTTACCTTCGGCCAGCAAGCCTTTGATCACTGGACTGAAGTTAGGGACACCCTTGGGGTAGTAGATTGGTGCGTTGGGTTGACGAGCGAAGAGGTCAAGGGCTGCCTGCTGGCGATCCTCCAGAGACATCTCATCAGTCGATCCTCTGCTGCGAGTCGTCTCCTCTTCCATATCTTGTTTACCAGTGAGAGCAAGGAGACAGGATCGGCAGCACATAGACTTGACAGCGTCGGATCCGGAACACTGTCCACTCTGAGCCAATGTTGGGCAGAAGGTTTGCTTGTCTTGACACTTCCCTGTAGAGAATCTTAGTGATGAAAACTGGCAGAAAACAAAAATCAGTGGAACGGCATCCTGATATTAGAACTACTGGTGATTGGAGAGAGCCGTGAAAGCCTCCAACTGCTATGTACTTTCTCTCCAGGGAGATCAAACTTAGATGGGTGTGATTCCTGTGGTAGTACTTACCTTCAGCCAGCAGACCTTTGATCACGGGGCTGAAGTGAGGGACGCCCTTTGGGTAGTAGATCGGTGCATTAGGTTGACGAGCGAAGAGGTCGAGGGCTGCCTGCTGGCGATCCTCCAATGACATCTCATCAGTCGATCCTCTACTGCGAGTTGTCTCCTCCTCATTGTTGTCTTGCTTACCAGTGAGAGCAAGGAAACATGATCGGCAGCACATGGATTTCACGACCTTTGACCCGGAGCACTGTCCGTTCTTGGCAATTGATGGACAGAAATCTTCCTTGTCCTGACACTTTCCTGCAGAGAAAACTCCGGGTTTGAAATGCAATCCAGGGCCATCAAAACTTGACACCCTGTCTCTGTCAGTATGTCCTACGTTGGTCATAAACAATTTAGTCTGCATGCTTATAAAAGTATATGGTAGCTAAATATCATACTAAGCTATATATGATATAAGGTAACACAATGATACTTTGTCACTCTTTTTACTAGTTCTCACTCATGTCTTGGTAGTCTTCGATCTCCTATTGGCAGGTCGCCAGTGTCATACGCTGGTGCTACGGAGGCGGGATGCTGGCTTTAGTCTGCACTTACATGCTTCCACCAGCGTTAGTACTGATGACCCTCCCCTACTCACCCACTCCCCCACTCCCCGTAGCACCCGCATAACACCAACGCTGATGACCAGGCATACCTGCCGGTAGAGGAGTATAACCAGCCCCTCTCTTTTCATCCTTATTTCCCTCTTTACCCCTTCCACATCATTCATTCATACCTTTAGATTCATCCCTGCGTCCTACCACATTTCACATAGCAGCCAAGGATAGAGGGAATGTGGTTTTACCTTCGGCTAGCAGGCCTTTGATCACTGAACTGAAGTTAGGGACGCCTTTGGGGTAATAGATAGGTGCGTTGGGTCGACGAGCGAAGAGGTCAAGGGCTGCTTTCTGACGAGCTGACAATGACAGTCAAAAGACACGATAAAAAAATTATATAACGATGCTGGAACGGAGATGAGAAATGGTAGTTTCCTTCGCAAATAAAACTTTCATCATCCCATTTGGTTCCTTAACAGACAGCGTTCAATAAAAGGGTTTGATGGATGTGAGAAAGAAGGACTTATTGGTATAAATGCCATAATAGTACGGAATGTGTACAGCATGTGATCAATGCACATCAAACTTAGAGCCTCGTGGATACTATATTTGGTAAATTTGGTATCTAAAAGGGCATGTTTTCCCATGGCTAACACTATTGAGAGCGACTGGGTGAGTTCCAATGTTTTTAGCATGTTTTACTTTTATGTCGACACGCCCATCTGTGTCATGCGTGTCTGTGTTATGCCACCTTTAGTCCGCACGTAATACAGGCGCACTTGACACAGGCCGTCATAAGAATAGAAAAATAGTTGCTTTGTAACCCCGCCCATGCTCCTAATATGATTCTACTAATGCACTTTCTTGAGCGAAATATTTTGACTGGAAATATAATTCATATTGGCATATTTTACTCTTACACCGAAACGCCGCATGTGTCATGCATGCTTGTACTAAGTGTGGACTAAATACAACATGCATTACACATGCTGGCATCCCAAAATAAAATTAAAAACACTCATATGTTGTTTGCCCATGTCATCGGCTGAGAAAAATATGTACATTTTCACACGCCTCATAGGTGTTCCGTCATTGCCCTGGGGGGTTCCCCTCATTTACAAAAGAAGAATTGGTAGAATTTATTCCTAACTAGGGCCACATAAAGAAGGATGTATATAGCGTGACATAGTTGGGGTACACATGTATAGCCATAGTAACCTCCGTTAAAATTGCAATCATAGAGTCAAGTTACATTAAAAGTTATAGAAAATATTGGGCCCCCCTAAGAGAGGACAACTCCCAATTCTGAACAGGGGCCAAATGTAGCTGGAAACTCCTCTACTGGAGTCAGATCTGGTATGATGATGGCTTACCTTTGAGGCATCCTGCACCATTGGGTCCTGGTGCCTCCGTCTTTCCATCAGCACAACAACCAAACTCTGAGTCTTTGCATGCTAGTGCCAAACCCAGAAGGAGGCAGAGGGAGAGAGAAATACGCGCAATCATTGTGAAACCCTGCAGGCAACTGGTAGCAATGCTTATGACAGAGACCCTTTATATACACTCACTGGCAGTGCTTGCACGTGCTTGCATTAATGCCAATAGATTAAAATCCAGGTACTGATGCACGCGGAGAGAAGCTGATTTATTTAATCAATGAAAATCATTTCCAATCAAAGGTCAGCATGAGACTTCATGCAATGAGCCCGGGGTCAGGAGTTCTATGTTGATCACATGGAAACATGAATGTAGACATGTTGCTGTTTAGTAAAGCATGGCATCATGAAAACAAGGACTAATTGATTCATCTGGAAGCAATAATAAAATGTTATGAATCACCAGCTTAGACACTAGCACTTGATAGGTTTGCTGTAAGCCGTATTTGCTAGGACGATCAGGTGACATTTATCACACCGTCCTAGATTTCATCTATTTTTTGTGCGATTCTCTGAATCTCTATCAATTGAATTAGATTCAATCAGAACCAAAATTTCCAACAGTCCTTACTTCATTCAGCCAAGTGAGTGGTTGCTGGGTTGTAGACTTAAATTTGAGGTTAAATTAGATTATTTGCGGGTTGAAACCATTAGACTCTCTTCGAGTGAATCTGAAAACGATTTCGAAATAGAGGGAGAGCTTTCTACCGTTTCAAAGGCTGAAATGTTCTCAAACTGTAGCATGACGGTTTATTCTCCTAAAGTTAAAGTCAAATTTACTACCAGAAGTTTGCATCTCTTCACTCTGTCTTCACTCATTCCACTCTGCTCTGGCCTCTAACTGTTCCTGACAGCCTGTGCCATAACAACTGGAACAACCTGAATCCAGGCACTCCTATTATACATGCAATAAAATGTAAGAGCTATGATTTTGGTCGGCCTACCTATCAATGCATAGGTCCACCTAAAGGCCAGTACCGGATCGCAGAAGATCACTTATGATTAATTGTGAATCACCCTATGAGGGCCTATGCATTCATAGCTGGGCTGACTGACCTAAACGCAATACTACCTATGTAACTGCACTGCCTACGCTCTCCGTACATGAGCCGTAAGCCACAGGTCCGTCACTCATTATCTCAAGGAAGATAAATATGATTTCTCTGAGTTTGTTTTTATTTCTGGTGCTATATATAGAAGTTTATATAGGATGGTAACAAAAAGTGAGCTTATGCATGAACGGTATTGCACGTTAACTTCCTGTCATGTTCGCGGGCTTATAGCTCTAAACACATGGAATAAATTTTTGAAATAGGAGTATGAGCTCAAAGAGCAAATGTAAAGTTGAATATTAAGTTAACATTAAAAATTAGGTCAAAGTTAAAGATTAAGGTTAATGGTTAGGGTTAAAGGTCAATATTTATCATTAAGATTTATTTCACTCAGCCTACATAATAAGCAGTAAGCCGCACTGGTTAGTCTTATGGTCCTGATTGTGAAAACCCCTGAAGACGTTGATGATCTCGGGAGAGATAGGAGTGGAGAGAATCCTATTTGAAGTTGGCATACTCCTCGAAGCAGTCCAGGTACTCCAGCATGAAGTTGTACAGGTACTGCAGCTCATCCTGTGGGAGAACAAATAAACTTGTGATTAACTTGATTCTGTGTTGCTCATCTACACCATGATGTAATTTAGCAGCCAAATCCAGGCTGAATTTTGTCAAAGACAACTAAAATTCGCAGGCAAGCTTGAGGTGGTAATGAATTCCATGCTCACCTATGGACAGGCTACGGCAAGCTTTGAGGCATATTTAACCCTGCTAGGCACAGGATGGTGTTATCTGCATCACACTAGAAGACTAGATGGGAACATCTCCCACACCCACTCTGGTACCTCTGATGCCAAAGCTTCATCTCATCACTTCACCTGAGATGCTCTGCAAGCTGTACATTTCTAAACGGCTAGGCCTGATTAAAAACGGTTTGTTTGCTTTATACAGAACCGCTTTCTAGTAGAAAACGTGGAAAAGTAGAAACTGATAGCTCTTTGTTACTAGCTGACCACTTACCGCTGAGCCAATGAACTCTGACCTTGACCTCCTGGCCAGCTGTATCTCTAGTACAATATCGATCTCCTTCTCCATCCTCGCTCGCAGGAACAAGTTCATACAGATGGCGAACAGTCCGCTCAATCGACATCCGTTGCTATAGAAATGAATCTTGCTGTGAACACAGCGTGGTAAGATGATCGGTATACTTATTTTACTGCCCATCCCTAGAAACTACGGCTTTCGTCATACTCCCGTCGATATATGTTCATGTGGGGGTGTGCGAACGTGTGAAGGAGTATGCACGCATATTGACCGCAGAATGAAAAAATGCCAACACTACTTGCTGCCCCTAGCGCTTCGTAAGGTGATTAACATGAGTGATCATGCACGCATGGGAATTCCTGAGAGTTCTCATCATCACTAAGACCTTATTGCATATCATCTCCTGTAAATTTTTGTCTCTTCTCATTTGAGTAATTTTGCCTTCAGTTATTTGTTGAAATACCTTTCATGATTTATTATTTATTATTATAGTGTCGGAATAAATGTAGGAACTTTTCTGCTCTCCTATCAGCATGTGTTATTCGCAGGTGCCACGTAGGCCTTAGCCCACACATAGCCTGGCTTTCGATGCAGTAACATTGGCTTTTGCATGCACTGGAGCTGGAGATAACACTGGCGCTTTCACCTTTCACAGGCTAATGGGAGACAATAAAACACTGAATAACCTACTCCTGCTGTTCTTGGGAGAAGACCAAAGGCCTATAAGCTAGTAGTATGGATTATAGATGGAAACCATAGTGCCATAAGGTGTGAAAAAAGCTGATAGTGGTTAGAGGTTTTGGCTTTTGTCATTCTCCAGTCAATATTCCTGCATCAGGGCTTGCGAGAATGAGCGGGAGTGAGCGAGAGTGTGCGGGAGTGAGCGGGAGTGAGCGGGAGTGAGCGAGGATAGGCGCGGGAGTGAGCGCGAAAATTGACGGGAGAATGACAAAAGCTGAGATTTTAAGCCACACACAAGAGTCCAGACAAATCATGTGCCTTATCTAAGCCCTGACAAAGAACAATGAACTTATCAATGTGGCTCAAGAAAAGAACACAAACTCTACAATTTTATCTATTAGCGAATGCATAATCAATTTGTTTGCTGTTTAATGGAATACTGTACAATCCTACTACTTCCAGACCACTGCAGATTCCCTGATTTTAGGATTCAGTTCAGCTCAGATTCTCTCTGAGAATTATAGATTCAGTTTATCCAGTTCAGTTCTCCAATGGGCATAGTTCAGTCTGCAATTTTGTATCAGTGACAGCCTTTCCAAATATATTTCCAGATATAGCCAAAATCGGTTCAGTTCTAGCACTATCGATGACTCAGAGATAATGCTTTACTAAAACTCTCCATCAGATAGTTCAGTTCATCCACCAGTTCTTTCTATTGTGTATAGAGTTCAGTTCAACTCACAGTTGATTGATTCACGGTTCCGATTCGATCGATTCAGTTCGCAGGAACCTATTCCAAGGTTCTGACTGTTTCTGTGTAAACAATACTCACCGGCAAAGAACAGTGACAGGGGAGTGATGAGGCTGAAGTTTCTTCTCCATATCACTGCAGAGACCTATCATGGTTGCAATCTCCGGCAAATCGTGACCTAGGACCTGAACCTCCAGGAACTCTACCTCCCGTGATGCCTGGTTATAAAGAAAACCTTGTTAACCTCGTTAGTTCATGGGGTGGCGAGGTGGCTTAGTGGTCTAAACTCCTGTGAGTAACAATTCTCTGTGTTTTGCTATTTCCCCCATCCATAATTTCCTCAACAAAGTCTCAAGAGTTCTGAAGGGTTAATAAGATCTCTTAGAACTTCTCAAAGACTTTTTGATAAGTGTTCAAGAATTATTTTTGACTTC
>ERZ1740065.904-NODE-904-length-17013-cov-4.231513_pt1 | contig 17013 bp, 22 predicted proteins | sample MGYA00581738_ERZ1740065 | MGnify/ENA primary metagenome ERZ1740065 (study PRJEB43018, sample SAMN04849749) | marine metagenome | isolation source: floating plastic debris | place: Pacific Ocean | collected 2008-09-01 | study: EMG produced TPA metagenomics assembly...
CCGCATTCACCAAATTCACCCCCAACCCACGCCCGGCCCCCCACGCCATCCGGCCACTCTCCCCCAAATCCGACCCCTTCCCTCAATGTACCTCAAACGCCGCCGCTCCCAGCCAGTGCCCCCGGCGGGTGCAATTTGTGTCCAACTATCGGGTAAATTTTTCAACTCCTGACCCACCAAAGAACGACCGAGCGAAGCCCTGGTATCAAGCCCTTGGCCCCTAGTCCCCCAGTACCTCAGACTTGGACCATCCAAACCAGGTGGAGCACCTTTGGTAGACGGTGGGAGCTACCTTGTGGCGCCCCCTTACGGAAGTCGTCCCCCTCTTCGGAGCCGCCGCTCCCCGCTGGCGAGGCGGTGGTGCAGCTCCTGCCGAGGGAAGGAGCCAGACGAGGGTCAAGGCCGCCAAACCCGTCATCAACCAAGCCAGATCGACGCTTCCGACGTACCACTGCTGCCGGGCAAACGCCCGCCAGAACCAGTCGCCGGTGACCAAGCCATTGGCCAGGGGTACCAGCAGGGCGAGGACGCCCCCGATGCGGAGGTAGTTTTTGTTGAGTCGCCGAAAGTCGTTCCAGAACAAGCCCGCGGCGAATAGTCCCAGCCTACCGAGAAAAAAGATGGCGTTGACGTAGGTGGCCCGCCCCATCCAATGCAGGGGAATGGCCTTGTTGGCAATAAAAATCAAGGCCGTAGCGGGAAACAAGCCCAGACAAATGGCGAGGTAGCCCTTGGTCACCCGGTGGTGAAAGCGTTTTTGCCGGTCGGTGTAGCGCTTGTTGTCGCGGGCGGCCCGCCAGAGTAGGACCCCACTGAGGATCATAAAACAGGTGATCATGGCCAGTACGAAGTATATGATCCGCAGCAACAGCCCCCCGAAGGAGGCAAAGTGCAGCTTGGTAACCGCACTGAGTACCGACTGGGTGTAGGTCTTGTGTCGGGGATCTGTCTTGCCGAGTACCTCACCGGTACTCAGCGCGTAGCTGATGTCGCCGGTACCGCTGATGGTCTGCTCGTCGTCCAGGTTGATGGTCATCAGACCGTCCTCCCGTCCGTAGTTGCGCAGACGGACGCTGGTGATGTGGTAGCCGGGAAAGGTAGCAACCGTGTGTTGGTAGGGGGCCTGGATGGATGGGTAGGCGCTAAAGGGGGCGTTCTTATCGGTGCTCAGGGCAGCATCGGGGCGGACCGTGGCGAGTACCTTATTGGTGTCGCCTCCGAAAAGGACAAAGGCGCTCGGGAGCAGCAGCAGGAACAACAAGCCAAATAGGGCACCGGTAACTGCGTAGATGATTTGGAAGGGCAAACCGATCATTCCCAGCACCGTATGGGCGTTGGCCCAGATCTGTTTCCACTTGCCCCGTACGGTAAAAGCGTAAAACTTCGTGACAATATTTCTCCAGTGAATCATGACCCCGGTAACGGAAGCAAAGAGAAAAAAGACCGCAATAAAGCCCGATAAGTACAGACCGGCGGGCAATTGGCCGAGATAATGGAGGCGGTAAATGGTATTGCTGAGGGTGGTTTTGGGATTTTCGTAATTGGTAAAGGCGTAGTTTTCCTCCGTTTTGACCACACCGCGGATCCGTTTGGTCTTTTCGCAGGAATCATCCCGGTACACCGCGCCAAAAAACCGGAGGTAGGGATTTTTCTCGTCGGGTAGGCGAAAGGTCAGTTGGGCGGTTTCCGCCAATCCGGGTTCCGCCGCCTGGATGGCGGCCATGGCGCGGTCCAGGTCTACGGTTCGGGGCGTCTCGAAGCGGGCTTCGGGGTTTTCCCAGCGGTAGATGTCGTCGCGAAAGAGGGAAAAGGCCCCGCAGTAAAAAATGATGAACAGCCCAAAGCTAATCGCAATGCCCGCTACGGTATGCGTGTGGAAGTAGACGTTGTAAACCCTTTGCGGCAATCCCTTGAGTTTCATAAGTACAAATTTTACAAGGCCCAATAAATAATGCCAGCACACAGGGCCGTCCCCAGCAGGTAAACGCCCCAGGCCCTCCAGCCGTTTTTAAACCAAAAAGCGAGCACCATCAGGGCAACCCACAAAAAGAAGGTACTGTAGGCGGAGGTGATCACCACCGGCCCCTTATCCTCCACCAGGGCACCGATGGTCAGGTGGATAGCCACCGCTAGGATAAAACCACCGAGGATTCCCGCGGAGACCTTGAGGGCCCGCTGCCTCGGAGTAGATAAGTGTTCGGTTTTGGCTGGCATGCTTAATTATTTTGGTTGGACAAGCGCTCCCGGAGCCAATCGAGGCCCGGAAAAAGCATTACAAGGCTACAAAAAAACAGCAAGACTGTGCTGAGCCAGATCATCAAACCGGTAAAGTAGCCCCACTCCCCCACCAACCGATAAGCCGCCAGGACTAAAAGGGCAAAACCGATCGCCCGAATCGGACGCCGGTATTGCTTACTCCGCGCACGTGGTGCCGACCAACGGCGAGGAAAATACTTGGACTTGCTGTACAGCAAGGTACTGGATACCAATACTAAGAGATAAGCCATCGTCGCTGTTTTTAGACCAAACAATCGAACCAATAAACAATTGGAGACAGCGGCGCTCGCTACGCGCCCAAGTAGGACTCGGAAGGCGTCAGAACCCAGGTGGACCCCAGGGGCAGCAGACAGCAGCTCATTGCGATCGGGAGCGGGTAGAAATAATCGCTCATTGGATTCGTAGTAGCAAGTCCAGTAAATTTAATAAGACTAAATCTAAATAAATTTAACATAAATATAGAATGCATGTTCTACAAATCCTACCGATTGTTGGAAAAAGATAAGGAAGGGATCAGGGATCGGTTTTCACCGCCGTCCACACCGCCAGAAAATCGCGCTCCAGCGCGTGGGTCGTTCCGTGGAGCCGGCCATCCTCGAAGAAAAAAGCACTGTGGTAGTCGCCGCTGTTGTCGCCCGAAAGCAGGGCGCCGTACACCCGCCCCTGGCTGATGCGGATCCGGGCCTCGCGGATGGGGACCCCAGGCCGGTAGAAATACCCCGAAAAGGTACTTTTCCCCACCTTCCTGATGAGCATGCTGGCAAAATTGGCATCATCGGGATCTTCGGGGCTCATGTCCAGTTGCCACTCCCCTACCAGCACTTGTGGGTCGGGATCGGATTGGGCCGAGCTGGGCAGGTATAAAAAGCTCAAAAAAAGTAAGATGAATAGACTGGTCGCCATCGTTTTCATAAGTATTGGAAGTTTTAGTGATGGGACAAACATGGGCTGGTTTCCCCGTAAAATCGTCCCATTTGGGCAAATGACCCCTTCCCGGTGGGCGGTGGGGGTGCCATTTGGCCGTTTGGGACCGGGGTGGTATTCAGGACTGCTCCTTGAGCTCGCGGGGGGAGATGCCCAGGCGTTTTTTCACCACACGGTGGAAGGAAGATTTGGAGTAGAAGCCCGCGTCGAGGGCGAGGCTGAGGAGGGTAAATTGCTGACTTTCGGGCTGGCGTAGGAGTCGTTGGACCTCGGCCAGCCGCTGGTCGTTGATGTAGTCGCTGTATTTGGTGCCCAAAATTTCCTTGAAGCACTTGCTGAGCAAGTAGGGCTTGACCCCCAACTGCTCGGCGAGACTGCGCAGGGAGAGGTCGGCCTGGGTAAAGGGCTTTTGCTCCCGCATCAGGACGTCCATATCGTCGGCGATTTGCTGGAGTTGCTGCCGCTCGCTCGGCGAAAGGGCGGGTGCCCACTGGGGGCCGGGCTGGTCTTTGCGGCGAAAGCCCTCCATCCCGATCCAGTAGGTGAGGCCCGACAGGCCGATGAAGAAGGGATAGTAGTAAAAGCGGATAAAGTAAAAGTAGGAGCCACCATCGAAGAGCCGGAAAACCAGAAAGTCGAGGAGGAGGATGACCAGCACGGCGGCAAAATACCATTTGAATACCGCAATGATCCGTTTGATCCAGGCCAGCCGGGTCGAATCGACGAGTACTCCGGCCGGTGGGTTTTCCAGACTGCGCTGGGCCAGGATGGCGTAGCCCACGATCAAACCGCTGGCCACCAGGTAGATGGTGGAATTGTTCATCCACACCACGTAGCCCCAGTAACCCAGCCAAGACAGGCTTTCGCGGGTTCCGTCCCAGTAGAGGTTTTGAAGGCGAACGAAAATGCTACAAACGATCTGGAGGGCCAGGGGGAAAAAATGCCACCAGTCGCGACCGCGAATCTTAAAGTCGGGGATGACTTGGGCGCGGGCGTAGAAATAGAGCAGGGCACCATTGACCCAGCTGAGGTCGAGCATCAGGTAGTACCAGCCGTCGTAGTAGCCCAGGCCGAAGAGGCGCATCACTTGGACGGTGAGCCGGTAGGATAGAAAAAACAGAATGACGGCCAGCAATCGATTGGCCGTGGTGGCGCTCCGCATCAGGATGGCCCCAAACACGAGTCCCTGGACCGCCCCAATACAGAGTAAAATTGCAATGATGATGTCGTCGGTGCCCATTTGCCGCAAAGAATAGTACTGGAGTAAAGATAATTTTTTCTCCCCTCGCTCACCGAATTTGCGAATAAAATTCTGCCCCGGGCCCCAATTCTGTCGAATCGGGAAAGCTCAGAGCGGCCGACCGCCCTGATCCCCCATTTTTTTCCTAATTTGGTCGCGCTACCAGCCCCCTTGGTGCTCATTTCCTAGCCCCAGAATTATTCGGCAGATGAATTTGCACGATTTTTTACAATCCAAACGACTCTTCACCGCGGAAGAATGTAAGATTATTGATACTGCTTTCCAAAGGGAGATCATTCCCAAAGGGGCGATGATCTACGAAAGCAATCCCTACTCCAAAAGAATGCTATTTATCGAGTCGGGGCTGCTCCGCATTTTTTTTCTCCAGGACGGCAAGGACATCACGCATTTCTTTTTTGATGAAGATTACTTCATCGCCCCCATCAACAGCATTTTGTACAACAAGACCGAGCGCTACCAGTGGGAAGCCATCGAGAGCTGCCGGGTAAAGGTCATTCCCTACGAAGATTTTTTGACCCTCAAAAATCGGGTCCCCAGATTGAGCCAGCTCACCCTTGAGTTTGCCCTACACATGCTGGATGTATTCTCCCAAAAGCTCAACCAACTCCAATTTCACACGGCCTACGACCGCTACCGTATTTTCCTCGACCTGTATCCCAACCTTCACAATCGGGTATCGCTTGGCAGTGTGGCCTCTTTCCTGGGCATCACGCAGCAAACCCTGAGCGTCATCCGATCCAAAAAAAGATAAGTACTCCCGCATTTTTTAAGATAGGTGAAATGTTTTCTTTTCTCGATGAGGGACCTTTGTAGTGTGCAAAGGCCAGCAGCGAAAAGCCTGGCTGATGCCGAGCGTGACAAAAGCACTTTTACTCCCCGAGTGGGATTTACAATCAAAACATTGACCAAAATGACTAAGCCTAAAGAAATCCTAAAGCTAATCAAGATACTTTCGCCACAGACCCTACCGCGACTGGAATACCTGGCGCGCGAAGACTTACATCTGACCGATGTCCGCGAGGGGGGTGTCCGAGAGGACGCTCCCCTCACTACGGACCTCCGCTACCCCCAACCGGCGGAGCTCCCCCGGGGGGCCGAAAACGCCCACGGCGAGATTGAGATGCTTGGTGACATTGAGGCTACCCACTGGTACGCCGCTGCGGAAGGCATCACCTGGCATTTTGTGACTACCGGCGATCCCAGCAAAGAAGCCTTCGTACTTGTCCACGGTTTTCCAGAAAGTTGGTACACCTTCCACCACCAAATGCGGGACCTGTCCGACCAGTTCTATTGCATCGCCGTCGATACGCTTGGCAATGGCCAGAGCGACAAGCGGCTGGACCTGGACTATCGCTACTCCGCCATCGCCACCTCACTGGGGAACTTGCTGGACAGAATCGGCGTGGAGCACTATAACCTGGCCGGACACGACCGTGGGGCGGTCATTGCGGATCACCTGCTGAATGTCGAAGGCATGGAGCAACGCGTACTGCGCTACGTAAGAATGCAGCAATCGGCTAACGAACCACACGGCGACCCCCAACCGCCACACAAAGTGTTTGCCTCGCCTTGGTTTGTCACCCTCATGAAATGGACCGGCTTCCCCCGAGTGGCCTACGCCGCCAGCGCCTACCGCGTGGAGGGCATTACACCGGAAGTACTGACCCGCTTGGGTTATGAATGCAAGTACCGGGGCATCGCTGAGGCATCACCCAAGCAATTTGTACACACCAGCTTGGAGCAAGAGCTCGCGGACCGCCACAATTTCTTATTTGCCAAAATGACCATGCCCGTCCTGTTTCTCCAGGGACGCTTCGATCCCGGCCAACATCCCGAGGAATACGAAAATACACCTGACTTCGTCACCAACGGACGGGTGGAGTTCATCGATGGCAACCACTTCTTCCAATTGGGTGCTCCCGAAGCGACGACCCTGGCCATGCGCAACTTTTTGTCCGCCCCCCTACCCCAATAGGGAATTGGTGCAAGCGAATAAACGAAAAACGGAAATGTTAGACAAACAGCCTCCTAAATAGGTGTTTTATCCTGTGGAAAATTTAGGAGCGGATTTGCTCATCGCGAGCCTCACCGCTCGTGATGGGCACTCCATTCAGCGGCATCCCAAAAAAACGACTGATCGATGGAAACCTTTGAAATTTTGGTCTTATCCCTATCTGGCCTCGCCCTCTTCTACGCCAGCTCGATGCGCCTGATCTACCCGGTGAAGGCCCATTTTCTCCAAACCTATCTGGCGAAACCCCACAACGAATTGAATAGGGACCAGGACTTGGTAAATGAAATCCGAGGTGTAGGTGCCGTGATGTTGCTGGCCGGAATCATCATCTTGCTGGGAACGGTCGTACCAAACCTGAGAACGATTTCCTTTGTGGTCGCCACCACGATCTTCCTGGGGGTTGCCCTGGGTCGGCTAATCAGCTTTGGCCTGGATGGCCCTCCCAGTCCAGCGGTAGTAAGGGGGACCAGCGCCGAGATGTTACTCAGCACACTCAATATTTTTTGTCTGGCCAGTTGCCACATCATCTGAGCCCACTCTGGACAGGCTTCTACCTACATCAAAACCAAACCTCAACAGATGAAATTTTACCTCGTTGCCGTACTCGGCCTCAGCACCCTCTTCACCGGCGCCCCTTCCGATGCCATCATCGGCGAATACTGGGCGGAAGACAAATCGGGGAAAATTGCCATTTTCAAATGCGACGAGCAATATTGTGGTCGGATTTCCTGGCAAGCGGACCGTCGCAAGGATACGAAAAATCCCGACCCGAACAAGCGTGATCAAGAGGTGATTGGCACCCAGTTTTTGAACAACTTCCAATACCGTGCGGCGGATAAAACCTGGGAGGGCGGGACCATTTATTCCGTTGATGATGGCAAAACCTACCAGGGAAAGCTGTGGCTGGAGGATCGGGGCAAAACCCTAAAAATGCGGGGCTTCATTGGGTTTTCCCTCGTTGGCAAAACCGCCACTTTTAAGAGAGTCGATTGACAAACGTCCAGCTCAAGGGCGAGACGGAACAGCGCGGGGCACTGAGGAGCGGAAAATGGAGACCGGACCGGTGAACCAATTCTGTCGGGAAGCGGGTGTTTGCCACAAAAGCCATCAGCAGCTACGGCTTTTTTGCTAATTTGGGGTTCAATGCTCACCTTTTTGGTGTTCAGACTATCCATAAACCCCTCCGAACCGTGGTCCGCATGAATCGAAAAGATACCCGCTACTGGAGCTTCTTGTTGCTTCTTTTTACACTCCTGAATACCCTGGGTGCCCAAGAAAACCCCAATCCCCTACCCAAGCACCTGACCGCCACCGAACGGGCCCTGCTCGAATCAGGCACCTACCGTCCGCCCCTCCAGCGCCGCAGCGGCCTCACCGATCCGCCCGATTATCCCACCCGTACGCTGCGCGAGTGCGAAGAGCTATCCGCCATCGTGATCACCTGTGATGCTTACTATTCCGTACTCCGCGAAATCGTTCGCTACGCCAAGGAGGAAGTCGAAGTCATCAACATCTGCGAGGATTCGCTGGCCATCCAGTCCTACCTGGCCAATAATGGGATCGATCTGGAGCGTTTGACCTTTATCGAAGCCCCCTTTAACACCGTTTGGGTGCGCGACTACGGCCCCAATCCCGTCTACCAAAACGACGTCGACTCCCTCGTACTGATCGACTGGATCTACAACCGCCCCCGACCGCGGGACGATCGCATTCCCGATTTGATTGGCGACTACCTCGACGTTCCCGTTTCCTAGACCAACCAGGCCCCTAACGACCTGGTCCACACCGGAGACAACTTTATGAGCGACGGGCTCGGTACGGGTAATTCCTCCCGCCTCCTACTCGACGAAAACGATTTCAACAGCCCCTTCGGTACCTCCAATCATTCGGAAGCGGATGTCGATAATCTGATGGACCTGTTTATGGGCATCGAGGCCTATCCCAAAATGGAGGTCCTCCCCTACGATGGCATCAACCACATCGACATGCACATGAAGCTCCTCGACGAGCAAACCCTACTGATTGGAGAATTCCCCACGGGCATTTCCGATGGGCCCCAGATTGAGGCCAATATCCAGTACGTACTCGACAATTACCAGACCCACTGGGGCACCGACTTCAAAATCGAGCGCATCGTTCAGCCGCCCTGTGGCAATGGCAACTATCCGCCCAGCTGTCAGGGGGGGCAGTTCAGCGCCGAGTACCGCACCTACACCAATGCCCTCTTCGTTAACCAAACCGTGTTGGTACCCATCTACAATACCGCACTCGACGAGCAGGCCCTGGCGCGCTGGCGCGAACTGCTGCCCGGCTACAAGATTCGGGGCATCGACTGCACCCAAATCATCAATGCGGGGGGAGCCATCCACTGCATCACCAAGGAGATCGGTGTCAAGGATCCGCTCTGGATCGCCCACCGCGGCCTCGACGACCTCAACGCCATCGACAATGCAGCCGACTACCGGGTGGAGGCCAGCATCAAACACCGTAGCGGCATCGCTCGGGCGACGCTGTACTGGACTACCGATACCACCGCGGGCTACCAAACCCTACCCATGCAACTGGAAGATGCGGAGCGCGACCTTTGGGTAGCGCAAATTCCCCAACAGGCCAACGGGGCCCAGGTTTTTTACTACTTCGAAGCGGAGGCCCGCTCCGGCAAACGCATCACGCGCCCCTTACCCGCTCCGGCGGGCTATTTTGAATTCCTCATCGAACCCGAGGTCACCAGTGGGCTCGCTGCTGGGTCGCTCCCCGGTGTTCACCTGGTCAAAACCTACCCCAATCCCGCCAGCGCTACGACCGTTTTTGAGGTCGAAGCCAGCCGGGTGGAAAACGTCGAACTGATTCTAAGCGATATTTTGGGACGGGAGGCCGCCGTCATCTTCTCCGGCCAAACCAAGATGGGACAAAACCAGTATTTTATTGAAGCGAGCAACTATCCGGCGGGAGCCTACTGGGTACAGCTTCTCACCCAGGAGGGATTGCAGATTCACAAATTGATCATCAAATAGGTATTCCGCTCGGCGCTCCTGCCAACTACTCGGTAAGCCCAATTTGCTGTCGCAAAAGGGCCAGCCCCGCGGCTAGCGCTTCGTCTTTGGAGGTGTCGGCCTGTACGACGTAATTGGGGGGGCGGTATTCCTCCCGGGGCGTCCCATCGACGTGATAGAGTTTGGCGGTGGACAAGCGATAGCCAAAGCTTTGGTGGGCCAGGGAAAAGCCGTTCATCTCTCCAGCCAGGCGTTCCATCTCGGTACCGACGACCTGAGCGGCTTCCGTTCCCTCAAAGCCCACGGCCAAACCTTCTCCCATACTCCCCGTCCAACGACCTACCAATACCACCACGGGAGCCAGATATTGCGACGCTCGGGGGCTGACGTACTCCAACCAGCTCCGCTCGACGACCGCTTGCCCGTCGTAGCTTTCCACCAACCAGTGTTTTTGATAAGCCTGGGGCTGCGCTACAAAACGCCCCAGGATGGCCCGAGCTACGTAAGAATTTCCCCCATCAACCGTATTCCGCAAATCCAGAATTAAGCCTTCGGTATCGCTCAAAGCATCCAGGGCCCGGTCAAAGGCACCCACCAAGTCGTTGTTGCCCAGCGAATTGTGGAGGCGAATAATGCCAAAGTTCTCCCGACGTTCGCTTTTCAAGAGCGCCGTCTCCGACCGAAGCTCGACGCCGTCCAGATCCAACTCGAAACCGCTACCGTCCGCTCTGCGCAAGTTCAGGATGCGCGGCTCGTTGTAACGGCCAGCCAGGACCTTATTCAACAACCACTCGCGGACCTTGGGGTCGGATTTGTCGTGGCAGTAAGTGGGAAACGCAGCGACCGCTTCCCGCCAATCACGACCGTTGATCCGTAGGATTTCGGCTCCCAGCACTCCCGTCTCCAGTCCCTCTTCCACCTGACTTTGCCAGACGTTGACGATTCGGGCCCGGTCCGCTTCGATGGTGGCGTAAAGGGGGGCGTACAAACGGAAGGAAGCGGATCGGTTGGTATTGAGAATGAGGTGGCTGTCATAAAATTCGTCGAGTAAGTATTCGAACAGGAGTACGCCTTCCTCCTCCGTCCGAACTTGAGCCAACTGGGCGCGGTAGTGCTGCCGAAGACAATCTAGGTCTACTTCTTTTTCCGAGCGGTAGATGTACTGCTCTGCCAGGTTGCTCAACAGATCGTCCAGGTCCGCACGAAGGGAAGTGGGGGCCAGGGCTTCCTGAACGGCATTTTCCGTACTGGAGGCCGTCCGGTCGGTAGTGGGATGGGTACAGGCCAAGGCCAACGGTAATAACAGGAACAAATTCCGCACGCTATTCATCAATTAATTTTAGGCTAATCAAAAAACAAGCAATAAAGCCCGTGGCGCTCGCTGCGATAATCTTAGGTAGAGGGTAGCTTCCCTCCAGCAGACCGTGTCCGTAGACGTTGGCGCTCGTAAAGAGGACCAGGGCCAGCAACTGGACCCAAAATAGCCTTTTCCTACCGGGTGACACCATTTGCTCTACGGGGTAAATGATCACAATGGACAATACGGCCAACAAAAGGTAAGACAGTAATGTATCGCCGTAGTGACCGGAGAGTAGGGCGGCGATTCCTCCGATGCCCAGTTGGATACCTAGGACCGCTTTCCAGGGGTAGCACCAGCCCCGCATCAGTACGCTGGGGAAAAACATCAGGGGGATGGCGAGGCAGAGCAGGAGCAGCGTACTTTCTGGTAGGTGGCCCATCAAGGGCACGGTAAACCTAAGGCCTAGCCCACTGACAACCCCCCTGCTTTCTCCGAGGCTTTGTTTGGTGTGTGGTAACTTCACGGGGGAAATTTTTTCAATGGCCGCCCGGTCGTATTGCTCGGCCCGGTACAAGAGGGCGGCGGGTTTGGTTTGAGGTGGGATTCGATCAGTTGGCTTCGCCAAAGTCAAAGACGTAACCCAAGCCGACTTGCAGGCTGCGATTCAACAGTTTGACCTCCCGGACCTCTTCCCCATCGAAGTTGGTGAAGGTGAGGTTACTGATGTTTTGGAATCCGTACAGGTAGCGGACAAAGGCAAAATAATTGCGATAGTTGAACCTGAGCTTCCCCACCATTCCAAAGTCGCCAGCGGTGAGGACTTCAAAAGACAATTCGCTGGTACTGCCCCAATCGTCGTCGTCGTTTTTAAACTCCTCCAGTACTTGGGCGCCGTAGTAAACCCCCAGTCCGATGGCTAAGAAGTTGACGGGGCGGTATTCGATTTCCGGCATAAAATCGAGGTAGCTCGACCGCAATTGGGATCGGGTATCGTCCACTTCGCGGATGGCGTAGCCCCGCCGGCTGAATTGGGTATTGAGCAGTACGCTCCACCGGTCGCTCAGGGGAAAACCCGGGGCCAGACCCAGGAATAAATCCGTTCTTCCCTCCGCGTTGTCCAACTCATCGGGATAGTTGCGTATATCGACCCTTGAGTTGTTGACACCGGCATATGCGTCGAGGTAAAATTGGGCTTGGCAGATCCCCACCGAGCCGAAGGTAAGCAGAAAAAATAGGCAGTTTAGTTTAGGCATCTCTATATGGTTTAGTTGCTATTCTAACGGCGATTTGGATGGCTTATTTCCCTTCCTACACGCAGCCCCCCATATATTTTACCCCCCACTTCATCGTCCTAGGAAGTGGGGGGCGAGGCCCGAATCCGGGGGAGTAAGACCAAACTTTTGCTGGTCCGGTTTAGCGTTGGTGTTCGGGGCTATCAAAACCCGTTTTACAACCCGCTTCCCATACATCGGGCAGGTTGCCGTAGGCGGGAATTCCACCCTGATCCTAGAGCATCCGGGCCAGGTGCAGACAGTTCCAAACCAGGAAGGTGGTGTTGCGATTGGTAAAATCATTTTCCGGTCCGCCCGAACCCTCATCGGCATAAGAGGGACCGGGGCCCGCCTCTCCCATCCAGCCGGCGTCGGCTTGGGGCGGTACGGTATATCCAATGTGCGATAGCGAAAATAAGATGTTCATCGCGCAGTGCTTAACGCCATCTTCATTTCCCGTAATCAGGGTGGCGCCCACCTTGCCGTAGTCGCGGTACTGGCCTTTGGCGTTGAACTGGTGGGTGTAGCCGTACATGCGTTCGAGGGCTCGGTTGCAGACGGATGATTTCTCTCCCAACCACACCGAAGTTCCAATGATCAGAATGTCACAAGCATCGATCTCCCCTTGGATCGTTGGCCAGTCGTCCCGGTCCCATTCGGGCGTCTGGGACATGTCTAAGCCCAAGCCGGCGGGAATGTAATAATCGACGGGGCGAATGATTTTGGTAGAAACACCGTTGGACTCAAAAATCCGCTGGGCTACCTTGATCAATTCTTCGGTATGGGAAAGCACGGGGGTGCGTTTGAGGGTGCAATTGAGAAAGAGCACCTTTAGGTCGCTGTACTTGGCGGGGGGCAGGGCACACTGTTTGGCGGTCATTTGCCGTAACTGTTCGCTCATTGGGTTTGTATTTCTTTGGTTTAAATTGTGTTGCACAAAATAATCAATTTTAAACACGATTCGCCCCCGTTGCAGCCTTTTTATCAGCGGGCATCAGAGCCGTTACCGCCTGGCCTTCGCGGTCTGCTCCTTGACCGGGCTGCGCAAGGCTGCGCAAGGCTGCGCAAGGCTGTGCCATGCTCCACCGTGGCTTCCTACTAAGCCAAGCTGGACCTCTGGGCGGGCAACAAGCTGGTCATCTTCGCCTCCGGTTTTCTCCCTGGCGGTAATCCCGCTACGGAGCGGGTGAGCCTAAGCTTGGATTTGGTGGAAGCCTCTCCGGTACGCCTCCAGTTGATCAACCAATTGGGACAGGTCATTCGTCAAGAAAACCTGGGTCTGCAGGAAGCGGGTTTTCCAACTGAATATGGAATTGGCTGACCTGCCCAATGGCAATTACTACCTGAGCATACAGACGGCCCAACGGGTAAGCACTGAGGTGTTGATGCTGAACAAGCCATAAACGATTGTTTGGACATTTTGCCGATGGCAAACGATCGTAAGCTGCTTTGGGTCCGTGGATCCCAAGCAGCTTTTTATTTGGATCCTGAGTGATGGCGGGAATGAATGCTTGGTAAATAAGGGAGAAAATGAGGGGGAAAGATTGGAATCTAAGAAACTGATAATCAGTTAGATAAAACATTGCGGAGGAGGAGGGATTCGAACCCCCGGTACGATTTCTCGCACGCCGGTTTTCAAGACCGGTGCATTCAACCAGCTCTGCCACTCCTCCGGCTGGCCTTTTTGAATTTGGCGACGCAAAGGTACGTTTCCTTTGCTAAAAATGAAATAGCCATCCCAAAAAAAGTAGCCCGCTGATGCTCCCCATCTCCAAATCGACTATGAATCCCCTCAGATTATTGCTAAATTAGCCGCGGACAAGCGATTCTTATCCGGCGGTTCGTCCGCTCCATCTTTTATCAAAACAAATCACCGAATCATGAGAACCTTCTTTTACCTGTTTGCCCTTTGCCTGGTCTTTAACAGTTGCCAAAGTGGTGGTGACTCGACGGAAGCCGCTGGCGAAGAGAGCACTCCCGCTACTGAGGAAAAGGCCGCCGCCGCGGACACCGGAAACAAAAAATACACCCTCACCCCCTTCAGCCCCTCCCAGGCCTATCCCGATGCCATGATCATGGGCATGACCTATCAGGACGGTCGCTTCGATTTTGACGTCAAGGGGGAGGCTTACCAACTGGGGGCCCAAACGCCCGATGCCGGCCAAAAATCCTGTGCCAATTCCGCCAAGGGGCAGCACATCCACCTCATTGTCGACGATCAGCCCTACGCGGCCAAATACGAGGCTTCCTTTGAGCACGATGTCGCGGATGGGGATCACTACATCCTCGCTTTCCTCTCCCGCTCCTACCACGAAAGCATCAAGACCAATGCCGCCTCCCGCGTCCGCAAAGTGACGGTGGCCAACAAGTCCATCGCCGAGGAGACGACGGTGGAGGGAACGCCCCTCTTGTTTTACAGCCGCCCCAAGGGAACCTATAAAGGGAAGGCCAATACCGATAAGGTCATGCTGGACTTTTTTGTCTACAACGCCACCCTCGGCGACGACGTTATGGTATAGGCGGACATCAACGGCGAAGAGCACATCATCACGCAGTGGCAGCCCTACTACATCGAAGGCCTGCCGATGGGTGAAAACACCATCACCCTGACCCTGGCCGATAAGTCGGGACAGACTATCGAAACACCGCTCAACCCGGTTACCCGTACGTTTACCCTAGCGGTCGACGAGGCGGAGGTCAGCAACTAAGGCCACCCCAACCTCCGCGTTTTGGCGGTAAGGCAGAAAGTGAAAAAGTTCCCCAATTGTTTCCATCCTTTGGGGAACTTTTTTATATTTGCGACGCTTTTGTGAAATGGTGATTGTAGCTCAGTTGGTTAGAGCGCTGGATTGTGGTTCCAGAGGTCGCGGGTTCAAATCCCGTCTTTCACCCCAACAATGGTAAAGAGGCCCAAATCTATGGATTTGGGCCTTTCTCGTTGGCCCCAAAAGCGCCTGCACTCTAGGCATCCCCCTTGAGGGCTTGCAGTTGTTCTTCGGCCGCACGCCACTTGATTTCCATACTGCCCAAGCGATCGCGCAGATTCGCCAGGTTCGTTTGCGACTTCTCCAGCTCGTAACGATTGCTGTTGAGCTCGACCTGTAGGTCGGTATTTTGTTGATTGAGTTGGGCTTCCGAGGTCTTGAGTTGGCTGACCTGACTCAGCAAATTGCTGCCCCGTAGGAGCCACCAAAATAGACTGCCCAGGGCCCAGGCTCCCAATAACATGGGTACAATCTCCCAGGTGCAATTGGCGCAAAAAAGTAAATTCGTTTCCATGATGTTGATTTTCGCTAATGAATAAATAATTGGCCCGCTTTAGCCCGCCACCAGCACGACCTCTACCCGCCGGTTGGCGTGGCGATTCTCATCGTTGCTGTTGGGCACTACGGGTTGTTCCTCCCCTTTGGAGGACACCTTGATTTGGTTGGCCTTTACGCCGGCCCTTTCTAAAAAGACCTGAATCGACTCGGCCCGCTGCTGACCCAATTGGAGGTTATAATCCTTTTCCCCCGCATCGTCGGTATGCCCGGTGACGCTGACACTCTCGCCAGTCTCCAGCACGCGCTGGGCCAACTGTATGAGGTAGCCATCCACTTCGGGATCGTAATCCTTTTGGACCGAGTTGTAAGGGAATCGGATGATGACCCGGTCGGCAAACTGTTCGAGGGTCGAGGCGGCGGTTTGGTCGGGAGCTAGCCAGCGAAATTCGATGCTGTAGAAGCCGCGTTCCCGTACGCCTTCGGGTTCGCTGACCAGGCGGGATTTGGTACGGATACGGTCGGCGGGTACTCGGTCGGCGAGGAAGGTAGCGAGTTGGTCGGCGCGGGCCAGCCCCAGGTTCAAGGTGCCCTCGGCAGAGGGCTCCGCCTCGAAGTACAGTCCGGTGACTTCCAGGACATTGTCCTCGGTCATGCCGGAGAGGATGGTTTGTTCGAGTTCGCGAAGGGCCCGTTCGTCTTCAAGCCGGGTCTTGGCCCAATCGTAGGCCAGGGGAACGGCGGCCGTGGTAGTAGCGATGGGCTCCACGGGAGGCGCGTGGTAGGCAGCGTATGCTTCGGCACCACAAGATTCACAAGCCACTTGCATCCAACAACAGTACCAATGGGTACAAAGCGCTGACCATCCCACAAACCCGAGCAAAGCCAGTAATGGTTTGATACTCATATTGACAGGATTTTTAGGTGGTAAAAAAGGTAAATCAATCGTCCACGGGACAGGTAGGTAGTATGCAGTACTATTAAGTTACAAAACTTCGCCAGGATTGAGCATCCGGCGCGCCGTTTTTTTTTGAGAAGGCCCCGCAAAACCTACTTTCTCGGTTCCCAATGGTTGGATTGGGGCTTAGGCCAGGCTTTCCAGTTCTTGAATCAGGGGGTGGGAGGAATTTTTGGTGCCGATCAATTCGGGTACTTCTTTCTTTTTGTCCTTCACCGCCAACCAGACATTGTTGGTGCCTAGGCTGGAAAGGATCGCGTAGCCATTGCGACTCAAACAATTGAGTACTTCGGGAACGTAGCGCCGCTCCGAATGATCCAGCCCCCGACTAAAGGCATTTTGCCGACGGCCCCCCCCTTTTTGGATGTACAGCTTTTTGAGAATGGTGTAGGCTACCTTGACCGGGGCGGGCAGGTCCATATCCAGGAGTCGATTGGTCGTCAGCTCGTGGCTCTCAAAACGGCCAAATTCGCATTCGATAAAAACCTCCTCATTGAGTTGTTCCTCCCGTTCAAAACCGATGACTTCTTCGATGAGGCCATTCTTAAAACGGGGGAGTAGATCAAAGTTGGGATTGCGAACGACCTCCAGGGTTTCGATGTAGATGGAATCGTAATAAATCTGCGACTCGTCCAAGTCTTCGGTAATCTCCAGGAAGGGGACGATGGCGTCGTGGAAGATCAGGTTGTCGACGCAACTCAAACCCTCAAAGTTTTAGCGGCAGGCCAGGTAGATGTCCAGGGCAAGGATGGTAT
>ERZ1740065.905-NODE-905-length-17002-cov-11.649318_pt1 | contig 17002 bp, 14 predicted proteins | sample MGYA00581738_ERZ1740065 | MGnify/ENA primary metagenome ERZ1740065 (study PRJEB43018, sample SAMN04849749) | marine metagenome | isolation source: floating plastic debris | place: Pacific Ocean | collected 2008-09-01 | study: EMG produced TPA metagenomics...
TTTTTCGTTTTCACATGTTTTGCGTTTTCTTTAAGTCTGGCACTTATACTTCGCCCCCCCCCCTCTATATCCTGGATGTCCCAGTGCAATGAGACGTGGTAATGGATGATATGGTGTCAGTTGCCAGTCAGCTAGCACGCTGTCGCCGGTTATCTGGTTCTGCAGTGCCTGTCTATTGTGGTTGCGCTACTACATGATAATTACAGTCAATGATACACTGTACCCCGGCGCAGGGAAGTTGACCAGCATGTCCTGTCTTAATAAGGACATTCTTCATCTACGTCTGCTCCAAATGCCTCCATCACTACGCACGTGTCAGACAGCATCGTGCTTCCTCGCTGCCGCAGTACTCCAGGCATAGAAACTGTTAGCACCGCTGAAGAGTTGCTACTGTATAGGTAGAAATCTTAGCGCATTTGCTATTTCTCGTGTTTTACTCGAATCAGCAGTATGTTGAATAAAAGCGTTCGGACTTTAGTAATTTCTTTTGAGCTTATGTATAAAAAGCTATGGAAAATATAGTTAACTGTTTGATCAAATCAATCAATCAATGGTCTACAGTACATCACAGCGCAAAAAGTCTCTGTTTGTAGACTCGGTGAGTTCTCTGATTGGTGGCTCCAACTCCGGCCTCGACGACGAAGACTTTCTCCTTCTCCAGGAGCAACTCAAGTCTGCTGCTCATTCAATTGTCTGTAATGGCCGCGTGTCTCGGTGCTGAAAAATAATCGAGCATTTCTCTGTTGCAGCAATCATTATCGTCACAGTAATCAGGCCAGAGCAGACGCAGTCGCATTCGCACTCGGAGAGATCGTTGTGACTAAGAGCGCGCGTGACGATATCTTCTATAGAGCTCGCGTCGTTCAGAGTGACCTCGATAGTCGCCATGTTCAGGTACATACCGGGTATGGAGTAGTCTTTCCTTGAATACTGCATTAGCTAATTGCACTCATTCCCTGTCAGGTGTTCTATGTCGATTTTGGCGACAGCGAGTGGATATCACATGACAACGTCAGGCAGATGTTGCCCAGGTTCCTGCATGTGCCCTTCCAAGCGGTGGAATGTTTCCTCGACGTCCAGTCTGAACATGGCCGACTCACGTGGAGAATTGAGGCTACAGAGCGCTTCATTCAAATGACTGACGGAAAATTCCTCTTCTGCAAACCGACAACATGGTCAGTCACTCCTTTCGATAATCTGTTCTTCTCTTGATGTAGTCTTAAACGCCAGATATGCAGGCAACGCAACGCAATGCAACAGATGAAATGCAGAGCCAACATAGTTTATAATCTACAGTGTGTATATTAGTCGGACAGCTGTACGTACATAAGGGTACATACATAAGGGTAAGTACGATTGATCTTGTGTGTGTTTATAGCGATCAAGGAACGAACCGCATGAATGTTCAGCTCGTGAAGGAAGACGCTGGGAGAGATGTGTGGATCAGCCAGGCGCTCATTGACGCAGGTCTGGCCACTGTCCCTCCCGCCGTTAAACCAGTGACGTACGGAGAAGCTGACAAGCCGTGCTCGTACCTGCCAGGCTGATGGTACGCAGCTCTCTCCTACCACTTCATAATATGGTATGGCATATACCGCTTTATTTTGTGTTATATTTTAATATGTAGACACGTTATTTTGCCAGAATGCTCATAGTGAAGATAACATAATGTATGACTATAGTTTTTTATTCAATAAAACTCACACTTGGAATGCGTTCTCTCTCTGAGTCCAGTGCTCACGGAATTTAAAAAAGTAGCATTTGGTTCTAAACGCGCCGATGAGTAGGCTCTGTATGAGCAGGGACGCCAGCACCAAGAACAGAAGCAGTTTTATCGTGGTCGTAGGTTTGTCCCAGTCTACCACCGGGTAGATGTAGTTCTCTGGCGGGCTGACAGCGTACCAGAAGACCATAGTGTGTATGATGTAGGCTACCGCAAATATGAGAGGCCAGACAATGTGTACCAGCTTGACTGGTAATGAGTTGAACGTGAAGTCAAAGAGAATAAAAACAGAATTTAAAACATGGCGACTGATATTAGTGAGTCCTAGATGGTCCTTTTCTGGGTTATAGATTATTAGGAAATACATAATCGATACTAGAATGCTCAGATTCGTAGCAATGGAATACAATAACCATTGAAAGATAAACAAGTACCTAATCCGACACGTGCGTTCCTCATATCTCATCTGATCCATTCGAAATATAGGTGCGGAATGTACGTGTCCTTTTGGATCTTTCCTAGCCAACGCTGTGTTGTAGGCGGCAATGGTATAGTACATTGTGCAGCACAGGTAGATGAGGTTGGTGAGGTAATAGAGAGGCGGGAGCCGTTCTGTCTCTGTGAACCGTATGATCAGAATACTCCAATGGAAGATGGCAGCGGCTATCCGGAACTGAAGCAGCTGCTGTGATGTTATCCCAAACTATGGATATGGAAGAATCAGTGCAAAATACATTAATTCTGACTAACTATAAGCGCATGCCTGTGCAGGGTTTCCATGACCGGGAAAACTCACCGAGGTACTAAAGAATATCAGCTCCGAGTTGTACTGGAACCCGCAGTAGCTTTCTTGAACCACAGAGCACCCCATCCCAAATCATCAACTAGGTATCACGTCATAGACACCTCAAACCAGTGAGAGGAAGATGGACGGACCTTAACATTAAAAGAGCGTAAATACATGTGCACGAACTACTAATACATATATGGGTCGTATTAAAATTGAGATTCATTTAGCATCCGTGTATGTGGCAGCTTACAATCGAAGTGCTAAGCTCCACACAGATATGACCATGCATCGTATCAATAGTTTTAGTTATATCTAGTTAGGCAAAGGAAATACTGGATCTGATTCGGCTTATTATCAGTAATTACATCGTATGTATCATAGCTTTACCATCTACGAAAAGCTGGTACAACAGCACACAGTAGCAGTGAATGATGAAACGATGTAATCACCTGTCATATTCCAAAGCTGATTGATTGCTACCGATACATAATCTTTACATTAATTCCACGTCTAATTTCCTGTTACTGCTCAGTTTTTCCAAATCCGCCACAAGGAGTGAAGTAGATAAACTCAACTTCTAGTACTAGTGTACTAGTTCTATTATTACGACTGTCGCAACAGCGGTTGGCAATCGTGACAGCTGAGCGGGCTGATAGGAGTTGTGTCCCCTCGCTATCTTCAATGTCATTGACCTAATTTTCGAGAACCAACCGGGCACCGGTTGTTAGGAGTCACGGTGCTTATTCTGAAGCGTGCTGTTATTATAGTAAGAAGCCTTATTGATCCATAAGGTTTGATTAGATTTCAGACGAAACAGTCGTCTCCCATCTTCCATGATCTTACATTATTGAGGTTAGTCAAATGGCTACTCCTACTGCTGGGCCTTAAATCTTGTTCACCTGTGGTTGACTTGCTGTTTGGTGCCTAGCTTCATCGAGCGAGCGGTGTCACACTCATTTCATACGTCAGTAGCTTAGTCAATCATTGGTTGTGTGATAATGATAATTACCTTTGTTTAACTAGCTCATTGTAATCAACTGAAGTGTCGTGCTGTCAATTTTACTTTCACCACTGACTTGATTGCCCATGCTTGTCCTGGCTCTGGACTGTTGGGGACAAGTGTTTGTCAGTGCTCTTGGATCTCTGACATTCTGAGTCGCGTTGTTGGTTTTATTGCTCTAGCCTTTCCTTATTGCCTTGTTTCTACATATTTCAACCACAGCTTGGGATTTATGCCATGGTGTAGTACTCTCGATTTCTGACCCCTACACTACTCCGCCTAGTATGCTAGTATGATATGATCAGCTTGATAACTATGCTGATTGTGTAATCCGCGTCAGACGATATCTGGCTTGTTATCAGTTGGGTTTCTGGATTCTGGATTTTCAGTTTTAGTAGTTGATGATCTGGCTTGTTTCTAACTTACCTGCATAATCCAATCCAACCGGCTTTATTTCAACTCCTTCCCCTCTCGTTCAATTCCTCCCTCCCCGTCTCCTCTTTCCCTCACCCTTCCTTCCTCCTCCTTCCCTCCCCTTCCCCCACCTCCTACCCTTCCCACCTCATCCCCTCCCCTCTTTTGCTATTGTTAATACATACATGTAAATACTACCTGTTGTTTTGCCAACGGTAGAATAGATCTTTTGTCTCATTTTCGCAGTGTAAAAACAAAAGGCCTTGAGAGCCTTCAAGGTCCTTGGCTCCCCTTTAGCTCTCCTTTTCAATTGTCAGATCGTCAAATGTCCTGAATCTATCTTGAATCTTTGATCCATATTCTGTTTGAAGGCAAGCTGAGCTCTGATGTCTGTAACATCTACTGAACGTATACATCATGCTGTTTTAGGCCACAGAACTCACCTCTTATCCCAATGGGACGAAGAGCAGGCAACTCCAGTGGTGAATTAGACGACAATTACAACATCAACAATGGCAATATGGCCACCAGCAATCATAGCATCTCTCAAAACGGATCTGCCTCTCAAAACGGATCAGCGTCTCACCACGAAAAAGAAAGCTATGCGCCGTTTCCCTTTGTCTACAGCTACAAGCCTAATAGTTGGCAGTGGATCAGGGTCAGTACGTCTGTGAATAGACTTATCTGCGAGTGATACCTTTTGGCTATAGCTCTCCAGTCAGACAATGCTCTCCCAAATCGATAATGACATTTGTTATTTTCGGGCCTCTGTCAACCGCTCTCATCACCAGCTTCTGTGTATCAGATGTTTCTCTCTGATCAAACAATGACTGTTGTTTTACGCCACCTGAAAACACTTAACGCTTGGGGCAAGACTGGCATTTTTACTCTTATGTCGGCAGGCGGCCTGTTCATGCGCGCCGCCGGCGTTACGCCGCATTTAGTCTGCAATTAGTACAGGCCGCATGCTGACATTAGAGTAAAAAAACGCCGACTCGGTCTCCATGACCTTCCTACTACGTCTGCAGACGCCAGCATATTTTAAACTGGAATTCAAGTGCAGGTTGTGCTATTAGCAATGATCCTACTGAGCATTCCCAAGTTGCCGGTCTGAGTGAGAAACTGTGGGATTCGATGTCAACGCCTTATTACTGTTGAACTGGCGAAAATAGCGACAGAAAATGATCGCTATCGTTGGAATTTGCTATAGAAATTATGCCCATCGTACCTTACGTATATAGGAGTTGTCTTCCCATTTATGGGATCGCTATCGTTTTTATTTCCTGATGATTTTGAAGGAAACGCTAACATTTCTCTCGCTATCAAATCTGCTTCCACAGTATTGTTTCTTTTGCAGTTTTTCGTGATGCTCGTATTCGTATTCCCAATACGATTGGTCCTTACAGTCATATTTCTTCTCTCCGCCGGTTTCGTGGCCAAGATAGCCGTCGCATATCACCCGTTAGACGCCAAATATAGAATGTCGTTATGGAGACGGTACGCCTCGCGATTTCCCAGCAGCGTCGCATCTCATTCTAGATTTAACATGATGTCTGTTTCACTCCAGACTCCTCAAGATCCCGGTGATCATCCTCGTCCGGCTGCTCTTCTTTTCGTGCGGTATTCACTACGTCCACGTGATCGGTAGCAGAGCTGACGCCAGCGAAGCGCCGATACTCTGTATGGCTCCTCATAGCTCCTTCATCGACGTTCTCATCGGCTTCGTGTGCGGCCTGCCCGTCACCGTCTCGACAAAGGAGAACGCTGAGACACCGATCGTAGGCAGTACGTCATGCTCATCTCAATTTGTGATATTGGAGTTGTCTTCTCCTAATGAATGATCAAACTCAGAAATATTTGGTTTCCAATTTTAACTATTTTTGCATCATCATGTAGTTTACTGTTCAGTACAATAGCCAGTCAATATCACTTGTCAGACGGTTTGTTTCTGTCAATACATTTGTTTCTGTCGATACGTTTGTTTCTGTCGATACGTTTGTTTCTGTCGATACGTTTGTTTCTGTCGATATGTTTGTTTCTGTCGATACGTTTGTTTCTGTCGATATGTTTGTTGATGCCAGTGTTTTTTTTATGTTGCAGCATTGTTCAGGCTCACCGAAGCCATATTCATAGACCGAGGCGATCCCCAGTCGAGAGAGAAATCTCTCGATGAGATCACGAGGCGAGCTGAGACCATGGGTGGCTGGCCGCAGATCATGACATTTCCCGAGGGCTGCTGCACCAATCGCAAATCTCTACTTACTTTTAAAAGAGGTCAGCAATCATTCTACGTCTGCTGTAGATTTGCCGCATCGCAATTGGTCAAATACAATCTTACCTATATACCGTCTTGTGAGGACTGATTTTTATGCTTGCAGGAGCATTCGCGGCCGGAGTGCCTGTGCAACCTCTACTTCTCCGCTATAAAAACGAATTAGTAAGTATAGTGATACAATAATAATAATAATAGTAATATTGCGATGATAATGATGACATCAATGTTTATAAATTGCCTCACATCCTAGATTTCATCAAGTAGCAATTCTTCATCATGTTTTTGGGTGCGTGTGAGATTGATTCCCTCAACTCATCTTGCAGGTTTACCTGCAATATTGTGATGTATTCTATGAATTTACCTACGGTTTGTAACTAGAACTCGATTGTTGTAGGACAATGCTACATGGGTGAACAGCGGTCCCAATCAGTGAGTATCATCAGAGCAGATGTACCTAACTTACGTTAACTTTAAGTCATGTACCCACATTTGAAGGGGTCATCTAGTGCCAACAATATATTCCTACTGTCAATCGGAGATGATCGAAATCTGTTGATCTGGTTAAAATTTTGCAGCTTATGATTGGTCGATTCCCACAGAATGCAAAACCGAAAGCACACAAACCAACCTTGAAGGTTACAGGGTATTGTGGGCCTATGATTTTGCACTGCTTTGGTTGGTCAGTGCAAGGATAACTGGTGGCTTTGTGTAGCCACATCTCCTTTGTGTAGCCACGCCTCTTTTGTGTAGCCACACCTCCTTAGGTAGTTATTCTCTGTAGTCACTATTAGTACTAGTTCGGTTCCAAGAATCAGCGATTCAATTCTCCCTCAGAAGGTTCGATATTCAATTTCGATTTTTGAGATAGATCTACTGTAAAACCCCAAAAAAAGGCTACCGGTTTTGAGTGGCTATCATGACTTTTCAGAATAGTTTTGCCTTCATGAGGCTGCAAACATGTATCACTGATATGCTGTCCTCTGATGATTTCTTTACACAATAGCTAAAGCATTATGGATAAAATAACCATTTTCTTAGACTTCCGAAGCTAGCTAGGATCAATCGAAAATTATTTTCCGATATTTGATAGTATCAAACGAGCGCTAGCCACTCTGCTACTACACCTGAACACAACCTACTGTCCTCTGTTAGCTACAAAAATGCAGTTAAAATAGTTATGATTGACATCTTGCTCGCCACCTGACAGCGCCATAGTTTGTCTTCTTGACAGCCAGTGTGATACAAAATCATGCTTGACAGACGCAGGCTAGTGCTAGTTCTAGTTCGACACATGATGCTGTCAGAGATTATCAACGACTTGATGATTTCTGATGCTATGGAAATCAGAAAATATTCTCGTCACCCTATCCTATCTATCTATCCTTCCATCTTAGATGCATATCAATGCGCCGAGTTGTGTTGGCAATGAGTTATGTTTGGCTAATGGTTACAGGGTTGCTATGTTTATGGTTCTGATGTGTACGCCACACACCAATCTAGAGATCGAGTACCTGCCGGTGTACACACCTAACGAACAGGAGAAGAGTGACCCTGATCTCTACGCCGAGAACGTCAGACGAACCATCTCAAAGTAGGTCACATGACTCTGTCTGTAAGCTAGATCCTCATTGGTCAGTTAGTTGCTAGGTGACAGAGGTGTATGTACTTGTTGATCGAACTTCTTGGTTCCTGCTGCCTTCACCAGTGTTTGTAGTGTTGAGTACTGTGACTTCACCAGTGTTTGTAGTGTTGAGTACTGTGACTTCACCAGTGTTTGTAGTGTTGAGTACTGTGATTGGTTTCGGAATACTTTGGGTTTAATTCTCTTCCCTCCAATTTGGATTACTGCTAAAGTTCTAGAGACAAATGTCACTAGCCTGAATATATTGTTGTACTGACAACTAATACTCATTCTGGCTGCGAGGGTTTATCCTACTTGCTTCAGAAGCCGATTACACAAGTTCTCCTCCCATTGCTGCATTGCAGTGATTGCTTTAATTTGGAGAGGCTATGAATCATGACTGTTTCTGGGTCACGTAATCCCTCAACTGATTGGCTACTTTTCTAGACATCTCAAGACGCCCATGAGCTCGTACAGCTATAAAGACTTGAGGGTTCTGACGGAGACGTGTGGCAGGCCAAGGAGAGGAATCATGCCGTTCCTACGGACACTTTGGGCCAAAGGTGAAGTAGTGATGCCAGAAAGGATGCCTGATTCACTCAGCCATTACCGTTTGTGATACGAAGATACGACACTGGCAGTATTGAAACTATATATGGACACAATTGCCTGGCAGGCCGGCGCCATTGACATTTCTGCTGCGCTAGAAATCATTGTGGACACTGATCTCTCAAATCAATTTGTTTCAAACGCTCCAACTTTGTTGTGATAAATTGGAATTGATGACTGAGTTGTTTGTTTTTGTGACACTACGCCGCACATTTACGCAAAAAGGTCTCGGAGCCTAACATCATTCTTGATTTGGTTATTTTGTGTGCTGATACCCCGATCATACTGTGGAGTTGTCCACCCCTGTATCTGATGTGTTGTGCCACATAGCTGGTCTGTCTGTAATAAAATCCGACTAAAATAATTGTCTCCTCCCATGTTGCAAGTAGGTACGGATGAGGTAATTCATACTAGTGCTGGTTGGATACGCGATACTATCGAATATTGAAGATGGGAAAATAGTTTTCGATCGATCTTACGTAGCTTTGAGAATCGAAAACAATTATTACGAAATGGTTATAGATGATTATCCATAATCCTTTGGCTATAACGTAAAGAAATCTTCAGAGCACAGCATATTAGTGATGGGTACATGTTTACGGCCTCAAAAAGGCAAAGCTATTCTGAGAATTCATGATAGCCACTCGAAGTCGTAGCTTTATTATTATTAGTGATTGTACTGTGGATCTACCCTCGAGAACCGAAATCGAATATCGAACTCTCTGAGGGAGAATCAAATCGAATAGTGGATTCTTAAAATCGAATCAGCACTAATTCATACGCATCTCCGTCGCTATGGTGATGACCAAACTGTAGTGATGTCATCAGTGTAGGCATTAGATTCAGTTAGAGGAGTGAAGCGTTTTTTTATTATTCTCACAGAATATAAACGTTATAGATGTCAGTGCACTAAAATATAGCTACTGTGATTATAACAGTAAGATGGTATCAATGGAACCTTGAGCAAATAAAACGGCTTTACCGTTAATCATTAATATCCAGGAAAGGAAAGTGCGATTTTAAAAACCAAAATGATAAAAAGGATTTCACAACAATTCATTGAGCAGTAATTGTCATCGCCATTATTTGAGGAAGTCGGGGAGTTGCGACACGTCGCCGCCGACATCGGTGGGTCGGATCTGGCGCTCTCCCTCGATCAGCAGGATGCTGTAGGCTTTGTGTAGTAGCGACGCACCTACCAGTTGTCTTCTCCTGCTATCCCAGGTGGAGGCAACTCCGTAGTAGCAGCACTTGGCCACGTTAGTCAAGTTACACAGGCCGATAGTGTCAACCATGCACGCCTCTCTTGTGTACCCCTCCACGGCAATCGTGTTGTGAAAGACGTGCAGGGCGATGACCCCGTGACCCTGTTGCCAGATCGCTTTGATTTGTTCATTCTTGGCAGATTTTTTCTTGTTTTTCAGACAGTCGATGAAGTGTTGGTAAGGTCTGGATTTCTTGCCCTTTCCGATGTAGAATATGGACGACAGGAAGACCTTGAAACTCTCGCAATCGCCATCAGCATCTACAACAGCGACGTGTGTTAGGCGCTAAGCAAAGCATCAATAACGCCTTCTGATCGGCGCAGCGCCCCCTACCGAGAAGATGATGTCGCGCAGGCAGATTCTTAGTTGTGCGTGGGTCAAGAAGCAGGTAGTTAAACGACGTTTTGGAGTTGCCCTCTCTCCATTTCCGATCGACGCTGTTCTCAAACACCTTGAACATGTCAAATTCCAGTCGGCTGATTTCTGACGTGTCATTACTTCCGTATGACGTGACGAACTGACGCAGTTCCTTGGAGTAGCCTGTCAGTATATAAGGCATAAAATGAGGTGTCAATGTATGTACTAAGTATGTATGTACAGTATGACGTATCGGCGGCAGTCTACATACCCGAGTTGATGGCACAGTCAGTCGCTGGCATTTCTCTCAGCCTTGTGAGTTTAGTCTGGTAGAGACGTCGTGTGCTGTCAGTTATCGGCCCTGGTACATGTCCAAGAGCAACGAGCTCGCGGAGCAGCTGGCTGTCAGACAGCTGAGTGATGTCGGTCGGCACGTCTTCAGACCTGGAGAGAAGGGTAACGGTAACAGTATCGGGGGGGTTAGTGGGAACTCTCCGAGGACGAGGTGGCTCTATACCTGGCATCGGGCGAGTTGATGGCGGACAGTCGTCGGAATGTCTTCCAGTTTAGCGACTTGTTGGTGGCTGCAGACGTGTCGGACCCGGAACAGTCCAGAATAGGCAGACGCAGTTCAGTCAGTGTCACGTTGAGATGTGAGTAGACAACTTCTGACGAGATGTCATGGCACATTGATGCCGAGTCGACCTTATCAAGGTCAATGTCAAATGTGGCGTCGTTATCGTACTCGTGTAACTTCATCCGACACACTTTTGCCAGCAGACTGTCCATCTCGGTTGGCAGCTGGATTGTTGTGTCATTGCTATCTTCATCCCTATGAGGAGAACACAACTCCCAAATTGAAATGCTAACACACATAGGCAGCCTGGAGGCAGTGTCTTGATGATACTGACATGTTACATGTGTGGAAGGTATCCTCGCTGCCCGCGATGGAGCCCTCGGCCGTCGAGACTTTGGGATAGACCTCGCTCGAACTGCCGACGCCCGAATCCTTGCTGGCCTGCATGTCAGCCGACTCAACGTTATCAGACTCAACCTGCTGATGTACAGCACGCAGTCAGTAATCAGATCATACGATGGGGGAGGGGGGACGGGGCACCACTGCTTACCGTGACTGGAGTGCGAGTAGACTCGGCCGTGGATTGCGACGACTGGCGGCGCACCGGCCATCGGTGGTTCAGAGACGAACTTGTGGTCGGTTGGGCAGGTAATGGCGACTTGTCCTCGAATGGCGCTGGAGGCGGAGGGGTGCTGGTTGGCGCCGCCGCTGTCACTGAGGCTGGCTGCGTGTCACTGTACTTATACGTACGCGGCGGCTTGTGAGGAGCTGGCTCGGCCTGATGATTGATGGGAGTTATCTGCTCCTGATGACTAGATTGGCTGCTGAGATCGAAGGTGACTGATTTGGGCGAGGACTGGGCTGTGGAAGCGCTGGCTAATTCTGACAAGCACTTGTTGCCACCTGTCACCGATAGCACCAAGTCATCGCAGACATGGGTCGATGCCTGTGATAGAAAGATGAACATGAGTAATCTAAATACTGCAGAGTCACGACAAGAGAAGACGACTCTCAAAGACCTAACTACCTGCGACAGGTTGACTGTATCGATATCGCTGCATCCGTCAGGCAGGCAGTCGGTGACGTCCAGCGCCCTAATACCGCTCTCAATCGAGCTGATGTTGGCGGAGGAGGATGGCTGCGAGAGGCGAGCGCCCACCTGCTGCACGGCGCTGACGTCTGCCAGGCTGAGCTGGCTGATATCGTCCGCGTCCTGATCCCTCAGCCGTAGCGTCTGATTGGGCCGTATGAGCAGCGCGCTCTTGTCTACAGGTGGCGGCGATGTGCTCTTTGATTTCGACAGTCTGAACAGCGATCTACCAGATTTCTGTGAGAGACGCCGGCCAAGCGGTGATGTCATAATCTTCTTCTCCTGCTCTGGTTTCACAGACGTCGTGACATAGTTACTCGGACTGCACAGCGTCTGCTTTGGTGACTTGTGTCGCGGTGACCGACCCAACGACCGACCCGACGACCGGCCTGATGACTGGTTGAGTATGATTATGCAGTTGTCTGAGTTTGCCGCCAGATCCGAGTTCTTCGCAGCTCGTTCTCCGATCAGCTGGCGCTTGGCAGAGACATGCTGACGCTGTGACGTCTGACGCTGTTGATGCCGGCAGCCGTCACACTCGTCAAATGTATTGGTCTTATTCGTCTGCTTGTGAGAATTGGGTGAGATTTTCGACAGCCATTTCATTAGGGTCCTGGATGGCGATTTGGTTAGTTTGGCGAGAGGAGATCGTTTCTTCGTTTTGGATGATGAGGTCTGCGTGGCGAGAAGGGATGGAAGATGAGGATCAGGAGTGGAGTATGAGCGTCCCAGTCTCTCGGCGCGGCATTCTCTATCGATTACTCTGTCAGTAGCAGACGATTCACTTCCCTCCTTGGGCTGAACTCTCAGTTTGCCGCTCTCTACAACACCAGCGCAAGCGTCTGAGACTCGGCCACTGGCGGCTTATCATCTTAGGGAGGTGTGAGGGAACCTACCTGACACCTGTCGAAGCCTGTCACACACCTTGTCATATCTGATGGATCTCGACCGGCGTGGGGGAGGTCGAGGTGCGTCATGGGAGTCAGACTGCGCCGGGAACCAGCAGTCCACCTCGTCCATGATGGAGACTTTCCTCCTGTCTCCACGGGAGCTGAAATACAACCAGTGATCACGTTACAATGATCAGTAATTGTCCGGCTGCGGTTGGTTGGCTGGGGTTGCGGGAAGGCCGTACTCCGAGCTGGTAATCAAATTACAATGGCCCTCCAACCGGGTAGAGGTGTATAGAGGAGGCGTAATGTGTGGTAGTTTATAGTAATGCAGTTTGTAGCCACACTCGTCCCCCTCCACATCATCTGCTGCCATGTTTACCGCCACCTGACAGCTGTCATTACCACATGGTAGCCATTAGTAGCGTCCAGTGGTTGACTAGTGACGGACAGAGTTCACCTACAGCTTCCACAGCAGCCAGAGGTAGGATGGATAGAGAGCGCGGCTTTCCCTTTCGCTGCCACGACATCAGGTGTAGGGACACTAGTCTCCTACCCGTTATCTCACTGTCCCACTAATTCATCAATTCATCAATCACCGGCCTTTGAGGTGGTCTGCAGGTGCCCTGACATTCGGCAAGCGTAGTAGTCACGGTAAAACAGGACCAGTTCACTGGCCCCCAAACCCCAACAGCCGACAACGCTCCGTTGTAGCAACCAGAGTCAATAGCTTCAAACTTGAGTGTCAATAGTTGGCCATTTGAATCCGGTGGTGCAAACACAAATAACGCCAGCACCAATACCCGGTCTCAATGACCCACTGAAGCCACCAAATATTTTGATAAAGCCTTCAACAATGTATTGTTTACTTGTTTAGTCTAATTAACAGCCCGACCAATCGGCATCAAAGCCGTTGAAGCATTTCCAGCCCTGAAAGGCTGAGCTAGCGTACACTAAGCTTGAGTAAGAGTTAATTGCGCATATAATAGCAGTAAGCCTATAGGCACCTACCCACGCTAGCCAACACTCTATGGGTCAATGGCAGTCTGGGGCAGTCTGGAGCAGTCTATGGCAGTCTGGGGTAGTCTGTGGTAGTCTCTCGCTTACCTGTTATCATTTGTGACTTCAGTCTGGCAGTGTTTATGCCTTGGAGGGTCCCTCGTAGGGATGTCTTCGCTACGGTACAGCTTGTCACATGACCTCTGCTGGGTGTCAGACGCTGCAAACAGCAGTTGTTTTTTATAGTAAACTAGGACATCCCAGACGCAGATCATTCTGTAAGGCGGTGCTGATAGTGGGGGCCTTATCAACTGCGTGTGCATAGGAAACAACAATTCACATTAAATCGCCAACGAACAATTGGCCAGTGGCGCTTGAATAGAGGATAAGTACATGGGCATAGAGGCAGCGCGGCTACTCTAGGCAGTGTGTGTAGAGAAACCGACGCGTAGATTAGAATGTCTGGCTGAGTATTAGGGTCATGAGTTGAGAGGGCCAGCCAAGCGTATCCCGGGACCTGCCACAACGCCGACACCGATAACACGTTACACGCAGATAACGTAATCTTGCAGTAAAAGTAAGAAATTAATCAAAAAAATGAGCGTTGGTCTGACGTCCCTGTGCCAAAGCCACAGCTGTTGGCAGGAGACCAGAGAGTTGCGCAGGTGAAGCGTGAATTACACAAGAATACTAATCGTTTGACACCTACAGAAGATGCTGACGTATGTCGACTGATCATCGGAGCTCGCCTCACTCCCAGATGAGATGCCGGCGTCCAAATACTCCTGCAGAACTTGTTGGCATTTGCTTCGGCCATACTTGAGCGCGTAGTCCCAAGCATCGTAGTTCTCCTATGAAATGTCAAACCAACCTTACAATGGGCCAAAACAATAACAAAGTCTTAAAATACAATAGCCGTTAATCCCGCTAAAGGCGGCCAAAAACAAACTCCACAGTCGTATTGTTTACCAGAAGTCTATTCCCACAAACTTATCGCTAATTTCCACTCGACAAATACTCAAACCTGGGCGCTTGACATCGATACGCACCTCATCTTTGATGGTCGGGTCACCGCCCCTTTTCAGCAGCAGTTTCAACACCCTGTGTTTGCCCCAAATGACGCTGATGTGGATTGGGGTGACTAATTCATCTGACCTAAATAACAGACCATATTTGGTCATTCACACAGCATAGATACATCCATGTAGAAGGGAGAAAAGAGACTGGGTAGGGCGAGGACTAAGGGATATGAGAGAGAATGATAAGGAACAAGGAGAGGGGCAGGAGAGAGGATGAATGGGGCACAAGAGATGAGGGGTTGTAGATGACAGAGGTAGAACGGGGTATGAGAGAGGAGGAGAGGGGCACAAGAGACATGGGATGGAGGATGAGACAAGAGATGGGAAATGCAAGAAGAGGAATGGGCGAGGAGAGATGAAGGATGGGAGATGAGAGGAGCGGAATGAGGTACAAGAGACAAGGGATGGGAGATGAGAGAGGAATGGGGTGAGGAGAGACGAAGGATGGGAGAGGAGAGATGAAGGATGAGAGCAGAGGAATGGACAAGGAGAGATGAAGGATGAGAGCAGAGGAATGGACAAGGAGAGATGAAGGATGAGAGGAGAGGAATGGACGAGGAGAGATGAAGGATGAGAGGAGAGGAGGTCCACTTACATGACGTTAGGGTCTCCTCCGTATTGGAGCAGTATCCGTGTGAGCTGCAGGTCGTACTTGGACTGCATTCCAGTAGCGATATGCATGGCGGACGCACCATTCTCCAAGTCGTTTGGACTGGCACCACTCACACACACAGTCTCCACCAGTCTACACCAAGATCAGATTCAGGATACAGTACATTGGGAGCAGAGCAGTGATACCAGCAGGTTTCATCCTCTCACGTATTACACGGAGAATGACAGAGCAAAACCATACAGCAAAAACTTATGAAACACATCTTAACACATGAAGCTGTATTAATACAGTTACAGTAGTATACAGCTGTTACAGCACTCACAGCTAAGCTTATGTAAACGGTTTGGACATTGTATGAGTATGGTATCAAGAATGAGACAAATTTAAAAAGAAGTAGACGTAGCCTCAAACACGAACCTGACATCCTCAGACCTGAGAGCAGTTATGAGTGACATGTCTTAGTAGGCTCCAAAGCTCTTGCCAGAACGTATGTCGTCTGGGTTCGCGTAGCACTGAAGCTTCAACCATAGCAGTGCATAATCATCTATTATCCGTATGTGAACCAGTGTGTAAAGCCATACAACTCAGAATCCCAATACAGCAACAGTACGCGTACGGAGAGCAAGCCGTGTTCTACTGCACTGCATTGGCTTTGAACCACGTTGCTATCTTCGTTATACTCAGCATTTACGTTCGATAACTTTCCGAAGCCTTTTTTGTTTGACCCTAGACGGTCCCGAAGCCGTATAAAGCTTTGCACGGTCCAGCGGTTTAGATCAAACTATCCCGATCATTATACAGCGCGACTCAAAATTATTCTATCGCTAACGCGAAATACAATGCCATCTAGTCTTTTTTCCTGAGATCGTGGGCTATCTAACGGTTTTTATACCGTAATACCTCTATATATTACCATCAAATTTACCACATTTGAAGATGAAATGTAATTTAAATTGTTCTATACCTTCTCAAAGTAAATTCATGAGCATTTTAGATTATATGAGCATTCATTATTTCTACAGAACCGGAAATATTTCAAGGAGGTCAATACGGATGGTGGTGAAACGCGTGGCTATACAGTAGTAGTATCTCGGTCTAGGTCACAGTTTATCCAAGTTTCAAGGTCATGTTCAGCGGCGTTTTCATGATTTTTCAGGCGTGTTCTGCACTTTCTGTCCAAGCTCACATACAACTTTACCTCCACTAGCGATCGACTATAACTCATGATGAGTCTACTGAGAACATTGATGTGCAAGCCTAGACTACATTGGTAAGTCTAATTCTTGCTATTATGTGTATATAGACATGTATGTAAGCTGATTCGACCTGTAGGTATTCTTACTTTTGTATTGTTTCTCGCCAACCCTATGTTTTCACTTTTCAGGACTGCTGTGAAGCGAGTCTATGACGTGCCAACTTGTCAGTTCAGATTTAAAAGCTCTGAAGTCACAACTGGAGTATCAAAACCCAAGAAAAGTATTGTTGCCATTCCATCTATTCATTCCTCATGTCCTCTCCCTCTCCCTATCCCTTGGCTCTCAAACGGGAAGAAGGTCTCTGTTTTTAAGTTCTATAGAGCATCTAACTTCACTACCGTATACGTAAAAATAATCGTGATTGGGCACTAACTGCGATTTACGAAACACTGATGGGGGGGGGGGGGGGGGGGGGGGGGGGGGGGGGGGGGGGGGGGGGGGGGG
>ERZ1740065.906-NODE-906-length-16997-cov-12.065459_pt1 | contig 16997 bp, 18 predicted proteins | sample MGYA00581738_ERZ1740065 | MGnify/ENA primary metagenome ERZ1740065 (study PRJEB43018, sample SAMN04849749) | marine metagenome | isolation source: floating plastic debris | place: Pacific Ocean | collected 2008-09-01 | study: EMG produced TPA metagenomics...
TCTTTTTTACCATCTCTAGCTCTCCACCTCATCCTTTCTACCCTTTCTTCTCTACCTCTGCCTCTCTTCCCCTGCCTCTCCACCCCTACCACTCCATATGATTACGATAGTGGTTATATGTTGGCTGCCTACAGGAAGGCGTACGTACCTGGAGAGGAGGTGAGACTGGAGCTGGAGGTAGATGAGAGCTACCAGGTGTCCGTCAATGATTGGATAATCCTCAACAGGTTCCCTTCAAGGCAGCTCAGAGCTCCGTTCATGTGGAAACTTCTCACAAAACCAAACGACAATCTCTACACGCTGACAATAAAACTACCTGTTAGTCGGCTTCAACATCGGGCTGCAGCATCGCTCGACTTGGCTTTATTTATCGCCTGCTTCCTTTCCTGCAGAATCTACCCGGCAACTCGAAATCTAGTAAATACCAACTCATGTACCGAGACTCCCGCGGCAAGGTCGTTGGGTACAGCAAGATATTCAAGATCAACAGAATCATAGAGATGGAGCCTCCCCAGCAGACGCCCACTCTCATAACCACCGAAGGTAAAAAAGAGTACCTCAACCTTTAGTTCAGATCGATAAACATGGGGGATAACTACTGAACTAGTATTCCATATTGTAGGAAACCAATGCTATTACTAATCTGAGTATATCACTATAATTCTACAGTAGATAATATTGCCGTAAATATTTTACATTTTTATGATACTCTACATTTTTATCGTCAATATTTCACAGGGAAATATCAGTCTCCGGGACTTAGATTTCTGAAAGCAGTTTGAGGATTGAATTATGTCCCTCCGCACTGATGTAGAGATATTAGCTGGCAAATATTGAGTGTTCGCAAAAAATAAGCATGGCGGCAGGAAGAAATATTAGTGTTCATGGATGGAGCAGAATACCTCCCAACCTAAGCAGTTGCACTTTAAGATTGGCATGTACATAACGTCACATAATGACATCACGTAATCATCTTAGCATTTCCACAGAAAACTCAGCTGGTTTTATCTACTTGATATCACTAAAGACTTTCCTACACTAATATTTCCACTTGTACACTATCCTGGCGTCTGACCACGCACCACTATTGCAGCCCTGGATCAAGCTCTGAGGAGAATGCAGCCTGTAAAGAAAAGCTTGTTTCAGATACCAGATTTCATCCCTATGAAACTGTGGGATGTCAACGGCTTTCAGAAGCCTTTGACGAAGGAAGGTCAAGGACTGCAGACGGTATAAATGCCTACTTACCTTTTAGGACTTGCTGATCTGATGTACACGTCAGTCTTTGATCATTTTTCAACTAGAATGATGAAAGGAGCGGCTCGACAATTGTGGAACGTCAGCAGCACAACCGTCTAGCCGCAGGATCCTCAAACGATGTGGGCCAGATATGTCACGACCCGATCATGCAGGCCGTAGCCTCAGTTGCAGCACTCATACGACATTTCGAACATCTTCATCAGAACACCAACACCTACAAATCGATGGTGGAGTCTAGATCCAGGAACCACGGAATCGATGGGAATGAAGTGAGTTTATGGTCGATCAATGGTATACAAGCTTCTTCTGCTAACGTTGTACGAGCTAAGCTGTGTGGAGGAGAATCATATACTAATCGGACAGGCGGTGGAGTATAAATGCTGTAAATCGTGCTTAAGCAGGAGGAAAGCCACTCGAACAGAGAAGAGCAGGAGAAGACAACTGACAGACAGTCTGATGCGGGATTGATGAATGAAGTGTTGATGAGGTATGTGGACGGCTGCATGGAAAATATGCATCTGGGCTCCACATGTATCTCAGATCGTCCTGCTGCAAGACTACAACAGGAGACTGAGAACAGCTACAATGGGAACACAAGGTAGGTGACGAAGGGAAGAGCCAGAGGGGGAGAGAGGGAGGAAGAGAGCTTAGAGTCGAGAGTAAAGATAGAGTTGAGGACGGAAGCAGGGAGGGAGATGTAAGTAGGGATGGGGTGGAAGCAGGGAGGGAGGGGGAGACTGAGAATGAGGTTAAAGTCAGGGAGGGAGAAGGAGGTGGGGAGGAGGACGTTGAGGAAAGGGGAGACGGAGGTAAAGATGGAGATGGAGGCAGGGAAGGATATTAAGCTAATGAAAGGGGAATAAAGAGGTAAGGAGAATGAGGGAGACGAAGATAAGGCAGGGGGAGGGAGTGAGACAGCTGAGATAAAGGTAACAGGAATGAGCATATCTTTACCAATGTTTCAGGCCAGCCGCTCATGGACAGGTAGCAGAGAGACGGATTCAGAGACTTGATAGCAGAATATCCAACCTGGAATCACAGTTGGGCGAGCAGCAGCAGTGCAGACGTCTGCAGTTGGAGGTAAGCAGTGTGAGATGCATAGGCTACAGTGTCAAGGTCACTAACTCTACATCTGTAAATTCCAGCAATGGCAGGATCAGGTGAGAAGATTCTCTCAGACAGCCGACCAGGGACGACCAGATGAGGTTCACATGCTAGTAGCTGGTCTAGTTGTGGTAAGTATCCAGCTATGACGCCCTGACCCTCTTAACAACCAGCCAATCAGTAGGCAAGTATTGCTGTAGGCTCTTGTCAACAAAATTGAGCAACAGGAGAAGCAGATTGGTCAGTTGATAGAGCTGCTGGAATGGCAAGAACAAGGAAAAACACAGGTCAGAGGTCAACGGCAATGGTACTGAAGACTGTTGTGGGCTGGAAAGTTTATTGGTCAGAGCTAATAAATAGCAGCAATCACTGATAACAAGCTGTCTGTTCAGATTTGGTTGCTAGGAGTCTGAGATGTAATATGTAGAACTCTAAATTGGGTTGGAGTGGATGGAGTGAATGGCTTGTCACATGTCTGCTCATATCTCATATCTATGAATGTAGGTGGAAAATAAACAGGAGAATGGCAGTCACCTCAGATATCCACAGAAAGCAACCAGCTTGGCTGCGCCAGGGCGAGACAACCAGCGCACTTCCTCCACCTCCACCGACAGCTGGGGGTCAGCCTCCTCGTCAACTCAAGGTCGGTTGTATTGATTTCGTTGCTAAGCAACAAACAATCCTTCCACTACAGCGAATATCATGTGTTTATAGAAGTTACAAGGAAGTCTTCAGACAGGAAGCAGAGTTGGCTGGAGCTGCTGAAACGGCTGATCTCACCGACATCCATGACCACACCCGTCGCCTGGAAGAAATCCGTCTCCAAAGGCTCAATCACCAATAGCGGATCCATCTTAGAAGCGACTAGAAAGCTGCTGGAGGAGAAATCTGACTCATCATTGGACAGTGCTGGGTCCTCATCTGTGTCGTCTGATTCGCTGAGAGAGGCGCTGCGTCAACTGTTTGGAAGTGACTCGTCCCTGTGTCAGAAGAAATCCGGTGTTCCAGCCACTCCTTGCAACAGCCTTGACATGACACCTTCAAAAGGACACCTACCAGAACGGAGCTCATCCCACAGTAACAGTTCAGATAGCCTGAGGGAGGCTCTACTGTGCCTGTTCTCTTCCAGCAGTGATAATGTGAAGAAAACTGAATCAGCGTCAGCCCATACCAGCGCCAGCTCTCTACACTCTGCAATGAGGAATTTGTTTCGAACTCCATCATGTGATGTGCAAACAGGAAATGACACTATGCTCAATCTCAGCAGCGAGTCATTGGCTAGCGTCTTGCATCAGCTCTTCAAGAACGAGTCAAGGAACAGTGTGAACAGAAAGTCAAGTTCATTAGAATCCGTAGAGCTAGGACCTCTGTTTGATTTCGACTTTGACTCTCTGATATCTTCCAACGGTTCAAACTGTAATGAGACACTGGCAAAAGATACCAGTGCTGCTGAAACAGAGATAGCTGCTGAATCTACTGATGCCAGTCCAGCACCAGCTGTGGTAAGTACAAGAACACTCCACTTGCAAAGTGTATCCAATGCAAAATATGGTCTTCACTGATATTCTGGTAGGTCCATAGGGTACGGCAGCATAAAAAAGGCCAAAAGAAGCTTCGACTGCCGGGTTGTGCATTAACACCAGCACAGAAGTACAAATATCTCTGGAGAGCTAGAAGATGTTGCAACAAACACAAGTAAGAGAGTAATGACAATTTCCTCTCTGTATGAAAGACATGAATGAAGTAAGAAATATCTATGTCTATTGAATGAAGTAGGAAATATCTATGTCTATTGAAACAGGAACAGGAAGTCGATACTCTGATGTTCTGAAACAGCAAGAAGAAGCGGCTGAATTCGATCGAATGAGTACCTGAATACACAATGCCCCAGTCCATCTCCTCTCCCATTAAGAAAATAAGCAAATGAAACGGATAGAAGCAATGCTGCCCAAGAAAACTACCACAACACCATACCGATAAAAGTTGCAGTACAATGGAATAAAGCATAAATATTTTATCAACGTTCTCGCTTTCTTTTTTCACCTATTTTTCGTAACGACAAGAAAACGGGTCAGTGTCAGTGAGAATGTTGACAATGAATGAATATCACCACCTACCCATGGATCAGCATTACTGTAAATATCTAATTTCGACCAAGTAGAATGAACGCTAAATCAGAGAGAAGATGATTGTATCTCTACGTACTATGCCAGATACATCCACCAAGTCGAAGTTGTCCTGCCATGAAGGCGCGGTAGTCTGGTGATTAAATGTTCGTAATGCGCTCGCTATATATTAGCTCAATTCTTCAAAATAAATGCGAGACTCCTCAAAGATCGCCCTAGCGTAAATGAGAATACTTGTGGAGGCTATTGGATGCTGCTGTTTTTCAAGCAGCTGGTGCCCATCGGTGCTGCTCATTCTATTAGTTACTTTCGCTTCTTTCACCCACAGAAATGGATTTCTATTCTGTTTGTGATGCTCTCACACGTCTAAAGATGTATCCTGTCTTTGATGCAGTTCATTTCGTACTCATGTGTATCAATGTCAAAGAGGATATCCAAAAAACTGGTAAGGCCTTCTGAATGTACACTACCATCTACCTGCTCATCTCATTAAGTTGCCTCGTATTTCAATCGGTGATACCGTGATAGAGTGTTTAGTATTTGAGATGTTGATTCATTCAAAGCTGTTCTATCTCCTTATGGTAGCTTTGAAACAGTGATGCAGGCTCGAACGAACTATTGTGGTAGTCTATCAGACACTGAAAAATTTTCAAGCCGCACTTCAGTCATTTTTATATGTATCCGTACTAGTCGTAAGTTTGACCTGTCTAGCATAGTTTTGTATCCATATGAGGAGTCCTCAGCTTTACTAATTCATCCATGGCTTGGTTGATTTTATGTGGAATGAACACTGACTAGTCATTGCTACTTGTTGTGTACTAACTGGCTCCTAACCATTCAGGGAGAGAAAAAAGTGATGGTTTTGCTGACAATGCCGTGCTTGGCCTATTTTGAAGAATTTCGTGCAATGCAGACTGAGATTACGTAGTGAACAGGCTTCTCTGCTATGAGGATATACTTGTAAGCCTGTAGCATCGGTTCTAATTAATGCACATTTGCAGCCGAGCTATTTCAGGAGTAGTAGTAATACAATTAGTAAAAGTTCATGATTGCCTATTGTGCTTTGTCCACGAATCTATGAGTGAGAGGTAAATACTATAACTCCATGCTTAGGAGGAGAGAGATACCCAGTTCATGTCACTATGGATTTTAGTTCTGATATACTAGGGCTGTAGCCACGGCTGTGACCTATAATTTTGCTATGTGAATTCTAGCAGCTATGTAAGCAAATACCGTACCTGGGAAGTGCTCTGCAATAGCAGTGGCAGCATTGCTGCTCGCTAACGCTTCATTAATCGCTGACGTAGATATTAAGCTGATTAAGCGTTGCCGAATGTGTGCTTTTAAACATGGCCACTTTGGCGTTACGCGTGTCCGATAATGATTTGTCGAGGCTGAGTATCGTATATCGGTATGAGAACACTACAAACACTCCAAGTTCTCGCCCTAATATACGCGATAGATCCACTGCAAACAGCTTATGTTGTACACTGCGTCATGTAGTACATTGCACCCTCCAATACATTCCAGTATTGCTATTTTTAGGTGATCATTTTTTTAAAAATATCAAGAGGATGTTTCTACTGTTCAATCCTGCTTTTTACATGTTGGACTTTGAGTTGACGCGATCTAATAGTTGAGATGTTGGTTTCAGATACAGAATCTATTGGTATGAGAAGCATATATACTACTTTAGTTCTCCATTTCCCATGTGGCATGTCTCCTACAGTTCGCCGTTACGTCACCACATCTCATCACCATCATATTTCCAATTTTTAATACCTGTTTGGAAGACTGTGTATCTGACATGACGCGATGACACAACGTGTGCGGCAATGTACTTTTCCACAAGCATGGATGTGACCCACTACCCTTCTGTCTGTCTGTGTGTACTACACGGACTGTATCCCTGTATCCATGACTACCGTTTACTGTTGTTGTAGTGTCATTCCCGTTCTCGCGACAGCATCCCCTCGCACTCTACGCAGCCACTATGCTCATGTGCTTTGCCAGCCAGATCTGGTTCTGTTTCCTCTTCAATCAGCCACTCGCCACACTGTTCATCACACCTGAGAAGATAGCAATTGCCTCCCTCATCTGGTAAGTTGGGTCGACACATCAGCCACCCGTCTTGTACGCTGATTTCGTTAGGAGCTATGGCTATTTCGTTGCTGCCAGGTCCAACGATGTAAAATGTTCTTTCAATTCTGACCTGTTTTCATATGATGGTTTCCGTTGTTTTACAGGTATTTGGTGAATTACATGCCAGGGGATTTCATCTACCACTTACTGTCATTCAAGATATTTAAGATGGCGCTGATATCGCTGAAGGAAGTGCAGCGAGTCTATGCCGTGCACAGCGGTGTCACGTTCGCTATACAGAGGTATCCCAGCCATCCGCTAGTGCAAGTTGTTGCAGGTGTTCTAAAAGGTAACTATCACCGCTTGAAGTTGTCTCCTCCTGTAGTATGCATCACTAAATTGCAATAACTGTGTTAGCAATGGATGAGTAGCTTGTTGCCGTTGCTATGGAGATAACATCCTCGTAGACTGAAGTTTTTGTATACTTTGGATCAGGAGGCGCCGAAGAGTTGATGATTTCGTTTGCTAGACTTCTAGGTGGAATCATTCGTGTGTATGAACATGCCTTCTTACGGCCATCATTGTAAGTACTAGGAGTTATCTCCTCCACGCTGACATTGTGGCTGTCCATAGCTGCGCACATGAGTTGTTACAATGTTGGTATATATTATCGTACACCTCTGGCCAGCCACGTTGTCTACGATATTTTCTCTTACTAATTGTTGTTGGTTGCATACAGGCAGTTCGTATGTGTGGATGAAGCCGTTTGAGCGCTTCATCAGAGGCTACTGGGCCCCTAGCAGCAACGAGCTGCTTCAGCCCAGCTTGTGAGTAAAACCTGTAGGGTAGGACAACTCCCAAAATAGAAGAGGTGAAGAGTACAAGCTAGCGACCAGCAATCTGCATCCACCCCTGCAGAGCCACCGATTTTTTTTGTATGAAGTTTTCATTCTGGGAGCAGTCGGTGGAATAAATGCTGGGTAGGAGTTATCCTTCCTTGATTTGGTAGCAATATCTCAAACAATTGGTTACCTTACATCTCTGGATATTCCCATTGCAGCATCGATTCAAACTCTTTTCTGGGAAATTAGTGAACTCAATGAGGTCTGGATTACTCAGGGTGGCCGACCACGCTTACCTCTCAGAGCTTTTACTCTTCTCCTCTTCGCCAAGGCCATGTCTGCTGCATTTTGCGGAAAGAAGCTTGCATGGCCCCACCCAACCTTTTTCTTGATCAACACTAGTTACTGACTGAAATTATCTGATGCATTTTTGAGGCTACATTCAGTTGAGATGACTGACTCCATCATAAGACTGTCAAAGGTTCATAGCTGTTACGCAAAAATAGCAGTGTTACTATGTGGTAACACATGGTCCGTGACACATTACTGACAGCTGCTGCTACTTGTAGTCTGACGAAACAGCTGTGAAACTAAGAATATTTTTGTATGCCTTATCGTTTGGATGAATTAGTAGATACGATACTGTGACAGGACGCGATACTGTGACAGGACGTGACACTGTGACAGGACGTGACACTGTGACAGGGCGTGACACTGTGACAGGACGTGACACTGTGACGCAGTGATTTGGTCTCTATAGATTTCAGAGTGTGTGTCGCCCTGAGTGTCATAGACTAGTCACGAGCCTGCATTATCATATGGAGCTTCATCTTTGTATATTCCCTGAATGCCATAGTCTTATCAGTCTACCAACGAGACACGCAGCTATAAGGATGGAAATCCCAAATGTAATTTTATCTCATAGTCCCTCAACTACAGTAATTGTCGTACGTTCTAATATTGGGAAATGCTATAAGGGAAGCCCATATAGGGCAGCCAGCTCAATTTTTGGTCTTGCCCTCTTGCAGTCAAAGTATCATGTAAGAACGTGTCTCTTATAAACAGTATCACTTGCTTTGAGAGTGAAAAGCCCATAGTAGCATGTCTCTTGGTAGAGGATATGACATCACGTGACCCTTTTGTAACTACTTGATGACACGCACAATATTCCTGTTGTTTTTAGTGTATTCAAAGCAAGCACGGTTCTCTCTATTCTCTTCATACTGGAACACGAGTCGATGATCAAAATAGAGCACACCGTACTATTCGCCTGCTCCATACTAGTGCTGATATACCTGCGTCTGTCCATGCTCCTACTCGGCACCAGGGACATATTCACACCTTTCGAGAATCTCATCTGCTCCGTCATTTTTGGCGGCATGTGGGATGCACTGAAGCGGGCGCGACGCACCGAGCTATCTAATGGTGCGGTTGTCGCTGACAACAAGGTCAAGAAGTCATAACAGCGAGTCCAATCAGGTAATTTGTGTCGTATTGCACTGCTGTCATATCTCTCACAAAGAGCTTTCTTAGCCTAAATTCTTATGCCTATAGAATGTGAGCAGTCGGGTGGACAGCTACCCTGACGTCAGCCTAAGTGACAATCTCGTCTAGCTCGGGATGAAGAGCTCAGTCAGAATGTGATGATGTATATTTTCTATAGCATTGTGAGTGATTTGAAGACGTTAGTTGTTAACGCATGAGTCAGTATATTCTGCTGACTCAGTTTTTTACTCTTTGAAGTCTAGTCTACTCCCAAGGTGCCCTGGCCCTAGTTTGTTTGTGCCCGACCCCCCCTCTGTCTCCAAACAGGCAACGCAGCCAGCTCCCTGCTGTTTAAATGTCTACAAATCGTATTTTTGTCCTCATCTATTTGCTTCGTTGTTGTAGCAAAATTTTCTACTATATAAGTTCCTTTTTCACAGAAGTTGATCCAATAAACGGTAAATCCGACACGAGAAAACTGAGGTACCGGGCTCTTACCTCTACATCCTGCCCCCACCCTCACTGGACTGTCCTTACCAACTTAGCAACAATGAAAACTATGCAGAGAGCGATAACGCAACCTTTATATATGGTATAAAAAATAGCAGCAACCGAAGTGACGCCGGGTTGACTGGTATCGCGCACAAGTGCAGTGTCTAAATTGTAGCAGGTGATTGGTATGAATCGACTAGAATCATAAAATCTTTATGCCTTTCACAAGGGGAGGCGACTCTGACGCGGCTACCGACTCTTCATCAGCAGACGATTTGAGTCTCCTTGATCTGAACTCCTGGGAGAGAGATTTAACGTTTGTGTCCTTCTCAAAGATGGCCACCAAGTGAGACTCGGTTAACATTGAGGCAAGGAATTGTTCAAAATTAATCGACCAATCAGGGTCAGGATGACTCCGATTCATCCGACCCGAGAGGTCAAGGTCAGCGCTACCCTGCGTCACCACATCATTAGCTGGTGACAAGTTTAACTTGTCGCATTCCTGAGTTAGAGACTCAGTACCAGAGTTGTCTTCCCCTGTGGCAACAGTTATCAGGTCGTTGAGAGGATCATGGTCTGTTGGAGAGATAGGTGACAGATGGCAGCCATGCCCACTGCCAACCTTGACCTCTGGTTGCTGTTCCGAGGTGATAGGCTGCACGATGGGACTGGCGGCGGCGGGGGTTCCATCGGTCAACAGGCTGGCTGAGCTGGGCCGACTTTTGTACTGCTTACCGACCTCACCGATCTGCAGCAGCAGAGTGGCTACGGTCGATATCGAATGGTAGAGCTGCTGCTCGTCCGGCGAGCCGGTACACATATCATACAGCGTCTTCCACATCTGTATAAACTGTGCCTACAAGTGTATCAGTTCACAATGTATACCAGACACAAGGGACCTCCGTATTACATTCATGGGAAAATCAATGTGTCGTAACAGAAAACTGTGGAACACTCAGAGATGCAAGTACTGTATAGGTGTACATCTCACCTCATAATAACAATAATAATAATAATAATAATAATAACAGCTACAATACAGAAGCGGTGCAAACCCTTATGTATATTTTTGATAGTTCTTTATGTTATATACAAGCTAAAAATGCTAACAGAGAGTAATTAAACATTGGTGATTATTTGGCAAAACCTATAATATCTATGGGGATTACTAAAAAAATCTGACAGCCTTTCTTTCCCTTCCTTCTACTCCCTTCCGACAGTTTTCAAATGAGTTCATGGTTAAAATCTGGTTGGAGTCTGAGTCATATTACTGTAAAGCAAGATATGCAAGAAATTTCTACATCTTTGGCGTTCGCAAATGTCTCTGTTCAGTAGATAAGGTAGAAACATACCGCAATGCAAACAGTAGCGTAGTGTAGTGTAGTAGTATAGTGTAGTATATCGTAGTGTAGTATATCGTAGTATAGTGTAGTATAGTGTAGTATAGTGTAGTATAGTGTAGTGTAGCGTAGTGTAGTGTAGTATAGCGTAGTGTAGTGTAGTATAGCGTAGTGTAGTATAGCGTAGTGTAGTGTGGCGTAGTATAGTGTGGTGTGGCGTAGTATAGTATAGTATGCAGTTCAACTTCAGATCAGCTCTGACAGAGATTTACAATCAAAATCTTCCGGCTAACATTAGAAACTTACCAGTAAGATATGTTACATCTCATTTATCGAGTTTTATGGAACTGAGTACTGAATCAGCAGCCAGCCCACAGGAAGTTGGAGGGAGAGGGTACTGACCTGATTCATTCGAGAGACGTTTTGTATGCTAGACTTGCTGATACCGGCGCTGTCAAGGCTCTTGGCTCTGTATTTCTCTACAAGCCAGATAAGAGTGATGTAGCTGCGCGCTACAGCAATGTCAAGGTCAGGGATTGGCTGGCGGTAAGGATACCGAGGCTGGACGCTCTGAAACCGAGAGAGGCGGGGGAGCCACTGCCGGAGGCAGCACACTGGCTGAGGCTGGTCGGATTCGACTTGGAATGGTTGACGGATATGGGCTTGGACGAGGAGCCGGGCAGATTGGAGGCAAAGTACTCGGCTGCATCTGCAATGGTAGACGTAAATAATGATAGCAATACTGATACATACGGACCAATCAGATGTAAGGAAGACTAGAACTACACAATGATCTCTAAACTGCAGCACTCCAGGATCTTATGGTGAAACTGAGAGGGTTAGCATCAACATGGGGAGATAAATCCTATCAAAGTGGTGTGTAATTGCGAAGAATAGCAATGAGACAAAATGGCAGAGAGCAAAATCATTTCATTTTTATATGATCACATGTTTTACATACATATACATCACTGTAAACAGCCTGCTTCCTCAGTTGGCTACAATTCTGTAGTACTCTACTGCTCCATCATATAGTACATTGCTTGTGAGGTGAGTACAATGCGCCAGTGATGTGGTACTGAACACAAACCTGCTGCCTCTGACGGCTTGACATCATCCTTATCAGTGTGCAGCTCAGACTCAGGAAGAGCCGGCGGTAGGTGGAGCTTGTAGAAGAGCAGCAGACGTTCGGCCAGGTCAGCCTTACACGTCACGCCGATACACCAGGCGAACTGCTTGAAGTTGACTGTATGAAGGCCTTCCTCGTCCAACAACTGGCAATAAGAACATCAAATGTATTTCAACTCCTTGTAGCTAACACAAAGAGAGAGAGAGTGTGTGTGTGTGTTCAACGGATCCTTGTGAACAGTTGGTGGTTGACAAGAAATTCTGTGGCATGGAACATTCCCTCAGCAGACGGGAGGGCAGAGACATAGAAGAGACACATTCATAGCCAGGATGTGATGTAACAGCACACAGACATACAAACGCATTCAGAACAGCAAATCAGAAGAGAGAGGACAGCAGCTGGAGTGGGAAGCCTATGATCCATGCAGACTAGAAGAGCTGCACACGGAGGGAGGGGGGTACAGTATGAGCAGCAGACGAGTATTGGTGGACCCTTGATTACCCTAAACATCCTCAGCTCTATCGGAGCAAGTGAGTCATTGTTCTACGAGAGACAGTAGCGAGTTGATGAGGAGTTACAATATCAACGGTGCGAGATACACTACGACATGGCGGCGTACCCGAAACGCCTTCATGCAGATCGGCTCTGGGGCGACTCCCTGGGCCCAGGGACACAGCGGCACGAATACATTCTTGAACTGAGTGTAGTCGACGCGGTAGAGGTCATAGTAAGGTCGGTTGGGGTTGTACTCCTGGGCCACGTCGATCGGCCTCTCACCCGATCGCCAATAGATGGAAGCCTGATACTCCTCCTGCAAAAACCGGCCAATCAGCTTAAATGTCTCATTACACAAATCGCCCAATCAGCTTACTCGTCTCATCAGACAAAGTTCTGACAGCACTAGTTTGTAGAGAGAAGTTACTGTACCTTGTAAATCTGAAACAGCGATTCTAGTTCATCTTGTTCTAGACAAGTCTCACCATCGAGGCTCCTGACCACATTCTTCATGGTAGCATCTTCGATTCCCTGAACCTGCGAGTCCAAAATTCCATGCTATGACTATAAGTATGTCAAGGTCAGGGTTAGGTAAATCACTCGAGCCTGAGATCGTACCACTTTGAGCCTGTGTCGAAATCTAAGCTTGTCGATGAGTTCGTTGGAGATGACATCGCCAAAGTTGACCTGAGCGTTCTGTATAAGCTGTGACACGTCAACTGACGTTGCCTGAAAGGATAAAGGCCCTGAGTACAACGGCACAGATGGACAGATGATGCCCGTTAAAACATCAGTTACTGACGACAGTCTTGGTGGTCCTGAGTATTGGGTCCTGTATGTCCATGTTTGTGACGCCCTCGACGTACTGTGTCAGCACGGATATCGCCTCTCCATCATCCTTGCAATTGGCCAGCTCATCAGAGCAGCCGTCAATTATGGCTAGAGCAATTTGGAACACGGCTTTTGCTCCATCCGAGAAGAAACAGTCCAGTATGTTGACCGCGCTCTCAAATGGCATCACACTGTAACAGATAGAAGAGTATGGTCGCATCCTAGTGATACAGAACCAAACCGATGAAATGAGAAATGAATACAAGCAACGACACGCCTCTTTCTGAGACAGAAAAGATTTTGTATGCAAGTGGGATCGTCCTCTCCCTGATTTGGTTCACTCCACAATATAGAATGTCTGGGACAAAAAAACTCGCGTCCATAGTGACAGTCTTTGTGTAAACACACATAACATGATAGTGAGAGGGTCGACACTAAGATATTAACTCAGCCAGCATAGCTCCGAGCCGCAGGAAGAGAAGAATATTTTCTACCAGCTGAACGGCTTTGCGTTACCTCAAGAATATGGTGAGAAACCAGGAGAGAGCAATCATGGACAGCAGGCCTGAGCTCCTGTACTGCTCATACAGGGATGGAAGATGCTCAGCAATGAGCTCTTCAAGAACGCCTAGTGGAAAAAAATAACATAGATTTCATTGCTTGTAGAGGCTTAGTGAAAAATAGTCCTAGGAAGAACCCAGCAGGTCAAACCTTGGTCTACGAGAGCACCAACGACTTTAGTGTTGTAGTAATCAGGGAGCATTCTCTCACAGAGGGCCACTAGCAGCCAGAAAGCCTCCTCCTCATTGGCATAGAGCAGCAGGACGCTGGTCACTATGTTCATAGCCTGTTACCACAGCAACCATTAGTTACAGGAGGAGTAAAATAAACAGGAGCACAACTTTACATGAAGAGTAAGATTGCTTCATTATCATTAAGGCTGATAGACACGCTTCGAGCTGTACACTTCATTAGCCAAAATAATTTTCAAAATTAAAAATAATGTTGGGTATTATTTCCACCTGTGCAACTAAGATTAGCAACATCATAGATGTAATTCAACTAGGCGGTGTGTGACAGTAGGGAGCTGATTGGACGATGGAGATGTTACCTGGCAGTAGCCGATCTGTGGATTCCTGAAAGCGTAAGCTGTTAGAACTCGCCTCAATGCACTGATGCCAAGTTCGGACTGGAAGGCCTTGTGTTCGGGAAGTGACCTGTGGACAGACAGACAGATTTCAGTGCGTTTTGGAGATGATCGAGTGTCGGTTTGTCATACGGAATAAGCTCCTTACCTGTGTAAATCTCGCTCTATTTCATCGGTTGCTATAGTTGTTCGACCTTTAGTTTGTTCGACTAGAGACTTGTAATATCCAGGATTTGTTGCCATCTGTTTATAGAGAGAAGAAAACTTCAATTTAACAGTCATCACAGCGTCTCCTTAGTGAAGAAATAGCCTAGCCAAGTAGGTTGAGGTCCACAGTTCTCAAAACCAGAATTCCTCACAGTGGTAACATACGTATAGCTATGTGCAAAGATAACCTCTGGTCATTAGGGACCCTGTGTATAAATCTGGTACTTTGGCTACACATGGATTCCCCTCCCTCTGTTCATTAGCTGGGAAGATGGTTGCAATGATGACTCAAGCCAGTGAGATATACCAAAGCCGCTTAAGTTCCTATGCCAGAGAATCTCTTGTGAAGTAAATTATGAGGCTGGCAACAAGCAATTACAGACATTATGTCTATGGACCACTGACTACTGTGTCATATATTCGCTCTGATACTTCCTTTCTTAGATTATAATGTTTTGCATATCAGAGCTGTTGATTACACGCAGACGTGAGAGGGTTCGAGTCCAATGGTAATGACAGAGAAACAAGAGGAGACCGTGAGAGAGGTCAAAGGTTAGAGGTAAGAGGTCAGACGTGAATGAGATAAAATTTACCTCGTTGATGGCGCCAGAACATACCAACCACATTTCGCCGCGCAGTGAGTCTGGCAGGCCACGAGATATCTCTTCGCGTATCTTACGGGTGCGGTACATGCACACGCCCCGACCGTACTCGGCGAATACAGTGCGCCACAGGCTTTCCCTCACTGCATCCTTGGGGGACATGTCGTCTAGATTCTTTGGACAGAAATGATGGTGCAGAGCCGGGGCAAGCTCCAAGCTGCTTGATGGACTTGAGGGCGTCTCGTCGATGGGTGTGGTCATCTCCCCAGGTAAGCTCTGAAGAAGTTGAATCACAATACATCACTGAACGCAGCACCAAATCACCGAGTACACTATCACATGGCAAACACTACAGATATTAGTAACACTGACTAGCTCTGTCGATCATATGGGTAAGGGAGCAGTGACAGAATTACAGAAGCTAGGGATAGAGATGGGGAAGTAGAGGGAGGAGGCAGAGTAGGCAGAGGGAAGCAGGTAGGGAGATGGGCTGGGGAGAGGTTAGGTATCACAGATCAATATTACAAAGAACACAATTACAACACAACCCTATAAAGGTGAAGGTAATTCACTGCACAGACTCACTGTATCGTCGTGGCTGCTCGATCTCTCCACCAATGGGATGTTGTCGCCGACTTTGCCGTCTCCGACTGTGTCGCTCTCCTGAGATTCGGTAAGCAGTCTGCCTATTGACTGTCTAACAGATGATATAGAAAACCATTAGCACTCATATAAAGCCTGACCGACCAAATAGACTGAGACTATAGGCACTGCAGGTAATACTTACAGCCTATGGTCAGGCTGCTGGCCAAGCATGTCAGCCAGTTTCACCAGCATCAGATTCTGATCGAACAGGTCCGTAAACAGGAAGTTTGCCCTGTTGCTAGTGGTGATGAGGATAGCGTTGTTGATCATGGTCCCTTTACTGTTGTCCATCTTCTCGACGCACTGCACCATACGGAGGGGCACAACCACCTGAACATCTTGATCCTTCAAACACGCCAGCAACCTCAATTATGAGTTCCATGAATGATGAGACGCCATTCTTTCATGTCTAACATTTACCTTGTCCTCAAAGCAGACGTAGTTGCGCGAGATGTACATCCTTCCAGCTGTATTCTTTTTCTGAAACGGCAGCCAGAGGGAGCAAGCGGCATCACCGTCTAGTCGCTCCTTGACTGGCAGGCGAAACTTGCTACGGAACACCTCACTGCGCGCCCTCGCATCCAGGTCCCTCTTAAGATTGGGAATCTTCTTCCTAGAAATGGATAAAAGACATTGCGGTATAGTGGACTGTACGAAGTACCATGAGGAGTGTGAGAGACAGAATGTCTTACCGGTTGGCAGCGGAAGGCAGGCTTTCGTCTTCCTGGAATGTCTCCTCCACAATCAACCTGCACAGAGGAAGTTACATCACAATGATTGCAGTCTGCTGCGCGAGTCAGCAGTGAAAATCACGTCAATCAGAGACCAGCAGCAATAATGGGAATACAAAGCTCATTGTGTGTTACCCCCATACATATACATTAGATATATATTACTACTGCGATACAACTAAACCGGATACTTCCACTGCCGCAGCACTACTAAACAGTGTATTAATACCCCTATATTACTAGTGCCGGATTGGTAACATTCCCTTATTGGAGCTGTATTACTGGCGTTGTAGTACTAGCCCTGTATTACTAGCGTTGTAGTACTAGCCCTGTATTACTAGCCCTGTATTACTAGCGTTGTAGTACTAGCCCTGTATTACTAGCGTTGTAGTACTAGCCCTGTATTACTAGCCCTGTATTACTAGCGTTGTAGTACTAGCCCTGTATTACTAGCGTTGTAGTACTAGCCCTGTATTACT
>ERZ1740065.907-NODE-907-length-16996-cov-12.158668_pt1 | contig 16996 bp, 16 predicted proteins | sample MGYA00581738_ERZ1740065 | MGnify/ENA primary metagenome ERZ1740065 (study PRJEB43018, sample SAMN04849749) | marine metagenome | isolation source: floating plastic debris | place: Pacific Ocean | collected 2008-09-01 | study: EMG produced TPA metagenomics...
CACTTCTCTTCCCCTCTTCCTCCCTCTCTCCCTCCCTCCCTCTCTCTCTCCATCTGTGCCTATACCCATCCCTCAGCAGTATTTTCATAGGCAGAATTGTGAGTGGTGGCATTCTATTACAGCTCAATTCAACACAAGAGAAGATGGCGGGAGTTTCGTACCTCATCAAAATATTCATTGAGGAGAGAAAAATCGAGCTACGAATCTCGGAGAAATGTGAGCAGCAGCAGTTTCACAGTAATTCCACTAATACTGTGTTGCTCTGTATCCTGTAGTCACAGTCACTGGATCAGCCGGTTGTCATTGTCGATAAATGTCTTCTCTTATAACACAGGTTCTGGCTCGGGTGAAACTGAACAGACACGAGAGGATGGTGAAGTCTGGTACGCACTTCTTATTCTCACCTCAGCATCAATAGCGATCATGTAGATTAGAGAGTGATAGAGGGGGAGGAGTGATAGACGGAGAGAGATAAAAATACAAGAGTGTGAGTGGGAGAGAGAGGGAGAGAGAGAGAGAGAGAGAGAGAGAGAGAGCCAGGTGGGAGAGAGATGAAAGATGAAGACAGGTAGTGGGAGAGATCGGGGATGAAGCTGTATGTTGTGACGCAGCATTGTCTCTATCTGGTTGGATGGAGTGTATAGTAAGTGCCAGTAGTATATGTACGGTATGGTATACATACAGTATGATATACGTACAGTATAAGTGTACATACAGTGTAAGTCAGAACCACGTACCCGATCTGCTGCTACGTGTGACAGTACACAGGTTGACAGGCCCATTATTCTTACCGGATGTTCGGAGCAGTGTTATTGACCCACCCTGAGGCCATCGATATTGATCGCCTCACACACTCCTCCGTCTCTTTTATCAGCCGGCAAGAATAAGAAGCTGCAGAGTTTGTCTACCAGTTCAGCGTCTGCAGACACCGGCAGCTCGACTCCTCACCAGCCAGTCTCCGACGCCGCTGACACTAATCCTAGCTGCAGTACCAGTGGCAGCAGCGATGCTAGGAGTAGCTCTCTGACCTGTCCCGTGTGCAGCATACAGATGAACTGCAGTGCCGATGACATGGCCGAGCATGTGGAGAGCTGCCTGAGTAAGCAGTCGGGCGGCAGCGACGGCAGCGATCGTGACAGCAGCGGCTCTGATAATGAATTTGAATCCTATACTTGGTGTGGCCAGACTCGAATCAGAGCGACCAGCGTCCTCGGTAATGTCACGAAATCAGCCATCCATGCCTTCAAGTGTTCGAATGAGTTGCTGCTGGTGTGAGAGTAGTAACAATGCGACGCCACCTCTCTCTCCAACAGATGAGCAGGAGTTGGCTGCGTCTGGATTCAATCGGGTGAAGCAGGGCGAGGAGAATGACGTGAATGTGGTGGTGGATGATGACAGTGAGGTACAGTACGGCAGCACCCAGTACTCCGAGGCAGACGTCATACCGTGCGTGAGCGAGGAGCCTAAGGAGGCTCAGGCTATGTCAGCTCTGCGACAGGCTGTCATCAGGTGAGGAGTTATCCTCTCTTGCGCTTACTATTGGTCATTGGTCAGATGATAGTGATTTCCCGTCTGTGTTTGTTGCAGTGAATAAATGGCTAATTTGGTATTTCCCTGCACTTTGCACTAGCGTAGATTTCCTTTTTTGATAAGAATTTCCGGTCTTTCTTAGAATTGACGTAGCGGCTTCTCTAAGTAGCAAGTTTATTTGTTAGATCTTCGTGTGGGGCGGTGGATGATGGCAAGCAGAGCACGACGTCTAAATGGACAGGTACAGGCAGGTTTCTGTACCGTGATGACTTGGCGTCGATGTACTGGCTGACAAGTCGCTGCGTGTTTTAGATGACATTGACGATGATGAGGGCGATACGCAGGAACCGTTCAAGTGTCTCATATGTATGGACAGGTACAGTACACCACTGGTATCGGTACAATGCTGGCACGTCCACTGTGAGGAGTGTTGGCTACGGACACTCGGCGCTAAGAAACTCTGCCCTCAGTGTAATACAATCACGTCGCCGTCAGACTTACGTCGCATCTTCTTATGACCTCTCCTCATCGCCTGTCACATTGCAAAACTACATTCTCACTACTGCATTTTTGTCGCAAATATATGTTTATTGTTTTAATGATGTCATGTGACGACATTCTATATCATCACAATCCAGCAAAACAGACAGATTCCGGTGAAACATTGATGGTGAAGTAGAATAGGTATAAAACAGGAAGAGCTAACGGTCATGATTACGAAAAAGAAACAAACTAGAACAACTTGTTACCATAGCAATTCCAGAACTTGGTGAACTTGAACAGCTGATTGTAGAGATGATATCAATCAAAGCCTACTGCTACACTGAGCTCTAGCTCGTGTTAAAGTCACTGCTGACTGTCATCTCAGTGTGGAGGGGACAACTCCATGGACGACTTGCCAGACATGACCTTCCATTCATTGCAGCCATCAACAATTGGTAGCATGGTGTATTTCAGCTGTCACCATCAATAACACAAAACATCTTGTGTTCTCCATGAAACATACCTCCAGGGAGAGGCGTGTATGACGTGATTCGGTATATCTATGTTTGTATGATGAAACATCAACAGTAAGTTGATTATTAACGACTAAATTATACTGCTTATAGTTGAGAGTTGTGCACTCTTACACGCAGTGATTCCACAGCTGGAGATGTCTGGTGGAAAAAACAAAATAAATTAAAAGCAAACCTTTAGATTTAGACGTTGATTGCAAACTGACACTGTGATTTTGATAACCGATGTCAGTAAACTGTTAGTATAATAAGTTGATCATGATTTCAAGACAGCAGTTGGCAAGAAAAAAAAATTTCTTGCGGGCTGTGAGGAGATGGTAGCGGATGGATGAATATGGGGAATATGAGGGTGAGCGAGGGGATTAGATTGTAGAGAGATGGTAGCAGATGGATGTGTGGCGGGTACGAGAGATGAAGAATGGGAGGCAGCTGAGACAATGGTAGAGATAGAATGAGGAATGAGGATGAGAGAAACAAAAATTGTTGCATGGAAGGAAGGATGAGTGAGTCTGATGTGGGAAAATATATGAGAGCCAAGTGGAAATGGTGAAGGAGGACTGTGGTTGGATGGGAGATAAGGCAAACTAGATCGTGGAGACCAGTTTGAGTAGGGATGTAAATATACTTCAATGTGCAGAGGAAAAACAGAGTGAAGACGAGCACTTCCCCTACATAAAGTGTTTGCGTATGCATAGACATCCATATATCATTTTAATCAGAGATACAAGGGCTTTATGATCATTTATAAGGAGTTATCCTCCCTATATTCTATCCATTTGCCAAAATACTGTTTCAGACACCTCCTGACAATATGATTGAGGAATAAAAAGCACCTCTCTCACCCACACCAGAGGACATGGACCTCAAATCTGATAATCAAATAGCACCTTGTTCACACACCATCACCCAGATAATTACGAATACGTGGAGGCGACTGTGAAGGGGAAATGAGATACTAATGCCTCCATATACCAAAGGAGGACACAACAGTGCTGTAAAGAATGCAGCTCCTCGTTCTAAAAACGAAAAATCACAAATATGCGGAGGTAACTGCAACAATGGAATGAGCTATTGCTGCCTTAGCACGTTCACCACATACACCACATACGTTGTAGATGAATAACATATTCTGTTAATAAAGTGGTTATAAGGGAGTAAGGCTATCATGTAGTCAGCAGGCCCCCTGCAGACAGCTCTCCAACTCTCTGAACGCTATCTATCATCATCTGTGATATGTACTACTGCTCAACTCAAGACTTATCTGATGAGGTAATGGGTAATGAATAACAATGGTAAAGATCATCTTGAGTAGAGACTGAATAAGACAGCACTTGCTCGCATGCAATCATATCATCTAAAACATTCAGGTTACTGTTGGGAACGATTTGTTCCATGCATGCAGTTTTTGCAGTTGAAAATGCCAAATGAAAAAGCAAGCATGTCGAAATAGGAATTCAACCATGTCATATGCATTGCAGTACCTTCCGGAATCTACTGTGCAGATCCTGTGAGGATCACGAGTGCTGTAAGGAATGTGAAGAGGATTGAGGTGAGGATGAGAGTGAGGATGAGGAGATTCAGTTGTGGTTCAATTGCGGAGAGGAGGAGACAGCATTGAATAGATGGATGTGTGGCAGAGACGGAGGTGGAGGATGGGAAGGCGGACACACAAGACAATTTTGTCTGGGGAGATAACTCCCGTTGACATTGATCCCACTGCAAACATTGATATAAATGGTTGTGACAATGCATCTGCATGCTGCAGGGATTGCCGTCTGACGGCAAGATTCTGTCTATCCATGGCTTGCAGATGAGTGGAGGGTGGTAGAAGAATAGAATAGCTGAGTTTTATCTCACTGCATAGTATGTTGGACAGGCAGCTGTCAGCAGAAGAGTTTTCTGTATACCTGAAACAGATACTTAGTACTTGCAATACAGAAATGGAGAAAGCAATGATTGAGCGGAATGGAATTGAACTACTAGTGAAGAAGGAATGGTACAGAAGACATTGTAGGAATTGAATAGAGATTATCTGAAATTTTGTGAGGTTATTAGAATCTAACAAGATTTATAGTGACATACCAATAGATTTTTACCTGCATTAGAAACAACGATTCTAAACTGCCAACCAATGGGAGTTATCTCACCATGCAGACTGGGGCCGAACAAGAACTTTTCTTCAGCAGCAACGTGACATCATGATTCAACTAGAGCTTAGAAACTAATGCCAACACAGACAGCTGGCCTCCTGCCAAAGACTGATTTGAATTCAAATCATGCCATTACATCATGGTACGCAATGCAGAGTTGTATGTAATTACACACCTACTTCCTTATATGGTAGTGTAGTGATTGAACATTGGAATCACACAGTTGGTTGACAGCCGATGGTGTGTTTCAGCAGATTCTTCACAGCCTGGTTACTTATGGTCGTAACTCATAAGCAAATTAAATATGAAGAGATTGCCAACAAGACTACATTTCACATCATAACAACCCAACAAAACAGAGAGATTCTGGGTAACACAACGGTGGCAGGGGAGGTCTAAAACAAACCAAGCTAACAAACAAAATTTGCCAAAAAACCGATATAAATAGAAAAAACCTTTAGCACCAGATTGAGCAGCTGAATGCTGATTGTAGAGACAATGTAAGTCAAAGCACCCGAGTGAAAGCGCTACTGCTGAACTCTAGCTTGTATCGAAGTCACTGCTGACTGTCATCTCACAGTGTGGAGGGGACAACTCCATGAACGCCTTGTCAGACAAAGGCTCCCAGTTATAGCCAAGGCGCCTGGACACCTCGGTGAATGTAGCGTCGTAGCAGTGTGAGGCCCTACGCATGGTCCAGTAATACTCATCGTCCCAGGTGATAGTACGCTGCCAGTCGCAGCGTTTTATAATGCCGGAGCGGCGTACGTACAGCCTGCGGAGAGACTTTCCTTCTCGGGCTATGAGGATGAGTGTGCAGGTGGATATCCTGTCTCGTATCACGAGGGTATGCAGCTTGGAGCATGTCCTGACTAGGTTCACCAGATCCGTGTCGCAGCGATTAGTAAACGACCTGTTTCCGTGGTAACGAGGCAAGCCATAATGCCCGTAAACCTGTCGAAACCACGAATACAGAAGGAGCAACCCTTGATGGAGTAACATGGATCAGTAAAGAGTGGAGTACTGACCCTGAGAGACGTGTTGTACATGATTGTTATAGTTTCTATGGCCACAGAATACACGCGAGAGAACTTGCTGGTGTATGTCACAGAGATGACAGGTGCCCCATCCTGCCAGCCGATTTCGAACGCACTCTGACCGGCACATGAGAGGTGGACGCTCAGTGCCGGCGATTTCTCACTGACTTCTACAGTGGAAGAGATTCTGGTTAGAGCGAGGCAATCCTGCGTACGGTGGAAAGTTACACGAACTTTGGGTATTTCAAACCACTCCGCTCTCACTTTACAAACCAGTTCATGGACTGAGGTAGTGTTACAAGAGGAGATGAACATAAATTCTTCTTCTATCCCCAAAAAATTGCTTATTAGTGGGAGGAAATATAAAAAAACTACAGAATCCAAGCGTTTGGAGCGTGTACTGCCTGCACACGCAAATCGGTGATAGGAAGAAATCCTCTAATCTCTTCATTTTCTAGTCCTATGGCAGTGTTGGTTCCTCAGTTTTATGCATCTCCCTGTATGCAGTATCTCAACTCATGTAGATAACACTTTTTACGGAGCTATTTTCATAATTTCCTTGAATTCACTGCTGAATCAGTTACACGCCTCCGAGCAGCAGTGCATTACAACCTTATCTACAATTGCAGAACATGAGGGCTTGCTTGTAAATAGAGAGTTAAGCCCCACCCCCTTGGTATAACATTCCTTATACAATGCTATAGAGTGAGATACTTTCATTGCTATAAACTATGTTCATACGTTTCCACGTCTCTCTTTCAATGATGTATGACTCGTCACAGTAGTGATCCTGAACAATGTGAAGGTTGGTGACGCGGGATTCAGCTAGCCTCAGTACTATATAACTGTTGAGTTGTTGGGGGCTGACAATGAGAGTCCTCAAGTTGGGGAACATCCCCGCTATGAATAGCGGATAAAGATCCTACAGAAGACAGACACTCTGGTCAGTTCAAACCGAGGCGATTTACACCTGTATTAGATCGTACACACCTTGGTATAATTCCTGATCTCTAGGTGTTGGAGTGATGAGCCACAATTCTTTACAATACAATCGAGAACACCTGGTGCGTCTGCCAACTCGAGCAGAAGGTTGTTCAGTTTCAACAACTCCAACGCCTTCAGGTTGTCAAAAAGTCTTTTCAGCTCCTCTAGCAGCTTACCGCCTGGACAGGAGCAGAAGCGCAGAGTTATTAGCATGTTTGTTTGTTTGTTTGTTTTTTTTCTTTTTTCTTGCGTCTCTTAAACTAAATGTTGAGTTTAGTACAACACTGACCTGTTCCATAGACGAAGACGTCGCTCTGCTCCCTGCAATCGCAGGAGAAGGTGAAGTAGAAGTTAATGAGAGACGCCATCGGGTAATCTGGTTCATGGTATTCAATAAACATATTCCATATCCTCAAAAACTCAAAGAGATTGAAAAATTCGGCTATCGGCTCAATGCGAATAGTTTGCAGAAAAGCACCAACTTTCTTTAGACACATTTGAACCTACAATGAACAGGTAAATGCATCAATAACAAGTGTAAACACATCAATCACCAGAGTAACTTCTCATCATTGAGGGTACCTTGTGATGGCTCAGTTCTGTCCAGTAACCTTTGTGAGGGGTGAATCTTTGATGTGTGAATGCGCTTTCTGTCATGACCAGTTTTCGCCAAAGTGCCGGTGAGTAGAACACATCATACCAATGCTTACAAACAGTAGAGGCATGGTATCTATCCCTCAGTGATAGGAAGGAGAAAACCTAAATCAATCAGTTATAGTGAGTAATTGGAATGCAGAACTAGGGCGAAATTGGTTAGTGCACAGATGCCTCGCCTTTTCGAGAAGGAGATCAGGGAGTAAGGACCACGTATGTAGTACGTTTTCATCTTCAAATATCAAATCCTCTTCCGACACAGATCTGGCTTGATCACTAAAATCTTCTACACCTGAAGACTCGAACTCAGATGCAGGAGGCTCGCGTAGCAGTAGCATACTCTCTGCAAGTTTCGCCATTGCAAAGACGAAAATGCTTCGTCTTGAGCTTACATGATATGATATCTCATCACACGATAGAAAACACCATCATGATCGAATTATGCGTGCGAAAGACACTAGATCCACTAGATCAGTAGCATTAGGCAAGCTGCAAGCAGTCGGTATAAATCATTCCGCCCAGGAACTCGATGCGCGGAAGTTAGAGTATACAAGTTGCTTGGCTGGATGATGATCGCCGAAATTATATCTGCCCCTCCCTCAAGGGCGGAGCTTCACGCGAAACTTCAGAAACGATGGAGTCATCTTCTCCTGCGATCTGCAGCTGTAGCTGGAGTGCAGAGAAGCTCCCGTGTAGTAATATATGGTAAGGGTAGATCGATAAGGGAAGTGTAGTTCTACCATTTATGGTGGTGTGCTCACCATTCAGCTGAATACCGATGAAGTCAAGCCCTGAATAGCGAAATACTAGTGTATCTCAATCTCAACAAGGTAGGGATAGGAATAACTCTATTAAGTGAATAGGCTACCGAGTAATCAGCATTACGCTCCTCCCCTGCAGCCCTCCTTGATACTAGGATGCTACATTGACATTCCCTTGACATCAACTGATAGTCAAAATCTACGCTCCGATTAGCTTAAACAGATATTATTATCATATGTCACGCTGACGGCAGCGTACAGAGGATTCGTCTCCCCATGCAACTGATCTACCAGTGGGTAAGTTTGAGGAAACATAAAGGAAATATATTTTCTAATCACAAATTATATCACATTTCATTCTGATACTATTGCAGCAGCAGTACACGTAGTGGGCAGCAGCAGTACACGTAGTGGGCAGCAGCATAAACAAAAGTGAATAGAAGATTGTTAAGCGCAAAATACAAGTAGTAAAAAACAACATAAGCATGAAAAACAGCCAAGTGATGGATTATCTTGATCATGGGAAAACTCGGAATGTGACACTGCGTAGACCACCCGTGTGTTGACACGATACAGATTGGGTTTACTTGCAGATGCTAAGGTTCCATCTTATGGATAGGCCTTCGAGGCCACGTGTCGACCGACAACAAAGTTTCAGTTTTATTTTTAAGAGTGAGGACGGTCTCTCTCATAGGCGTGATATACGTCTCCAACCACTCAACAGTCGTCTCTTCACTGAAATACTTTGGTAAATATTTTTGCATTTTCTCCTCAGCTTTGCGGAGAGCCACAAGAGTGACATTGCATCTACCCCTGAGGTATTCCAGACGGAATGGCTGCGAGAATTGTCTTCTCATGTGATAGTCTTTGGACCAACCAGAAACCGACTGCTTGCCGTCGAGAAATCCGGCGTAGTAATGGGCGTTCTTTAGAGCATAAATACCTGGATGGAAGAACCGATGTATAAAATCCACATGACTAGTGAGATACAAAGGAAAACTGGTCAATTCACAGTTGATAGAATTATAGGAATACTTATCGAGAAGACAACTCCCAACTGAAAGCAGATTGGATGATTTACCTTCCAGGATCTCATGACCATGGAAGTTGCAGCGCGGAGGAGGAGCGTCTTTCTTGTTGAGTTTCCACTGTATGGGGCTGCTGGCGGAGCACTGCAGGATGCTGTTGATGTTGGCGAGCTCCCTCTTAGTAACGCCCACCTTACGTAAGGTGGTTAAACACACCGCCAATGACGGCACGCCGGCTGGCAGCAGTTCGCAGAGGGAGGCAAAGTGATCGTACCGCTGCCATCCTGTCAGCATGGTGCCTTTTACATGTAGTGCACTGCAATAATGATGCATGATTTGTTGATCACAAGCATAATTTGCCAAGCATTTAACTAAATCACAGAGAAAACACTTTTCAGTTTGGTCGCCTCGGTCTAGAAATAGTTGAACCTTTTGTGGCCATCAGTGCAACTATGATGACAGTGACAGAACAATCTAGAAAATGTCTGACTCATTCTACTGCTGCTGTACATCATGTGATGTTCTACATGGCAGCGTCAGTGATTGACGGCCAGAAAAAAAACACTTGCCAATCACCTGTCTAACAATGCTTACCTGGTCGATTTGCTGGCCAGTATTCTCAGCCAAGCCATATGATTCTCATAGTGGTGGTCAATGTCTGTTATAAACTGATCACTACCGGTAGCACCTGCAAGTACATGACAAATCATGTCATTGACCAATGTTAAATCCTGTTAGTACAGGAAAATCATTGGAATTGGTAAAAAACTTGGTGAATACACATCAAAATTAGTACAGTAGAACGAGATTATTATTTTATTACTATCGGCATTTTAGCACGTAGTAAAATATTTGCAATCTTACAATTTTTGCATTCCTGTTTCAGCCTTAGTTAAATATTGCAAACAGAAATTTTAGCGAGTCAAATTATAGCATTGTTTTCATATTAGCAATATTTCAAATAATAGCGTTTATAATTTTTAGTGATTTCTTTCCAGCTTGTGCATGTACTCCTATATAACATACAGAGCTATCGACAATATAGAGACAACTTAAATAGCGTTTTCTTCGGTCACTATTATAGCTATTATTGTGAGGTTACTAAAATATCTATGTTTACAGTATAATTACATCGGAAATAAATGCGCATCGAAAATATTTGCAACCGTCTCGATCGCAAAAATTATCGATTCGCAAAATAATTCTATTCTACAGTAACGAGGTCTTAGTATACAAGGGAATGCAACTCCCAAAAGTAGTTATGTTTTTCAACTTGGCACAGCATTTCCACCCTCAAGACCGGGTGCCCTATGACTCACTCAGATATAGTATTTTTTTGGCAGTCTATTGATGGTATCTGAAGATACACCAATGGCGGTGCTATGAGAGATACTGGTAGTCACTAGTTGTACCCGTACTCTCCTTCAATATGTGTCAGTCTGACCCTGAGGGAGGCTAGTGCTACACATCTGGAGCATGGCAAGTATTATAGCACTTTTAGGAATAAAAGGAAGAGCAAAAAAATATTGTTAATCGAGCCTCTCAAATGCATAAACTTGAAGAGGAAAATGAAAACCAGTAGTCAGCGAATATCTGCTCTACTCTACGCCACGAAATAACATCGTGGTGTAGAGTAGAGCAGATATTCATGGTGTACAGTAGAGCAGATATTCGTGGTGTAGAGTAGAGCAGATATTCATGGTGGCTCGAAACGAACACAAGATATCAAGAAAATCCACTAATGCTTCTACAGTACTGAAAACATTGGCACAGGAAATGCATATGATAAGCTGTAGTCAATTGCTCTAAAGCAATATTCAATTTGCTTGAGCCATTCACTCATTGCAGTGAGTGAAAGTGAAATTAGGTTCTCTGCAGCAATTGAAGAGCCAAATCGCCATCACCATCATCACCATCATCACATTCATATACTTCTAGTTGTATTAGATGTGTGACAATACTTTGATGCCGTACGTTTTCTCTAAATGAGGACGCGCATCTTACTCTTGTATGAATTCGGTAAATATATGTCATTCTGTAAACAAAGTGGCCAACATACCTGCCAACATATCAGGCTGAAAATACTGGAGATTCCGTCTTTTTGAATTTTTAGAAGTCCTAGTTCGAAGCCCCGACCCCTATGGCTAGGATTCTTTCATATTTGAGCTCAGCAAGCTCTAACTGATGAGTCACAGGAGAGCATTAGAAAACCAATAACAGCAATTTTGACCCTAAATTCTGGCATCTAAAATACAGGATTTGGGGATAAGGGTGACAGATATGGTGGCCAATGTGGCTGGGCCAATACATGCACACGGCCATTTTACTAGCTTATACTACTAATACCTCTGTAAGAAGCCAGGCTAATATACTTGCTTATTCAGTCACACTATTCACTTTTGTAGACAGTGAAGTCATTATACCTCATATGAAGTTATACTATACACTTCAGCAAACACATATCTCTATTCAAACCTCTTATCTATCTGACCAAACAAAGAATGCTGTACCTTTGAAGGCTGTAGCTATCCACACTGTCCTGAATAGCTGAGTGTATTTCATGAACATGTCCGGTTTCAGTCTAGCATCCGTGTTTGGGTGGTACATCCATACCACCGGCGTGACCAGCCGATTGACTCCAGACTTCTCTATTTCGGAGGCAGACGTGCCGCGGAACATGTCGTCCCACATCATCACCTCCACCAGCGGGTAGCTGTTCTTTATGTAACCTTGACATTGAAGCAAACGTGTCATGTGACGCTCGGGAAGGAGATCGACCAATCATGCGCATGATGACACCTTTAAAGCACTTACCTAACACCTGTTTCACATGCTGTAAGAACATGGTGTCTTTACTCATACTAAACTGGTTCATCAGAGACTGCGATTCGTTACTTGAACCCAACGCCCAAACCTCGTCACAGCCAACATGGATGTATTCCACGTCGGGCTGCAATGCCATCTGTTGGTCGATGATTTCCCTAATGAGATCCATACTCTCATCTTTGTGAGGATTAATGACGGGAGGCTGCCTCGGGTGCTGAAATGTCAAGGTCAAACTGATGTCATGCAGTAGCTAGTGGTGGTCGCAGTATATAGAGTACAACAGGCATTACTTCTCGAAGATGTTTGAACTCTGGGCCTTTGAGGACAAACTCCATGTGGCCAAACGTCTGCACCAGCGGTATCACCGTCAGGTTGCTCAACTTCGCCAACTCATAAATGTGTTTAACATCACCTTTACTATAGCAGTCGGCAGCAGCAATAGACGACAGTTTGCCATCATATGGAAACATGTCCTCCCATTCTGCAAACCAAAATACCGAGACACGTGAACGTATCGGCGCCTTAGCCTTAGTGTATCGGCACCTTAGCCTCAGTGTATCCGTCGCAGTGAGCCCTTACCCACTAGCAGACCAGTGGCGCCTAACTTTTGAAAAAGAGGAAATATGTCAGCGAGATATGACAACTTGGGAGCAGCGCCTTTGAGGTCTAGGTGGACAAATCGCTCCAATGTAGGAAGATACTCTTTGAGCATGTCTCTTTGCTCCTCAGTGAGAGACGGTGTGTTATCCTCCCTTGTGTCAGCAATGACTGGTTTTGGCATGGGTTTAGATACAGGCAAGATGGCGGCGACATTGTCTGGCCTAGGTATAGCATCAAAATCCATCCCATCTAAAACCATACTAGAGCACAGGCAAAACATGTACGCACAAGCATAGGAACAGCGTAGAGTAGCATAGGAGAGGTTGGCATCTATTACTTACTCGTTCATTATTAGTGGCTGGCCAGGCTGTCTGGGCTTGGAGGCCATCAATGTATAAATCACATATAAAACCACGGCAGCCAGAACATACATCAGCAGGCTAGCTGGGCCCTTATTGCTCCGTCGTGGCATGCTGTTTCCAAGAAGAGGTACGGTCATAATCGAATGGCTAATGGCACGATTATTTCAGCAAGCGTACGGTGCAGGGCAGGTATTTGAACCCTGCAGTGCAAGCTTTTCTAGCTCACTGGGTGACACAACTTTTGTCAGTAGTCAGTATCAGTACAGCACACACTTGCTTATTTATCAGTTATAGGTAACGGTTGAGTAACGAGAGAACGAATATGCACCTTTGGTTTTCTAGGTCCTTATTACAACGAGTTACATACAGCCATCACACAATAACATAATGACCGAAGAGGGTCGGGTCTTTGTAATGACACACTTGAGACGTATAGTAGCACCCATCCTTGCAAAACACAAGCGCTTTCGATTTCGATCTTCATCATCTAGTGAGCCCAGCACCTTTCTTTTTACCAAGGAAAATCATCCGAAGAGAGTGGATAACTCCCAATTGATGCAAGTTTTGCACTGCCTACTACTACCAATGATGAAACCACTGCTAAAACATAAAATGTGAGATTTTATGATTCTAGCAGCATATTTCGCCTCAGCTGCGAAGCTTCCTTCATAATTCTGGTGATCCTGAAATGAAATTTTTGCTACATTATCAGAATTGTCTTGGTTTTGCGTTCAATTGATAAATATCTATAAAAACCTACCCTGTGGTGTGAAGGTACACACAATAAAACAGCTCGTGATGCTACAAACAGTAGGAAAAGGCTATCAATGATGTGTAGGTATTTTTTGTCCATCCCTCACACTGATTTACCCACCTATCAATCAATCTATACCTTAATCAGACCCTCAAAATCTTCGGTCAGTTTTTCAGTCTGATCGTACCTCAGTATATCAGCTCAAGTCTACTCAGCTCATGAATGCATGTATTTATACAAATCTGACGGCAAGCAGAAATCTCTCAGATTATTCAGATGAGAAATTCATGTATAATGCTTAGTAGTACAGTGCGCAAGCAGTTGAATTCATTGAATTTTCACTCAGGTTCAGAGACTAGCTAGAGAAAATTGAACAGCAATAGATATGAGAGGAGGTAGTGAAAGAGGAAATGGAGTGCTGAGAGTAGGTAAGCTTGGACTGTCAGCGCGTCATTTACTACAGCTCAGGTGATGTAAGAAACAGGCTAGTCGATCAGCTTGTAGGCACTTCTGATCATCAGATCGAAGTAGGGGTCGTCATCGATAGATGAGCTGACAGCGGAGTAGTAGTTCATGAAGTCATCTTTGGTAACCTGCCAAATAAGGGAAGTTGATACAAGGGTACACTAGTTTGGTGTCTAAAGTTCTACTGCGTGACACATCACTTACACGATTGTCTGTCACTCCGAAAGTTCGGAGGAATGCGGCAAAGCATTGCAGCTCTGTCCACTCGCCGCTCAGGTACTTTTTGTGATTTTTTACGCTATATGTAGCTGTGCAAATCAGAATGGATTACTAAGAGTCAAATTTCCTGTGGACATACGTTGTAATAGTGAATGCGACGTACCGCGTAAATCTTCGACTGTAATCACATCATTGCCGTTCACATCCATCTTCTCAAAAGCCATTTCAACCAGCCGCCTCCTTCTCTGTGACATTGGTGGCTGCAAATGGCAAAATGTAAATCACTACACCTAATTATGTACTGGAGTCAGACGCACTGGAGTCAGACGTACTGGAGTCAGTAGAGGACAGAGGATAACCCAATATTTATAGATCACTACAATGCTCCTCTTCAGTCAATGAAACAGCATGGCCACCTACCCTCAGTGAATACAGAAACTCGTCAAAGCTGATGGTGCCTGATTTGTCGCGGTCAAATGCGTCAAAGATCTGCTTCGCTTCTTCTTTAGGAACGATCAGCCCATAGTTGTCGAGGCCTTTGATGAACTCATCAAACCTTAGCTTCCTGTCACCATCATCGTCGACTATACGGAACGACCTTGTAACATGACATCGACCAGTATAGAAGCGACTACATCCAAACAACTGTATCTCGCACAATAATTCCACTAATCATACCGCATCATAACATATATACCAACCTGCCTAGACCTCTTATACCACTGGCGCCTCTCGCTAGACACCGTAGTCTCAATTTCTCGATGGAATTAGCTGTTTTACTTATCCTTTCACTCGAACTTTTCATCAATTTGCTTTCCGTTCTAGGCGACAGAGCCATCTTGCGACTGTGCTCTATGCTAGTCTGTGTTGGCAAGCTAGTAATGCAATACTAAATAGATTTACCCAGTATCCAAGCGCCCAAATACTATGTAACTACATGTGTTTAAACTAATAGACTATTGTATACTCGAGCAAACAGCATGATAGATTCACCTTATCGACCATTTCTACCTGACAATTCCTACCCAACTTGATTTCACACTATCAATGAGAAATAATTGATTATTTTACTCTTGCACATTTTCTCTTTACAATGGAATTGTCCTACTACTTACTTGCGGTCCCATGCATCTGTGGTCTCAAGGAGACCAAAAATCGATTATCACAAACCTACCTCGGGAGTTTTCTCCTCGCGTTATTCCAGCGCGCGTCGTGACGTCACCCTTCGCATGGCCAATGATATGCTTCCCCAGCAAATTGCCATGAGATAAAAATCCAGCTCCTATCAGCAGTACGGCGGAAATCAAGAGACTTGGCACGTGTGTACGGAGTGGCTGTTCACGAAGACAAGCGACCAGAAATCAGAAAATAGAATGAGTGGGAAAGAAGTTATCTTGAAGGTCTGTAGCCAGATGTTATGAAAATAATTCTACACCGACTCTCATTCCATTTCCACATCGCCACAGGAAAAAAGAGAAAAATACCTTTTGGTTCTCTCTTGTGGATTTTAAACCGGTATTTAGTAAAACCTGGATGTATGCTTTAAAAACTAACCTTGCAGTGTTGAAGGTGCTGCAAATTGGATCGTTAAACCTTGATCTAAAGTCGACTTATTCGCATTTCATGTGTCCAACCAATCAATCAACCAACTGCAGATATACGTACGCGTCTCCCGCTTCTGTACGAAGCTCCATGTGTTGCACGCTGACCTTTGACCGAAGGAGCGTCGCATGCACGGCCGCTTTTGTTGCAGTTGCGGTGATGCAATAATTCTGTCATTTTATTTTTGTCACTCACTCTTTTATCACTAACTCATCGATGACCATTAGTGCTTCCCTTACCCAAACAGTGAAATGCTGGGTAGAGTTGTCTACGTATCCGCTATTTCAGGTGGGCATAATGGGTGGCACCGGCCTTGATGACCCCCAGATTTTAAAAGATCGGTCAGAGAAGCGAGTGGAGACGCCGTTTGGTTCTCCATCTGATGTTCTCATTACAGGCGTCATTGGTGACGTGCCCTGTGTGCTGCTAGCCAGGTGATCACAGTTAGATTGTTGCCAAGATGGCGTTTTGATAGTCAGTAACCTAACTGAAGCATTTTCTATATTGAGGTATGTCATGTTTCAGACACGGTAGGAAGCATGATAAAACACCCACCAATGTGAACTACCGTGCAAACTTGTATGCACTGAAACAGGAGGGCTGTACCCACGTTATCGTGACCACGGCCTGCGGCTCTCTGGCCGAGGAGGTGAAGCCAGGCGACATAGTGGTGCTTGACTCATTCATCGACAGGTAATGCCTCCCCTGCCTCCCAGTACCCCTGCCTCCCTCCCAGTTACCTCCTCTTCAGGTACCCTCACCTGTGAGTACCCCTCCCGGTACCCTCACCTGCGAGTACCCCTCCCATTACCCTCACCTGCCAGTATCCCTCCCGGTACCCTCACCTGCGAGTACCCCTTCCGGTACCCTCACCTGCCAGTACCCCTCCCGCACTCCCAGCCACCCAGCCTACCAGCCTAACAAACAACCAGACAAACACACACCCAAACAACCAAACACACAAACACACAAAACAACACAAAAAAAAACAAAACAAAACAAAAAAAA
>ERZ1740065.908-NODE-908-length-16985-cov-12.020851_pt1 | contig 16985 bp, 17 predicted proteins | sample MGYA00581738_ERZ1740065 | MGnify/ENA primary metagenome ERZ1740065 (study PRJEB43018, sample SAMN04849749) | marine metagenome | isolation source: floating plastic debris | place: Pacific Ocean | collected 2008-09-01 | study: EMG produced TPA metagenomics...
CCGATCTAGCGTCAGCCGATCTAGCGTCAGCCGATCTAGCGTCAGCCGATCTAGCATGTCGTGTGCTTGTGGAAATATGGTTTTTCTAGTGGCACACGAAGAATATTGTGCAAATTAGAAGAGGTAAAATCTAACGATGGTGCAGCTTCATCAGATTTCATCCATATCCATGTATAAAGCTAGATCCCACCAAGAAAAGTGCGCTACATGGAAGCTACATGGAAATTGGCAGGCTTGTCTCACCGTACAACTCGACAAAGCCTTGCATGAAAACATAGTAATTGTAATAGCATTCGTACTCATATCATTTTACACACTTTGAAAGTTTTAAACACAAATATACTTAAATCATTGTTGCATTATATCCTCACAATCGTTATTCATATCTCGAAAGCATTAGTAGCTATACATGTAGATGTAGACCCTCAAGTCGAAGCCAAGATGATAGTACAGTACAAGTACATGAGTATAGCGAATAAGTATGAATAATATTCTGAGGAAATATTGCATGACTAAATTTCAAAGCTATCTAGGTGCTGGGAGAGATATTAATTAAAGTGAAATAAAACTACACAATATTGTTAGGACGACCACAAATGAGCAGGGATAACTCGGTACGGAATTGAATTGACTACGCTTACGGTGGATGAAACGAGCCTGGCTCCTATGCTTTTTCTGGTTGAACGCATTTATGTCTCTTAGAGCTATTTAAACCTAAATCCTTCGATGGAAGGAACGGATACACAATATAGTTCCATTGAAAAAGAGCCGCTTACCGTTACAAGTAGATGCTACCGATGAGGGATGAGAGTGGATGTCTGGCACACTAGAAAACGACCTTTTGTGGAAACACACATCATTTAGATTACTTATAAGTGGTGGACCTACAAAAACAAGGTAATAACAAGGAAGCTTGCAAGTAACAGGCTATATTTTGCAAATGATTATACAACAAATACCATGTAATCTACGCAAGTACATAATAACATGCACACATGGTAACTTTCAAAGACGATGTGCTTATCAGATGGAATATTTTATCGTTACCATATGAAGAGCTTGGTTTGTAAGTACACAGCAATCGTGTGCGTGTGACGATGTGACTTAAGGCAAGGCGAACGAGTTGCTGGGAGCACGCCATATTTACAAACGGAATGCATGACGTAGTCTTGAAACTGAATTAATCTGAAACTACTCTCAGCTCCTAACAATTTATCAGCCAAAACTTGATTCAAGTTACATTTTAATTTTCATTGTATATTCAAGAGTTATTTTTTTTCAAAAATATGTTTAAACCAGATAAAGTTCTTTTTATTAACGGGATTGAGGCGACGCTTGATCTCTCATATTTCATACGCGCAAAGTGATACGAGACTAGAGTATTTGTAAACTAGATTTCATTGCACTAAAGATAAAATGGCGGCCCCCTATCTGGATCGAGAGAAACAGTTGAGATCTGTTTTTGGTTGGTTCCCACCTAATGAATCATAGTTTTCATCGCTGAATCTAATTATTTGGTAGTTCAACATATCTGTTGTGACTTTTTAGTGGGAAATATTCCATTTGAAGCAACAGAGTCAGAACTTCGTGAAAAGTTTGAGCAAGCCGGTCCCATAGTGAGCTTCAGGTAAATTAAAAGTCGAACAAATCGACTCTCGTGCCACCCACTCTACTGATATTTATTCGTTTTGTATCTGTGCATCGACAGGCTTGTACACGATCGTGAGAGTGGTAAGCCAAAAGGATATGGCTTCATAGAATATCAGGATATTGCCACTGCCAGCAGCTGTGTTAGAAACCTCAACAATGTGGAATATAACGGACGCCCCCTAAGAGTTGGACCTGCAGCTGGAGATCAGAACTCTGATATCAAGGCACTACAACAGGCGCTCGGTGGCCTCCAACAAGAGAGTCCGTATGGAGCTTCAGTTGAGCCCAGTGAGGCCCCTGAGGCTATTTCTAAAGTAATAAGTCTACATGATATTCTATAGTTTCTTATGATTTGGTTGTGGGGTGTCATTTATGCATGATATGCTTGTTTTAGGCTGTATCCAGTCTCCCTCCAGAGCAAATGTTTGACTTGATGAAGCAAATGAAGCTGTGCATTCAGAATAATCCCAATGAAGCTCGTAACATGCTGCTACAGAATCCACAGCTGGCCTACGCCCTACTGCAAGCTCAAATAGTCATGAAGATTGTTGATCCACAAGTTGCCATGGTAACACTGATATGCTGATACTAGTTTTATTTGTTCTCACTTATAATCTTTTCCTTAGCTCATGCATGCGCTGATTAGAGAGTAGCTCTGATGCAGAAGGAGACAATACTGATCTGATGAAGTTTGACGATAATTTCCTTCAAAAGCAATGGTTCAGTTAGAAAATGACAATCAGTCTGACTAGTTTTGTCCTATTCCATGATCCGCGACATTTATACGCAGGCGCTCCTGCACAGAGAGCGGGACGCAGCGCCCGCCCTCCAGACAGACAAGGACACTCCCAAACCTGTTTTGCCTTCACCGAGCACCAACTCACAGTTCAAACCCTCTGGTGGCCTTCTTGGAGAGCACCCTGGCTCCTCGGGTAGTAGCAGAATAGACCCCAGATCTGGACCTGACAGGTAATGCCCGCCCACCTTGATCAGTTTTCAGTGGCTTCCATCCACGATGACTTACCTGTACCACCAGAAAACTATGTGATTTAGTTTTGGGTGAGAAGCCATAGTCTACTCCTTACTCCTACTGCTCGGATTGTGTATATGATATCTTGGCTCAATCGTACCTTCCTAATCAAACACGATGTCAAAACCAAACATTACCATTTTAGCCTTAATGTTAGAAAGACAAACTCAAAGATTACAAATACTGTAGACTGGAATTAATTTGCGACGGAATTTTTTTGCGAATGTTCGAAATCGCAAAATATACAATCGCAAAAAATTTCAACGGTTGCATAGTGATTATAGTCGTGATGAATTTTCGCAAAAATTTTTCCATCCAGATTTCCTGGCATTTTCGCAAATATTTTTCAGCACCAAATAATTCCAGTCTACAGTAGTAGGAAATGATGATAATGTTAGCTCGAAGCATATTCCACCAAAACTTTAAGGCCTGTCTTTCTTTGAAGAGTGGGAGAGTGTTTGAAGTTTCAGTCTCGTTGGCCAGAAAGACGATCATTGCTGTAGAATACAATATTTCTATGCTTTGAGAACTCTAGTAGTTGAAAAATGAGCAGACAACTCCCAAGTAGAAACCATTCTTACCTACTTTCATGGCATTTACATCTCCTATGGAGCGTAGCCCTGCAGAAAATAGAATATCACGGAAATGTTTCAGTATATTTGATGGCAGAAGTTTTCCTTGCAACTCGTACAATTTCATTCATTTTTCAGGTGATTTGTTGCATGAAGCATGTAAAAACTAGCGAATAGTGCATTTTTATTCAGTTCCTTAACCCATCATCTTTTGCGTTGAAACCAGCTGACGTTTTGAAAGTAAGATAATGAAGGACAATCATATAATTCTCCTGCACTCATAACGTTAGCGACGGAGAATCCACGCAGTCAGCTGATGGTACGACTGTTACCGTCGGGACCGTTACCGTAGTGACCGTTACCGTAGTGACCGTTACCGTAGTGACTGTTACCGTAGTGACCGTTACCGTAGGGATTCCAGCTTGTAACTACTTGATCAGCATTGAAGAGGTTTAATGTTGCTACAATGTTCCACTCACAGTCTATGTCTATGGTCTTAATGAGTTTTATTTGACTCTTTTCAGTCACGGACCAATGGGAGGACACGACGGCGACAGATGGACCAATGACCCGCGAGGTAGGATTGCGACATCAAACGCCTATTACCTGCCAGTTAATACTACAGCTCCTTATGTTCATATCCGATTGTGTAGGTCCACCGCCCATGGAAAGAGGGCGTGACACGGGCCGAGACATGGGACGTGACATGGGTCGAGACATGAACCGAGACATGGGGCGTGATATGAACCGAGACATGGGACGCGACATGGGACGTGACATGAACCGAGATACAGGCCGAGACATGAACCGGGACATGGGACGTGATGTGGGCATGGACAGACGTGACCCACGTAATCATGATATGGATTACCGCAATCGCGGTGGTAACGATTTCTGGCAAGGCGACCCTCGCGATCGACGTGGACCCCCTCAAGGTAAATATTACCCACTGATCACAATGAACTTACATGCACGTACATGTATGTCTGAATATTCCAATGAACTAGACATGTAAGCTCTGTCTGTTCATCCACGCATTTGCAGTAGGTATCGCTGTGTTGATGAATATTCTATGGTATCCATAGTTACTGCACTGCGGTATCCATAGTTACTGTGGTATCCACCCACTAATGGTGCCGGTTTTCGGAGTCTTTATTCTATTTACAGTAAAGAAGCTTCATTCCTAGAGGATTGCAATCCGAACAGTAGCCATCGAATGGGATTGCGACTCACAACTCGTGGGTTTCAATCACACACCCCTCAAATCTCATTTTGAAAGAATCTAGCAGCACTCTTAAGGCTGGACCACACTAGCCACACTAGCCACACTAGCCGTATTTCATTTTCATCCGTCCGTCGCAGACGACAGTTTGCCGTAAACGACAGTAGCGTTCACACTAGGCGCTACTTAGGTGTAATTCGTAAACAAACTGTCTGTATAAATCTAGAATGCCAATCAGTGATTGTCTCAGAATTTTTTGCTGACGATAATGGAGTCCCGTATAAAACCTAGGGTGCTTTCGGATACTTGATGCGACTCCGTTGAGTAAATGATTGTTTACCATCGCGTAGATGAAGCTGCCCGTCACATCTTTACACGAGGAAATTTTCATTTCTATCGTGTACAGTTGTGTAAATATTTCACATCATGGATCGTTGCCGGGGACAACCTCCAGTGTTGACGTTTTTCTCAGTGTCAAGGTTGCACCTATTGAACATAAGTGTAGGTGGGAGAATTACACTGAATTTTCCATGCAGTCCGAAGGCTAAAGATGCGACGGCTCCTCACGTTAAGAATGAAATCCATTGTGGGATTTATTTTGGCCGAGAAAATGCATTATGGGAAACTCGCATATTATGCGAGGTGTTCTAATGATCGCATCAAAAGCTTGATGCGAAGGTCGCATCAAGTTTCCAAAAGCGCTCCTAATGGTAATTGCAAACTGATTTGCAAACTCGGCAGCCAATCAACTAGCACTTTACCGAAAAATGTCGTTCGAAATTCCAACATGTTGAGAGTTGCTTGCAGCAGAAAAAGTTGTCGGTTGCGAGCTAAAAATAGAAAGGAATGTATGTCGTCTGTGACTGACGGATGAAACTACGGCCAGTGTGGCCCAGCCTTTACTGCCATTCGGCTTTTGAACACTTAAAACACTTGGAGCTTCTCATTATTTTCATTAGATGAAAGTAAGGAATCCATCTGAAGTTAGCTGATAGCCGGCCGGCGCAGCCTGGCGAACTTCATTAGTTTCATGTCAACAGAGGCTATTAGGTAGTTGCTTCGGTTATACAAGCATCATTCTTTCATCATCTCCATCTATTCATCATATGACTAAGCAGTTTTCCCTGGATGTAATGTACTTGGGCGGGCTGTCTCTCACCATGTCTGCTGCAATCACCAATGCTAAGGCAACAGATGGCATGGTGGACATCTTATACTCATAGTTGCTATAATATTATTAAGCGTATAGCCCCGTTATCATCACCTGGTAGGGTTTCTATAGCAACAAAGAAACAAATCACACACTGGTCGATCTATGACTGCCGTACCGTGTGATAGCTGACTGCTGTCTCTGTTGTAGGTATGATGGACCATAGAAGTGACATGCGACAGCCGATGGGAGGTCCCAATAGGGGAGGGCCTATGGGGCCTCAGTTTGGAGGTCATATGGGTGGCGGCTCCTCCCAAAGACAGCAGCCAATGCCACAGAGGCCTGGCATGGTTCGTCACTCTTTCTCTCTATACCATGTTTCCTATCCGCCATGATCCCGTACAGACCACAGTCAGTCAGGTCAAGGTTGTGTAGGGGTCAAACACTGCTAAGCCTGAGTTCTTGTATCTGTGTAGGGTGGTGGCGGGCCATCAGATGAAGATAAGGAGAAGGCGGCACTGATAATGCAGGTCCTGCAACTGACAGACGAACAGATACAGCAGCTACCACCTGACCAGCGGCAGAGTATCCTCATACTCAAACAGCAGATCGGCAGCGGGAGATAGACCCCCTCCCTCTCCGCGCATCATCTATCATCTCAACTTATATCATGTTATGTTATCCATAGATGTCATTGTAAATACAAGCTGATGAAAACAAGTTAATAGGTCTGGTTTAGTTTCGAGTCTCCCTTATGTGCAACCCAGCTTTCATTAGCATAGCATTCGTATGCATCGGGCATGACTCGGCCTTTCGTGCATGACTCGGCCTTTCTGAAAGTTTGTTTGGTCATGTATGCATACACGTGGTTTGGGTCATGCATGTATCAGCCAATGACAATCCTGGATGTGCATACAGTCTGCTGGTATAAAACAGGCTACGTGCACACTTGGCTCCCATTCCGACACATCAGGCTAGCCCACATTACAGGTATGTCATTGTCACCCTATCATCTGCCATTATCATTACGATTGGTCTTATGGTTATTGCTATTGTCATCAGTATTGCCATACTTGTTGTATGTTATCGCTCACCTCTATGAGATGTGGTAGCATGGTAAATCTATGATGGTCTCTGTTGCTGTGATGTGTAGCCAACCTCTATGAGATGTGGCAGCGTGGTAAATCTATGATGGTCGCTGTTGCTGTGATGTGTAGCCTGTTCCAGAGGTAACACCCACCCACCAGCGTGTGACCAGCCTTGGTCACATGCTCTGCGATGCCACTCAGTGAATACAGAGACTGATGCATCATTTACAGGTTATCAGAGGGGAGAGAAATAGTCTTCAATCATGGAATCGAGGGAGCAAGCAGCAGACCAGTTACTCAACTTCAAGAAGGATCATATTCAGGTAGCGTGTTGTAGTAAAACTGAGTTGTTTGAATGTATCCAGCGGCTTCATGACCCAGTTCTATGAACAGACAATCGGCCAGTTGACCACGGCTAATGGAGTACCGATCGGCAACAAACTAGCCTCACAGACAGTTGGGCCACGAGGTCCCCTTACCCTCCAGGACCATGTCTACCAGGATGAAATGGCACACTTCGACCGAGAGAGAATTCCGGAGAGAGTTGTCCACGCTAAGGGCGCAGGTTTGTCAGATGCTATTCTCCAAGTCTCTTGTGAAGGGATGTTTAGTCAAATATTTTGAAGTGACTCACAATATCATCAAATACTGTGAAACAGATGCTGTAATATCTACAGTTTTAAATTCTCCTAAATGTTTTAGGTGCTTTTGGTTATTTTGAGGTTACTCATGATATAACCAAGTACTGCAAGGCAAAGGTATTTGAGGCCATTGGAAAGCGTACACCTGTTGGTGTGCGTTTCTCCACTGTGGGTATGTAAAAGAGCATTGCGTATCATATGGACGCTAGGTCGGAGGCGTCAACAGTAACAGTCTTATCTATTGCAAAAAGGCGGAGAAAGCGGGTCAGCTGACACTGCCAGAGATCCAAGAGGGTTCGCTGTAAAGTTTTACACAGACGAAGGGAACTGGGACCTTGTTGGCAACAACACTCCCATCTTCTTTATCAGAGACCCAATTTTCGTATGTTGCATAGCAATTACTTCTGAAACAAGAGACTCTAACCTGTCAATACTAGCCACATTGAGAGAGGGAGGGAGGGAGAGGAGAGAGGGGAAGGAGAGATATATGTGTATCCTTGTGGCATAATTTTTGCTGGTCATGATGTCACAATTTAGAACAACATTGAATAAATCCTTCAAGTTATGTTGTTTTTTAGTTTCCCAGTTTCATCCACACACAAAAGAGAAATCCAAAGACCCATTTGAAGGTAAACGTGTTCTATATGAAGTCCAGAGCATTTTGATCTTTGGCATTGGACAGCGAAGCATTCAAGGTTACTACTGATAGTATGACAACACCTGCACGCATGGGTGACAGTAACCAGTACACTGCGCTAGTCATATCTCTATGTGACTATCTCTATGTGACTATCTCTACGTGACTATCTCTACGTGACTATGTCTAGTCGTATCTTATCTCAATCACTGGGATCATTGAACATCCAGACCAAGGTCACTGGCAGTCACACAGTCACATGATGCTGCAAACGCAGTGTGACTGGCATCTACCTGCCTCTCCTCTTCAGGCATGACAGCAACTCCAATGCAATCAGGCTCGTAATTATAGAGCAGCAACTTGGTGTACTTGTTGTCTTTCCTATTGACGGGTGATATTAACAAACTAGGGATTCCTTGAGGGGATTCCATAACTTTTCCATTTATATAATTTAGGGTGCTGATATTCTGTTGCTGAATTGATATTGAGTAAAACTATTTTCTGAAGTCAGTTTGTGAACTAGAGAATTGACTTTGGCTCCCTCATATCGACTGGTCACTCAGCTCCTCTGTTGGCTCCATGTCGGAAGGAGTAAATGTGTTTTCTATGATGTCTGTAGGACCCGGATATGTTCTGGGATTTCCTGACTCTGAGGCCTGAGTCCATGCACCAGGTGTCGTTCCTGTTTGGTGACAGAGGCACTCCCGATGGCTACCGGTTCATGAATGGCTACGGTAGTCACACTTTCAAGATGGTCAACGCCGATGGAGAGGCTGTCTACTGCAAATTCCATTTCAAGGTATTTATTACCCTTACCTGCCTGTAGATTACAGTAGAGCAGGTAGCTATAAGTGCTTGCCTATCAGTGAAGGAGATTTATCTTTGCTCCTTAGACTGACCAGGGCATCAAAAACTTGTCAGCGGAGAAAGCTGCAGAGCTGTCTGGCTCCGACCCTGACTACGCAATCAGAGACCTCTACAATGCCATCGCAGACGGCAGCCCTCCCAGCTGGACTCTCAACTTGCAGATAATGACCTACGACCAGGCCTCCAGCGCTTCATTCAACCCATTTGACATCACAAAGGTCTGCATCCAAGTGATGCTGGTTGACAGAAGAGTTTGAATGTTTCTCCATATCCTTCCGTCAAAAGCATCAAAAACCATATTTTGCAATATGGTTTAGTTGGATGAGCCTTAAAAGCTTGGCAGTCGATAGCCTTGTTCACCCATATTCAAACTCAAAAACGCGTTTTATGGCAAAAATAGTAATGTAATTGGAGGTGGGTTTTTGAGGGAGTTATCCTCACTTCATTTAACTGGTGACAGGGGGGATAACTGCTGGTGGCAGTGGATGAGTAGATTCTGTGTAAATAACTGATTCCCTACAAAAAGAATAATTGTGTCAGGTGGGAGAAACCATTATCATTTGTTAGAATGTTCCTTTTCTTTCTTTTATCTTTTGTTTTGTTGGACTGATATTCAGATTTGGCCACAAGGAGAGTACCCATTGATTCCTGTGGGTAAACTAGTGCTCAACAGAAACCCTGAGAACTACTTTGCTGAGGTGGAGCAGATAGCATTCAGCCCCGCCCACATGCCTCCAGGAATTGAAGCTAGCCCTGACAAGATGCTGCAGGTAAGCATCCCTCCAAGCCTAGTAATGGTGTTAACTACGGTCTCTGAGGAACTTTACAGGGCTGTTGGAATGATTGCAGGGGAGACTGTTCTCCTACTCAGACACACACCGACACAGACTGGGTCCCAACTACCTTCAGATACCTGTCAACAAACCGCAGAACTGTCCTGCCAGGAACTACCAGAGAGATGGCTTCATGTGCGTGGATGGTAACCAGGGAGACGCTCCCAACTACTTTCCCAACAGCTTCAGGTACGCGCTGAATCCTATAAGAGAAACTGGTGGAACTGAACAGAACTGATGAGCTGTTGACATTTATGCAGCGGTCCGAACCACAACGCCAAACACCTGGAGCACGCTGATCATATGACCGGAGACGTGACTCGGTACGAGACTGGAGATGAGGACAACTACAGCCAGGTCACCGACTTCTGGAACAAGGTCAGTCACAGACAGAGATATCGCTCATCAAATTACCGTGAAATGTTTTTCCAATAAAAAGTTCAGATCAGATGGACCAATCAAATGGACCAGATCCAGCAAAATATTTATTCAAGCAAATTCAGTCACTTGCTGATTGTGCTTTGATGAGCAACGTCATATGTGGGTTGGTGTTAGTCTGTGGACAGAGAAGACAACTCCTACTGTTCCAGCAGTTTGCTGTTAGGGCATATTGGTCAATGATGCTCCTCACTCCTTACTCAAACCTATAACAATGTTTTACTCTTTATAGGTTCTATCAGTAGAATCGAGGCAGAACTTGTGTGTAAATATTGCCACCCACCTGCAAGGTGCCCAGGAGTTCCTGCGCGAGCGTGCGATCGGATGCTTTACCAAGGTCCACCCAGACTACGGTATGACAGTGATGAAGCTGATCAAAGAATTTAAGGTAATAAATTTTCTGTCTCCTGCCATTCCAGAGCTGCCCACTCCTTTTCTCTCCCCTCTCTCCCTCTGCTCCTCCATCATTCCCCCTCTCTCTCCACCCCACTGTGTTCCTCTCCCTCCCTCTGCTCCCCCTCTCTCTCCACCCCACTGTGTTCCCTCTCTCTCCGCCCCTATGCGTTCCTCTCTCTCTCTGCCCCTATGCACTCCTCCCTCTCCCTCTCTCCCTGTTTCTACTTGTTTTGTTTTATCTGTCTCTCTCTCACTCTCTTTCCCTCTCTCTCTCTCTTTTCTTCTCTCTCTCTCTCTCCCTCTCCCTCCTTCCCTCTCCCCTCCCTGTCCCCTCTTTCCCTCCTTCTACTCCTCTCTTTGTCCCTCCCTCTCCTCTATCTCCCTGCCTCTCATATGAATACTTGTTTAATTTCCAGGCTCAGAAGTGAGATACAGAACACACTGAATGAACTTGGGATTGTTGCACATTTTGCTAGAGTTGATTATATACCACAGAGATAGCTATGCCTGCATTAGCCTTGTACATCGGTATCATCAGAATGTATTAGTCTGGCTGATAAACCTACTGACACCATTGACCATTATTCAATTAACCAATAAATCAACTGATTACAATCACTGCTATCTATTCGATGGATAGATATTGTGATTGGTAATAATAATGATGTAAACAGGAGTGCTACTCTACCAATATTCATAGTGACATAAAGCTTTACTTGCGGGTACTAATTGTCAGGAAAACTGGATGTCTGCAAACTGAATGGTTTGACAAGTTCATAGGTATACTGATACTGAGCTTACATCCTTCAAAATGCAGCGTGATTCCATAATAAATTGAGGTCGCTTTAAATACACTGTAAAGCTATATGTAGCCATAGGAGCTATATCTAGTAACCAAAGCTATATGTAGCAATGAAATACATATGTACCAACAAAAGCCACATCTAGCAATAGAAGCTAAATCTAGAAAAAACAAAAAGCTTCATGAAGCAACAGAAGCTACACAGAGCTACAAAGCCAGATCTAATACTAGTAGCATGACCTATAAGTAGTAAGATGACCTATATACATGTATACATCGGCTATCGGCAGGCTGAATCGCCAGTGTGAAAGCACCTTTACTTCATCGCCTCCGCCCCAATTCGGCTGTGATGAACGATATCATGAGGCCTGCAGGATGTTGTTTCTTATACCTGGAGGCTCAGCTGAAATCAATGTTCTGCTTTGTGATTGTTGTCAGCTCCAAGCGTTCCTATCAATCCAATACCAATACTGATTTACTTTGGATAAAAGGTAGGTGAACAATGGTTGTTGCTACAAAGTAAGTTGCTTAGTTACACTACAATCCCACACATCAGCCTCGCGAGTCGAGGAGAGAGGAGCCTGTGACAGACACGTACAGACACCGGAAGGTAGGTAGATAGGGTCAGAGCAGAGGTAGACACCTGTTATTGCCATCCCCCAGGGTTTACACCGATATCCGCATGAATGCTGATTGGCTGTGTTTGAATTACTAACTGGATTAGATGTCGTGTAGATGGGCGGTGGTTTGGATTGATCGATTGGACGTCTGACTAAATTATTATGGTTCTTCCTGTTCTATTCATCACTGATTCTCTCCCAAATTACCACAGAAATTAGCAGCTTTTGTTACATTCAAAAGATAAATTTAATATTTATTTAATAAGCCAAGCTATTACTAATGATTTATACTAACCAACGCCTATTTGCTTAATGCATTGGTCGAGATTTAGTAAAAATTGAATAGAAAACAAATTCATTCATGATGGACATTCTGCTCTCGGATGACTACCTCTGTAAGGACACACACATATATCAACTATATACTCATCAGTGTGAACAATCCCAACCACCAGTTCTGAGGTAACCGTTGAGTGCGCTCATTGGCTACCGATGGACAGGGTCTGCTAGCGATGGATGGTCTCTCCGTAGTCCATCCCGCTCTCTCATGCCAATCATGGCACCAAACTGTGACTCAATATGCTATAACTTTGCTACCTATAACTCTTACTACCTATAATGGTACGGCGGTCAGTCCATCATCCCGCAGAGGTATCTGCCTACTCAACAAGTTGGCACCTTGTTGAGGCTTTGTTTGACTCGTTCTCAGGCGCGGACGCGATGGCCAGACGATGTGACTCACCAGTCTCAAAAAGGAGTGAGGAATCCCTAGTTATTCAAGCAGGAGTGGGGTACTCGCCATCCATGAGGGAGGCAAGGAGAAGAGATATGGAAGGATGTAATGAGAAGAGACAGCGAGAAGACAGGACAGCGTGATGAGAGGGGAGGCATCAATAACGAGAGAGGGAGGAGAGCCAGTGAGAGTGAGAAGAGCCGGTGAGAGTGAGAAGAGCCAGTGAGAGGGAGAAGAGCCAGTGAGAATGAGCAGAGAGACAGAGAGAGAGAGAGAGAGAGAGAAGAGCCAGTGAGAGGGAAAGGGGCATGGCGCTACATAGAAAAAGCCGTAGAGGAGAATAAGAATGTAACTTGTCAGCTTAGTGATGGCAGAGAAGTTATGTAATAAAACACCTACTATTATATAAAAATAGAGATTGAGGTCATTTGTTGAGATTGAGCAATCTAAGCGATATGATATAAGGGGATGGATCATTGTCATACAGTCCTTCGGGCGCAGATCAGAAAGGATTTCTTCTGACTTGAATAGTCATAAGTTTCCTCATGTTTGAGTGATGGTTAGAAATGGTTTATCTTTCCGAGATACTTGTCACAGAGGGCACTTGCAACTGCCTGCTGATTTTGCACTCTATGAGCTTTATGGAGGATAGGGCAGTCTAGGGAGATACAGGGCACCTGTCCCAGGCTGTCAGCTCCACAGCAATGGCGACACATCTAAACAACCAAACACAATCTTAGAGAATTTTCGAGTCACAGTTTTGGCCAGGGATCAACTATAACGTTATCTGTATTTCTCCCACTACATAATATACTGTACATCTTCATTTGATAGTGATATAACATGGAAATTTTACCGTTTCCTGCAAATCCTTGAAAAATAAAAATAATAGCGATTCCACATGAGAAGACAACTCCTATATAAGGTGCATAAATTCTATAGCGCAATCTAATACTGTAAAAGTGGAAAATTTAGCGCGGAAAAATATTTAGCCAATATAGTGATTAGAAGGAAATCGCTAATGATAAATACAACTAAATTTCCATCGGAGTTGTCGTCTCATAGTTAATAGGAAACTTACTGATGATCAAAGACATCATCATGACTTCATAGATGTTGATTATTTTTCATAGGGAAGGTATTGCTACTCTATTTCTGGAATGGAATCCATCCACAAACGATGACATTTTTTCTCATTATTTCGCTCATTTGGGGGAAACTTGAAATATTTTACCGCTACTGATTCCACTTTTACAGTAACAAGGATGGCGTCTCATCGCTATTTTTGTTACGGTTAGACTGTCGCTATCAAATCTGGTTCTACGACAGAAGAATAAAACACTATGGCAGGACTTTCCAGGTCAAAAATAATTTCAAGGTCATGTTAGTCAAGAATGACAATACATAGACGTCAGACTGGACCACAAATAATTCAATCATGTACCTGCACTTTTCTCTGGATAAAAGATATGGCAGTGGTGAGAATTGGATATATTGCGGTGGCAGGAGGAGAAAACTCCCAGTTGGTGTTGGCAGGTCAATAAGTACAGATGGTGGTGAATGTCACAGCAGATTAACTTTGTCAGACAACGAGCAGGATCAGTTTACCTGGTTGATAAAGTGCTGCAGGTGATGCTGTGCATAAACTAGTCGATTCAGCGCAACGACGGTCTGCTGGGCGCGCTCAGTCAGACATCGGTGGCAGACGTTGGCATGCTGCCCGCCCTCGCACATCAGACACTTGGCGGACAGGAAGTACTGCGGCAGCGTACTCTGAAAGTCAATTTAAACGATATGTCAGGACAGTGCAGGTGCTAGTAGGGACCAGTGGGTAGTCTGATGTGTCACCTTTACTGCGGCTGAGCTGGACTGGTCCAGCATACGAGTCACTCTTGGCAACTCGTCGAACCAGTTCTGGACGTTAACACCGAGCAGCGAGAACGCTCTGAAACAACCGAACCATGGTCAGCAGTGAGAGACAGACGGATGGACAGACAAGGAAAGAGAAGACAAACCTGTTTAGAGGAGGGAGAATGATGCGATTGACGTAATACATAGCGTTGACCCTGAGCTGGGGGTTGGTGAGCACATGGTACGGTTCGCGAACCAGATGAAAGAGAGGCTCTCCAGGACTGCCGCAGATGATGACATAGGGCACACGGTCGCCGGGCTGAGGCTCACTCCACGGATCGCGACTCCGCCTCTTCCTTCGGCAAAATTACATCACGTCAGAAGCAGAGAGTAATCTGACAACGTGGAGTTGTCTCCTCAGTTTGAGGCGAGCGACGATGGTAATTATGAGTATAACATATAGTTCACACGCTAAGATCTTGAACATATTGAACGAGAAGACAACTCTGATCTTAAATTGTCAGTTTTGTTATCCTCACAGTAGACTAACAAATGCTAACAACTGCGGGGCGGATGGAAAGGCTAACCTGGCTATGAGCAAGGCTGGAACTTTGGCTGATGGGTTGTAGGATTTCTCTCCCCTGTACTCTTTTGAGAATGTCAAGTCGTCTAACTTCACAGAGCCGTCGGTCAGTTTGGACAGCTGCTTCTTGACGTAAGACTTGACTTGACTGAGGTCACGTGTACTGAATAATGTGATCAGCGCCTTCTTCAGTATCTACGAGCGGATACGCATACGCGAGTGGAGACAGACAGACAGACACCAGAGGGCATGTGAAATTGAAAGCGTTGTTCCATGTTTTGTGCTACATTGCATAGGTTTATCGGAACTAACCAGAGAGAGATTGGTCAGAGAGAAGGTGAGGTGATCGTACCTTAGAGACAGCGGGCACAGAGTCACGTCTGACTGTCTCTATACCCTTAGCATCGTATACAGGCTCTGTCTGTGTCGGCGACTCGTACATATAACCAGCGTAGCGCTTCTTAGTTTGGAGAACAGAACCCATGTACACCTGGATAAGGGACAGTAGATAGTAACGGATCAGCAACAGAACCCATGTACACCTGGATAAGGGACAGCAGATAGTAATGGATCAGCAACAGGTAGAGAGATAAGGGAGGGAGAGAGATGCTGAGAGAGGGAGGGAGGAGGGGAGAGAGGGAGGAAGGAAGAGGGAGGAAGAAAGAGGGAGAGAGAGAGTGAGAGAGAGAGTGAGGGGGAGAGAGAGAGGGTGAGAGAGAGGGGGGGAGAGAGAGGGGGAGAGATGTTGAGAGAGGTGGCATAGGGAGAGAGATGGGTATTTTTAGATGGGTACCTTCTCAAGTTTTAGTTTGATTGGTTTAGGATTGGCAGCGGTGACAGCATCTCTAATCTCCTCTCCAATTTTGAACGCCTCCTGCAGAGATCTGCCAGGCACCAGTACAAACAAGCTGCAACACAGATCACATCAAACATCACTGACAGTCCCTATGAGTTTGAGTAGACAGCGTGCAAGGCCACTGGCAGCAGACCTGTCTGTATCGCCGTAGACAACGCGACACTTCCACCGCTCGCTCTCGTTCACCATCTTGATGGCGTTCTCCAGCGTCTCGCGAGCTTTACGTACGACACTGTCGCCGACCTTCAGACAAGGACAAGCTAGTGGTGATGTAAACTGTGCCACACTACAGGCCAGCAATAAGTGTAATACTGACCTCCACGCAGGGCATGCGGCCCGAGAAGTTGGCCGCCGCGTAGCCGAACGTGACGTTGGCGATGAGTTTCAGACCGAGCTGCCTGGCGTGTAGCAGCTTATGCAGGCCCTTGTCGGACTTGTACTGCGACATGCATCGCTTCACCATCAGCCGAGTGTCAAGGATCTCCTCCACCATTCTGTAAACGTGTGTAACATGGTGCGTGAAAATCAGATAGATACTAGTAACTTTAGCGACCTCACAATGATTAGTGCCGCATTTTAATCGAGCTATTTTAAGATAAACTGAGATTAATTGATCAGAAGATTAATTTAGTGCCACAAGATTAATCTTGTGGCTGGTTTGAGGGTAAATTATACTGATAAACCAAAGGTAATATGCTACAAAGATCTTTAAACTAGTATGATAGCATATTTATCTAAGCGAACTCAACACCAGTACCGCTGAATGCCACTGATGACCCATCAAAGGCGTTACAGTGATGTCAATGCCAGCTGCTGCAGCTGGCAGCAATGATACTGTTGTGAATTCTATATCTCAGGAACTAGTTTGTAGTGACAAGATTAAAATAAGATTAACTCAAGATTAAAAATAGTAATTGGAAGAATAATCGAGATTAATTATTTTGAAGAAATGCAGCACTAACAATAATACCTATAATACAATAACAATAATACCTATAATACAATAACAATAATAC
>ERZ1740065.909-NODE-909-length-16980-cov-13.831965_pt1 | contig 16980 bp, 9 predicted proteins | sample MGYA00581738_ERZ1740065 | MGnify/ENA primary metagenome ERZ1740065 (study PRJEB43018, sample SAMN04849749) | marine metagenome | isolation source: floating plastic debris | place: Pacific Ocean | collected 2008-09-01 | study: EMG produced TPA metagenomics assembly...
TATTCCCTATCATTACAATGCGATGACGTAGACCTGGGTAGGCGGGTCCCCAGGTCGACGTAGCATCCGGCTGTACGACCTAATTAGGACCGGAAATTAAACCGGCTGTAAATCCCAGCGGCTAATTAGAACAACTATGCAATAGCTTATGCCGCACCGACATGAGGTATGTTACATACATTCTGAATGGCTGTGAGCTTTCTCAACCCCTTTAAGACGTAATGCAACAAACACAAAGAAAACTGTGGTTTCATGGAGTGCACTGCCAGTCATTGCCACTGGACTCCTCCATAATTGCACTGGTTTCTACAGCTGTGATCAGAGTTGTCTAAAAATGAGATATAAACATACCACAGCATTGTTCCTAGGTGTTTTCCTCACAGCGGTGTTGCTTTGCTAACGTAGTTAAACCAGTTCCGCACTACAGGTACCTGGTCACTTTCTGCAATATATCAACAAAAGCGCTCGCACAGAACTGCACTCATTTATATCTCTTCTCGCTCTGCGCTGAGTACAAGGGCTTGGTGATAATGGTTAGAAATTTATTTATCAAATATCTTCATCCATTCAATACACAGTGACAGTAAGTGTATAAAATACATCTACTGTGAGCTAAATCGGTACACGTGACGCACTCCAGTCCACTGGAGGCGTTTATAGCTTTTTTCAATCTTCCATCAATATGCGTGCATGCGGCAAATGCGCGAACATGTGCCTCACATTCAGTGGAATATTGACAAAAGCCGTTGTTTTCTGTTGCCATCAGCAGTCTATTAGGGGCTCACAACAGCCCGGATAGATTGTGGCCAAACTAAAAATCCTTAGCCTACAAACGGCCATCTTCTGTGCTTCTGTGAGTTCCATATGTTCCTCGTCGCACCTGCAACCAATCTGTGATTCGTCATGTCTGGAACCTCTGAATGAAGCTCAAACTAATGTTGCTGCGTCTGTCTGCTTGTCTCTCGCTGGCTATTGGGTGTAGGCTGCATAAGCTATCTGGCTAGCTGGGGACTTGGTGGGCTGGCTGGGGACTTGGTGGACTGGTTGTGCTAATCATGAGTGTTATATCTGAATGATGCGATGTGACTGAGAGAGAGGAAATAGCTAGAAGATTATAGATAGAGCTTAGTGATGCTGTTATTATTGTTGCGGCGTTGTTTTGTTTGTTGCTGTCTGGCTATGGTGGGTTGTCTGGTTAATCTTTGTGTAGTGTTGTGTAGCTTTCTGGCTGGCTGGGGGCTTGGTGGTTATGTTATACTACACTTGACTGTTTTATCAGTAGCCATCAATCTGACATTCAGAACGACCAGTGCTAGTCTTTTTTCCTTTGAGCTTAGTGCATAAATGACAATGTATCTTGGCAGTCAACTCTAAAAGGACCAACAACGTAATTTTGATGCCCATTCTTGTGTTCTGTTTGTTTCACCGACGTTTGCGGCATTGTTCTTGAATTATTTCTTTTCCTTCTCATTAATTATTTTCAATTTTACGGACTATTTGGATTTCTTGGACAGAAATCTACTTATCATCCGGTACGAACCGAGGCCTGAAGGTCGCGCTGCCACACTAATGAATGAATGGTACTTACCACTCGCAAGTCGCGAGTGTGTTGGTACATACACACATCCCACATGTGCCGTTCAACTGCACCATTGCTCCGCTGGGCATATGTTCGCACTCTAAAGAGAAAATAATGGGAAAGCAATAACACAAATTGAAGTTACAAATACTGATATAGTCATAACTGTAATTAATCATGTACACGGATCTGGCTGTACGTGAGTCATAGACATACCTGGCACCTTAGCCCTGTGACTGTAAGTGCGATTTTGACACAGTGATCCTGCGATATAGGTGAACAGCAGTATCCACGTGAAGACAGCCTTCATGATATCAGAGTGGTGGTACTACTAGAATGATATGAGGGAGGGAAGCTGTCTGTGAGATTGTCTGCCGATAACCAGAGACTGGGATAGAGCACCTGTACCAGATTATTAGTCTCTTTACTGCCTTTATTCAACTCTCCCAGACGTTATAACTGCAGCCTTGAGTTGATAAAGAGGCTTACGACGTTACAGTGTAAAAGACAAAGGATAAGAGATTAGTGGATAAGCATGGTGACTGTGAGCGCAGATGATGGGTTACTGCAGGAGTCTGCACCCATTAGATCAATAGTTGAACTTAGGCAAGCAGTTTTAAAGGTGGATTCACACTACACTGATTCCGGGAGGTGCAGGCCTGACTGAAAGCTTAGTGTGAAGGGCTTTCTCAGTCGAGTGAGACGGTCGACCTGCTGGTCGGCAGGATTGCTTCTTAAACGGTTGAATGCGCAATATGTCGCAGGCAGCAGATCAGATAGCATATCCGGCTAACACAACTAAAACATGGCTCTTCCATAACTATCAATCAGTCGCCACTGTGAAAGGACCTTTTTGACTGGCCAGAATTGCTGTAGTGTGAATCCATCTTTAGATGGCAGTGGTAGAGAGCAGGAGGCTTACTTCAAGTAGTCAACCACTAGTTTTCCATATCATGAATCTATCGGTGTGGTCATGCTTCCGAGTTCTGTGGTCTGGGTTTCCATGTTATGAACGAACTCAGAATCTTGAACTGCAACCAGATGGGTGCAGGTGGATTGAGTCATCAGCACAAAGCAGCTATATATGCATCTCAGTGGGAACAGTGTCTCAGTAACTGACTCTCTGATTATACAAGTTACGGACAAAGAGCAATCTCAAGCACTAAATTTAAGCTCAGTTATGAGCTTTACAGAAGCAGACCTTGACTGTGTGACTAGTGTCCTTGTCTAACAGAGTTATAGAAGAAGGTACCCTTTCACTATTTCACTCCCTACTTGGTAGAGGCTTCGAAGGTGACAACCACTTTGAATGTCATGGCATAGCTACAGGGACTGCGATTCTGGTGCTAAGCTACACACCTCCCTTGTTCCCTGTGAAAAGGACATGAGTCTTAGATGCAGGAGCAAGACAACTTCAAAATAAAAATTCACACTGATATCTGGACACAGCTTCCAACCCCCCTCCCTCCCGCGGTTAAGATAGACGCATGAGTCTTAGCCTGAAATTTTTATTATATAGCACGCTGAAATGAAACTAACTGCGTTCTAAGCGAGTCTGCGACCCTGCGACATGTTGCAAGCTAAAACAGAAAAAAAACTCTGGCCAGTGGTAGCGAACACGGCTGTCACAAATAATAATTGAAATGTTTGTGTTTGCATGGGCGCAGCTTATTTTATTCCCCGCCCACTTCAGGATGTGACGTAACCGTGATGAAAGACAGAGCAATGGATTCTCGAAAGAAAGTGTGTGTGCGTCTCTACCGCTAGAACTTATGACTAGCTGTGTTTCTAATAAAGCATTGATAGAATTAATGAGCTGACCTACTCATCATATTTCTCATCACACCCCACATACATCAAGTAATCTGCTTCAATCTACACAATCTAGTAACAGCAATCGTTCTCACGAGAAAAGGCATTCGAATATCAGTACATATTCATCACATTTAGCGAACCCATAACAGAAGTTAGGAGTGATGAACAAGAGCAAGTTTATTCAAAGTGGTAATCAGAAAACAAGCCTAAGTAGCTGGTGGTAGATGCAGATTAGCTTGTCCAACGATGAGTTCCAAGTCGACAGCTGACTGTCGAAAGTAATCAACAGGATGATGTGAATTTCAGTCTGAGATCACGTATTCTTGTGATCGAAGCTAACAGAGAAACAAAAGCATTAAATCAAATATTTTCCAGGTAGGTTTCGCGTGTCGTATGATTTTTTCACAGAATTATTATTGAAATATTTGGCTTGAAATATTTTTGAGTGTTTTATTCAAAGAACTCGACATGTTGCAAGATTGCGAGTTCACTTCCTATCTATATATTTATCTTGCCCATGAAAGAATTGCTATGACATTGGACAGAAGAAAATATAATTTGAATCATTGACAATAAATTCAACACTTATTCTGAGACCAACTGATTTAAATCTCATGAAAACCTCAACCAAAATTACAGCAGCAACATTTCTAGTGGACAAGCAGACGTCCATCATATCGAACATTTCCACTAGAGCGGCTTCTGTGACTGATATAATTTCACTTACGTAGATCTCAAGAAGTAACTGTCCATTTTGGAATCTGATTTCAGATTAAGATTCAGTAAATAATTTTCCATCTCTACATATCAGTAAACAACTCCATCATCAGAAAATATCTTTTTGAGAGAGAGGACAACTCCCATCAAATCTTCATTTGCATATGCCTCGGGATCCAGACACCAGTTTTGAAATATGACTCCAAATGATAAAAGAGCAGAATTCATTCATCCATTCTAACCCACTATTTTGTGGCAGCATTTGTATTAAAAATATCGAATCTCATTTTATCGATGGAAGAAGAAAATATGTCTGTGACATTAATTAAAGATGTTACCAATGTAAAATACAAGCCCAGTATAAAGCGAACGTGCTTATAGTTTGGCAACTTTATCCTGTGTATCTTTGAAGCTACATTCACACGGAGGCAAATTTTTGGGCCATTTTAGCTTGCATAGAGATTGCCGCCGATAATCGCCTAGTATGAAGTGTGCCAACGAGTGCAATATTGTCAGAAATCCTGACTCCCTGCTATTGTGCAGTGCACCATTTTTAGGCGATATCGCCACTGCTCTAGCAAATAGCAAACCAACAACAAAGTCACTCATAAACCGGGAACAATAGCATGTGCAGCCTGCGTTCAAGCTGTATTCACACAGATACTTGACTGTGTAGCTTGACCGAAAAAAGAGCACCGAACTTGATGACATACTGGATAAGACTTTGGACGGAATATAGGGGGGGGGAGGGAAATTTGGATGGGATGATGGGATATTGGATGGGATATTGGGGTAACGGGATAATGGAGAGGGATATTGACTTTCATGTACTAAGTTTCATCCTAATGTTCCCACCGATGAAACTAGCTGTCATTTGCCTGTTCAGAGTAGTCTACATACTGACATACTCACAAAAGCGGCTGCACGAAAGCTCTAGTTGGACGTAGCAACCAAAGTAGTCAACAATATAGTGGCGATTATCGGCTGTGTGGGAATGGTGCCTCGCCAGTTATTGTGTTGTGTAATACTCGCTAGGGTATCGACTTTGACAAATTTCTCTCGCCTCTGTGTGAATTCAGCTTAGAGTGTAGCTGTAGACCTATATAGCCATCATGGCTTGTATCTAACAATGGTGATATGTCAATGAGTATCTGTCCAAGATATAAGAATTGCCATGTAGCGAGTTAAAAAAAGGTGGGAACAAGTTTGTACTATTAAGCTGCATTCACACGGAGGCGAGTTTTGGGCAATTTTAGCTTGCACAGAGATCGCCCGTCGATAATTGCCTAGTGTGAAGTGTACCAGCAAGTGCGATACCGTCAGAAATCCTGACTCTCTGCTATTGTGCAGTGCACCATTTTTCGGTGGTATCGCCACTGCTCTAGCCAATAGCAAACCAACAACAAAGTGACTCATAAACCATGCAATCATGTGTACACCTGAAATCAAAGAATGGCCTGAGGAAGAGGGCCCAAGAGTACGTAAGTCTGCCTAAGATCACTTTAAGAAGCCTGATGAGCCTGATGAGAGGATGACCAAAATGTAAACGAAAAGTAACTCCAGATAGGAGGCAGTTGTGCAGCGCGGGACACGTGCACCAATAGCAAAATATGCCACTGGTCAAACACATTCAACCATTTAATACACAGCAATAGTTTGTCTATGAAATCAAATGCTACATTCATTGCGAGCTAAATTGATGCGCATGTCGCACTCTATTGCGCTGAAGTTATTTACCGATCCTGGGAGCAGTCTACTACAGGTTTACAACAGCCCGGATAGATCATGGCTAAATGCGAATCCGTTATCCTACAATTGGCTGCCTTCTGCCTATCTGTGAGCTCTATCTGTTCCTCTTCGCACCTGAAACCAATCCGTGAAAGGCCAAAACCTCTGAGTGAAAGTCAAACCGACGAATTAATGTTACTTACCAATTGCAATACGCGAGCTCATCAGTACATACACACGCTCCACATCTGTCGTTGAATTGCACTAAACTACCATGGGGTTGAGATTCGCACTCTACAGAGATAATAAATCTTACATACTTATACACCCTAAACCCATGACCGCAAGTACTGATGTACCTATAGCTGTAAGTACCTATGTACACAACTGTAAGTATTGGTCCAAAAGATTGACTCTCAACTACCTGGATTTTATTCAACTTACTCAGATTGTCCACCCTTACTAAGACGATTCATACGACAATCACAAAAGTTGAAACTTGGAATTTTAACCATCATATCTCTGAGAGCTCAGATTTGTTCAAAATTGAACCAACTATGGGAAAAATTCAACCTCAAGATAGAGCCTTCATAAACAGGAATGAGGCCATGAGGTTGTATTCTGCAGATGAGTTGAGAAATTCAAAGTTTCTTCAATAAACCTAATTTAGTGTCCTGCATTCTACACAATGTCGAATGTGAATGTAGATTAGTTTCCGTGGCAGTGGTAGAGTTTGAGTAAAATTGAGATTCCCCAGATCTATCAGTCGAGAACTCTGGCAAAAGTCAGACACAATGAGTTACCTGGGACTTCACCAACTTCCGTGTGAATTCTATCCCAATCCTCGTCAATGTCACATAGTGAGCCTGTGATACAGGTGAGCAGGAGTGTCCACTCAAACATAGCCTTCATGATACCGGAGTGGTGGTACTACTTGAGTGATACGATGGAGGGAAGCTATCTGTTAACAGCCATAGACTGCGATAGAGGCCCTGTACAGGAGGGTCAGTCTCTCTACTTCCAGGTTATCCCAGACATAAGAGCTGGACCCACCAAACGTATGATGTTATACAGTGAAAGACAAAGGTCACAAGGTTACTAAAGGTGCCAGCAAACAAAGACCAGTTACTGCAGGAGTCTGAACCCATGAGTTCAATAGTCAAGCTTAAGTAGGGATAGTAGGCAGGAGTAGGCTAAAAACTCTATAGGAGCTAAGAAGTTGAGTGATCCTGAGTTATTTCTATGAGATATGTTATGTAACCAAGTTTGCTTAGTTTACTCCACTTCATCAGGAGCAGTAACCAATGAAGGAGACTAGGCAGGGCTGTGCCCTATCATTGGTTGTGTTATCACCCGCGCGCCACCCGCGCGCCACCCGCGCGCCACCCGCGCGCTATCAGTACTGTGTTTCTTCTCAGCTGATCAGTAATTGCGCTGTTCAACATACCACAGCACCGTGTTTCTCGCTCTGCAGTGCTATTTTGCTTACCTTGTGAGATCAGCACTGTGCTACATATAGCAGATAACCTTCTGCAACACATCAACAGGGGCAATCACCAGCTTATCAGTGGATGATAGATTGCAGTAATTTACACCATGATCATGTAAGTCGTGGCAAGTATCCGAAAACACTAAGTTCACCCTCAGAAAATTATAGAAGCAGACATTGACTGTGTTACTAGTGTTCTTGTGTACAGATGTTACAGAAGCAGGTTTGCTTTCCCGCGCTACTGTTTAGATTTTTGTTTTCATCAATTCAATACATGGCAATAGTGCATGCGTTTTTGTTCTGAGCTAAATCGATAGCACACACTCGAGTCCACTAGAGTCATGTGCCGGTCCTAGGGGCAATATACTGTACGTGTACAGCAGCCTGGATACTCATTGGGTGAAATAGAACCAATCAACCTGCAATTGGCTGCTCTCTGTTCATCTGTGAGCATCACGTGCTCCACTTCACACCTAAAACAAATCTGGGATACATAAAAAGTTCAGAATTTTTGAGTGGAGGTTGAAGTAATGAATGGATGCTACCCACCACTCGCAGATATCGCCTACTGGGGTACACATGCATGCCCCACATTTGCCATTATATTGCACTACTTCAACTTTGTTTGTCCGAGATTCACACACTACAGAGATACTGATATACGTAGCTGTACGTACTAACATGCATAGCTGTAAGTATTCATATACACAACTGTACATATGTGTGCACAGATCTGGCAGCAAGTGACTCGCAGACATACCTGTGACGTTGCCCAATTCCTCGTGAATGATAACTTTACACAGCGATCCTGTGATAAAGGTGAAGAGTATCCACGTGAAGACAGTCGTCATAGTAACGGAGCGGTCGTACTACTAGAATGAGACGCTGGAGACAAACTGTCGGTGAGATTTTCTCTCGATAACCCGAGACTGTGATGGAGAGCCTGTACCAGAGTGTCAGTCTCTCAACTGACTTCATTCCAAGCTCTCCCAGATTCAGCTTTCAGCTGATAAAGAGACAAAGACAAAGACAACGGACACAGTATTTATGAAAGACCAGTTACTGAAGGAATCTGAACCCATGAGTTCAATGGTTAAGGTAATCCGATATTAGGAGTGTGGTGGTAGATGGAAGTAGGTTAATAACCTTCAAGGAGTAAAGGAGTTGGATGGTCTATGAATGCTTGTCTGTGCATTGGCCTGTATTAATTACAGATGGTCACAGTACCATACTTGGTAGGAACGGAGGGCTTACAGAGTTGCTTCCAGAAGAATATCCATGGCTTCATATGGCACATCGCTTTGAGCTTGCAGTAAATGATTCACTGAAAGACATCACATGTTCCCTCGTCTAATGGACATGCATCTTAGGTGTGGGGAACACGGATCTTTTGCTCTTTCATAAACAAGTTATACAGGACCTACGCCATATCTTCAAAGAATGTACACTAGTTAGAAGTGGCATCTTCGTAGGGTCTGCAATTACTCAAAATTTGCAAAATGTTTGATGCACATGGACTGCATCTAGTTATCAAGACACTTAAGTAGTTGGGGCTGACTATGTTGTATGAAAACTTATTCAGGGCTCTTAATGAGGCCATCGCCTCTTAGAGTCAACTAAAAATCTCTTGCAAACCGGCTCTGCAGAATACAGTTTGTGAGCAACATGTGTACAGTAGCATTACAGAAAATGATTAGGTGCACGTAGCTCAACCCAAGCATCTCACAATGTTACCCAAACCTACACTCTGATGATGTAAGTACATGGTACCTCACGATATGTTGATGTCTAAGGATAAACAAGGCTGATGGCAACTGATCCGACAAAGATATCAAAGCGATGACAGAACGGCTGAGCAGCAATGGGTTTCGTGAGACCAATGCTTTCTCGAATGTACTGCAGACACCTGCAGACACTGTACCCGATCAGTCGTTGCATTGGCACATCATAGGTGAGTTACAACTCATCTCCATGGCAGCAAGGTCCCAGTTGTTTTCTGATCATATTGATCATTGTACCACAGGAGTTTTCCCGAGTGTTTTCCGCACTGTAGTGCTCTTTTCCTTGCGGTGCGAGACTGGCACCGCACTACATGTACCAGATTAGTTTCTGCAGCTCATCAACATGCAAAACTTTTATATATGCATTTTAGTGGAACTGGATCTCAGTAACCTATGCTATGATTATGCAAGTTATAGACAGAATGTAAACACACTCAGACGCTCAGTCAAGAACACTATAGAAGCAGACATTGAACGTATGACTAGTGTTCTTTTCTAACGGAGTTACAGAATCAGGTTAAGTTTTACTGGTGGAGGCTTTGAGAACGACAAGGATTTTGAATGTCATGGCATAGCTACGGTATCTGTGGTCCTGATGCTAAGCAAGCACCTTGCTATCACACCGATCCAGGACAGACCAAACTGTCATACCATTCTGTCAGCAGTGGTCACTGAGGGAGGCTGTCTTTAGGAGAGATCATCCCTCACAATTTATGCGCATCTGTTTGGGATGTCCATTAACTGAATCAGTCTCACAATAATAATGATACTCATTGATACATCCTCTAACCCGTCTATACTGATTATATGGACTTTGTGGTACTGGTTCAATGTTTATTTGCTAAACACTTTCAACCATTCAATACGCAGTGACTGTTCCGAGCCAAACCAATACATGTGACATAAACCAATACATGTAACATATTCCAGAGTTTTGGATGCACTTACTAGTCCTGGGGGCAGTATATTTGAGGGCTACAACATCCCGGATATGGCATGGCTAGATGTGAACCCGTTATCCTGCAATTGGCTGCCTTCTGCTCTTCTGTGAGCTCTATCTGTTCCACGTCGCACCTGAAACCAATCTGTGGTGCATGAAAATTACGGAACGAAATCCCGAGTGGAGGCTAAACTAGTTTAGCCCCCACTCGGGATTTTGGAATTTTCATGAATGAACGCTACTTACCAATTGCAATAAGCACCTACATCGGTACATAAACAAGAGCCACATTTGTTGTTAAACTGTACCAATTCACCATCGGGCTGGGATTCGCACTCTACAGAGATAATTAACAGCAAGTTCTGGTACAGGCATAGCTGTAAGTACATATATATGACTGTAAGTATTTGTGCACAGATCTGACAGAACAATGGTAGATTTACCTGCAACTTTACCCGTTTCAACATGAATGCTACACAGTGAACATGTGATACAGGTGAACAGGAGTATCCAGGTGAAGACAGATGTCATGATATTGGAGTGGTGGTACTACTCGAGTAAGATGATGGACAGAAACTGTGAGGCTGTCTGTTGATAACTGGAGACTGAGATAGAAGACCTGTACCAGAGTATCAGCCTCTCTACTGACTTTGCCCTAAGCTCTCCCACACTTTATAGTTATGAGCTTCAGTTGATAAAGAGACTTGCGATGTGAAAGTGTAACATACAAAGGCTACCAGATTAGCGGATAAATATGTCAACAGGAAACAAAGACCAGCTTCACCGCAGGAGTTTAAACTAAGAGTTTGACAGTTGAGTTTCAGTCGAGGATCATAGGTTTGTGGTGGTAAACAGAAGCGGGTTAGTAATATTCAAGCAGTTAATGAGTTGGATGGTGTTTCTGGTGGTAGGACGTTTTCAGATAGCTAAGCGAGGCCGGCAATGTAGCAAGCCTGCTAAATCGGGCGGTGTCCAGGTGGGCTGTTTGGCCCAGTAGTTGATTTTCTCTCCAATTGGGCTGCTTTCGTAGATAGTAGGAAAAATAGAAGACAACTCTCTAGTCATGTAATAAGGTCAAGGTCTCATCACTTGGTGCATACACATAAACACACACGTAAAAACATGCTAGTCATAACTATTTCGAATTCGGCGTAGCGTAGATTAAAGATCATTATTATTTATTATCAGGAAAGTCAAATTACTTAAATGAACTGGAAAATCCGTGCCTGGTAGATTTTGTAACGCTCCCAGTATTATTCCCGTTTTATTCCCAGTATTATTCCCGGTATTCTTTCCAGTATTATTCCAGTAGTTTAATGGTTGATATTTTCATTTTTTATTTTTTTAATTCTATCTTTTACTATTTTTTAATTTTTATGAATGCGACATCAAAAACAGCAAGAAAAGACACAGAAACTGAGAAATTCAGGAGTCTTTGTTTCCATTAGGTCACCTGGTGGTGTAGCAGTGGCGCTGTTTTACTCTCCTAACGGTAGGCGCACTGGTTTCAAATTTGTTACGCCCGTGTTACAACGGTATTAAGCCGGGTTCAGTCAGTATTTAACATGCTATCAAACTAACAAGCTGCCATAATGAGTGGAAGACATTTGACCTACTATTTTAATGCTTTTATTGTTATTGAGTAAATGAAAACATTTCTCTCTTTAAGAATCTGAAATCAGATAAACAAACATCTACATACTGAGATATGGGGAAGCAAAGTTGATGATATTATAATCTTTTCCTTTCTCCTCGTACACGTCGAATCACCATAGGAACCCCAAATGTTATGCTTTTTTCACCAAATTAAGAGAAGGAATTATTTTATGTCCTTTCAAAGTTGTCTTGAGCTAAGCAGATAGCTTTACCACATTAATTTTGGCCTTTGAATATAGCAAACTAGTTGGTCAATGACTAGAGTTGTCTTCTCAATCACAGGGAAAAGAAAAGAGTCTCGTATCATCAACTTTGCTTCCCCATATCTCAGGATGTCTGTTTAGCAATCTGATTTCAGATTCTTAAAGACTAAAATTTATTAATTCTCTCAATAACAAAAAAGCATTAAAATACCAGATGTCAAAAAATGATCGATGTTCATATAGTTATTACAATTGTTTACTGATGACAACTGATGGCAATTGACAGCAAAATGTGGCAGTAAGAGAGGGTAAAAAAGATACTACCACTGCAAAATACAGGCATTGAATACATAACAGAAAGATATGCATCTGTTCGCAGTGTATTGGGAACTAAATGCAGTTTCTCAGGAGAAGTTTGGCAGACACTCGACTACAAGTAAACACTAATAAAACTGTTAAAGTAAAAACCTCACGGTACGTAAGTCTCCGGTACGTAAGTCTCCGGTACGTAAGTCTCCGGTATTCCTGAGCGCCGGTCGCCTGAGATATTATTGGAGCTGAGACTCTGAAAAATGCCAGCATTTGTTCGGTATTTGTCTGGTCATCGTCCAGGATCTTGCCGGTATTTTACTGGTCTTTGTCCCGGATCCTGTGCCGGGAATTTACCAGACAAGTCCCGACGTGCCTGATAGAACCAAAAGGACTTTTTACCCAATTATCAAGTGCAAAGTTGATGCCATGATCCAATGAGTATCTCGGGCTATCATTGTAAAGTAAGGATATTGCAAGGGAAGACAACTCCCTGCTAGAACTTTTCAGTCTCTCAAGGCTTGTCCACATTAGCTGTATTTTCATCCGTCAGTCAGAGACAACAGTCTGCTGTAAACAACAGCAGTGTCTACACTAGACGCTACTTGCAGCCGCAGTTCGTAAATAAATTGGCCATAACAATTTGGAAAGCCGATCAGCAATTTTCTGGGAATTTTATGCGGCACTAATGCAGTCCAGTATGAAACCTAACGACGATTGCGTATTTTCCGGGAACTCAGCAGCCAATCAACAAACACTTTACTGAAAAGTGTTGTTCGAAATTCCAACATGTTGAAAGTCACTTACGGCGGAAAAAGTTGTTGGTTGCGAGCTAAAAATAGAAAGGAATGTGTTTAGTCCGTCACTGACTGAAAATACGGCTAGTGTGGCCCAGCCATCATTCAGCATTTTACTGGCGTTGTAATCGTTAGGCTTTTCCAGTATGATACACCACAGCGTCTCCTTCCCAGGTATGCAAATTCAACCACCACCTGATTACTGCCTTTGGCAAAGAAAGCAGATTGAAAAGTGCAAAGTACAAAAGTGAAAATTTAGCCTGTTTTACGCAACTCCTCTTGGTGAATTAGCAGATTGTATCTCCAAAGTTATAAAGAGTAGACTAGACTATCTTAAATATCTGTTATAATAGTCGACACAAAATTAGGACTCATCTCCCCTTGTTTGAACTAAATTTCCTTCAATGGGGCGAGATATGATCCCTGCCACCCTAATACAGGGTGAGCGAGAGTGTGTGAATCTGTTCCAAACCTATCTACCCTCAGATCACTACACATTCTTTAGCTGGGAGAGGAAGCGCCTGGGGATAAACTTCGACTGACTTACTGTGCATCGAATTGAGAAGTGATAGGATTGTGCCAGATGGGATAACATATTTGAGCGTATGTACTACAAGACTATCTGCCACTAGTGACCAATTATGCAAATCGGCATGTCTACTTGCAGGTCAACATTTTGTGTACTATGTGATTTGCGATGAGATAATTTTGCAAATATCTGCTTATAGCGACGAGTGAAAATAGCAATACTAGATGTATGTGATTTGGTGTGGATTTGTGATAGTGTAGCCTTCTTCTGTCTTCCACAGAATGCTGAAATCTCCCTAAGCTGAACTAATGAGCTCCTGCTAGACTCCTGCAGCAATAACTTGTCTTTGTTTGCTGTCACCTTCTTTATTCCCCATCTCGTGTCCCTTTGCTTTATACAATAATCCCCTACCGATCCTTTGTCAAGCCTGGTGTATAAAGCTCATGGGAAAGTTGAATGAAGGCAATAGAGAGACCGATACTCTGGTACAGTTCCTCACAGTCTCTGGTTATCAACAGTCAATCTCACAGACAGTTTGTCTCCATCCCTCACTCAAATACAACCACTTCGATATCATGAAGGCTGTCTTCACTTGGATACTCCTGTTCACCTGCATTACAGGATCGCTGTGTAGCGTTCACAAGCGGAGAGGTAGTGTTCCAGGTATGTCTATCAGTCACTGCCCATTGGATCTGTGTACAGCCGTCTACACTAGTACATGCAGCCATGCTCGTATTACTACTCATTTATCGTTTCTAGAGTGTGACTCGGCACCGTCTCGTAGCATCGTCCAGCTTTACAATAAATGTGGGGCGTGCATTTGTGCTGAAGAACTCACATTTTGCCACTGGTTAGTAGCATTCATTCGCCATTTTCAGTTTCACTCGCTGATTCTCTTTTTACATAAGACAGATTTAATTCAGGTGCGATGAGGAGCATCGAACGCTTACAGAAGAGCAGAGGGAAGCCAACTGTACCATGACAAATCATCATCGGGCCATGGACTACCCGTTCTGTTGTTCACCTATAGCAATCTGTCCCCTGATCCAGTAGGTGACTCCGACTCGAAAGAGAGGTATTGCGATTGCATACATGAAATATCACTGTGTAAGAAATAGATGAAACTATTCAACAAATAAACGTGTAAGCAGTGCAGCCGAGTCCGTATAACAAATGTAGGCACAGAGAGAAGAGAGATAAACATGAGACAATACGCAATGAGCTACGTTGACAACCATACCATACAGATATCTAGGCATCATTGGTTGTGGGCGGCCTTTCGGTGAGTATTGCAGAGAGACTGATATAACAGTTTTGTGTCTCAGTCAGTGATAGTAAAGTGCTTGCATAGCACCAGAAACACAGTCTATTGATTGGAGGCAACGGATGGCCAGTGCAGCCCAGAGTAAGCCGAGAGGTGCGGTAACGAGGCTCTTTCTTATCAGCTGAATCACAGTAGCTGTATCTACAGCTACTGTCATGGCGTTCAAAATGTTTGTAGCAGGTGAAGTAGTAAAAGTGAGCATTCAGACTAGAGCACCAGTGACAGAGAGTTTGAGCAAACAAACATGAGGGAAGAGTGATGTTTAGTGCTGTCACTCGGATGCGAAAATTAATCTGATTAATCTTGAAGATTGAAGAAATTGATCTTTGATTAATCTTCAATTAATCATCCACACATTCATTGAGAAAGATATAACCCATGCGCCTGAATCATTTCCCAACTGTCATCAAAAACTATTTCATCACTGTTATAACAGCACTTTATTCACCAGACTCAGCACCAGTGCATTACTCTTGTCATGAAAGTTTCAAGCACACTTTCCTCATGGATGGCCAGTGTTACAGCTCAACACACCGAATCAGCAGTTAATAAAATGCACACTGTACTGTATTGCAAACATGAGAGGAAGAAATTGCAGACAGAAATACGGAGGTAGGGGTTATCTTTAAATCAACAACATTAGCAACTGGCTTCTTCGTCAGATTCGTCTTATCGACCCGAGTATTCTGACACGATCAGCTCATCTTCTTCTAAATCCTGTGAGAGGTAGAAAGGGAAGCATTGCACATGTGCTCAAGGAAATCAGAGGAGAGAATGTGTATGTGGCTTTAAAACTAAGTAACATTGAACCTACAAATGACCGCAGGAAATCATCAGAGAACAGGACTTAGCACTCATTAGTCGCATTCGTGCACCGCGAAGCATTAGAGCGCAACCCTTCCGAAATTAGCAGGAACGCAACAAGCACAAATGCTAGCGTGACATACCCTGTGAAAAGAGTCGCGGTAATTGTTCGCGGGTAGGAATTTAATTTGGTCAAGTTAGTAAATGGTGATGTGGACAATCTGGAAAATGCAAGGATGGCGACAGAGGTTCAAGAAGTACAACGCGGTCATTTCAAAGAGAAATAGAAACGCAGACAGATGAAATTAAGAGCTGTGGCAGAGCGATGGAAATGAAACTAAAATTCAATTAAAGACAGTGAGTGGTATATAAGCGAGTTGTGTAGTAACTGTTTTCAGTCTTCCCAGAGGCACTCCTATAGGCAAGTGTTGACAGGTAGCATGGCTGTTTTTCTATCTCCTACAGATAAGTGTGTTTTATTCTAATTTCTGTTTGGTAACCGTGTCTTATTGTGTTCTAAAATGGTAAATAGAAACTTTGATTGGAAGTAAATGATGTTACTGCCTTATGTATCTCTCTCTCCCCCCCCCTCAGTTTTGCCTGCGTGATTGTTGGGAACTAGTATTAGATGAGTTTTTATCTTCCCTTGGTATAAAAGTCAAAATTTCTCCTTACAAACACGCAGTTGTCTGTAATCATAAATGTCTATGAAATTCTTCCTCATGATAAGTAGATTTTAGATGGAGATATCCATGCTTTTTACTTTGGGACGGCATGCTCCATGGGTATCTCATCGAATCTGTGAAGGTGGAAAAATCTGAGGCATCTACTCCAGGGTTGTTCGCAACATACGAGTTAATTGCTGCCGTCAACTTGCCATGGTCAGCCCTTAGCCTCATACTGATCTCGGCCTTTACCAGAGTCTGGAAATGAAAGAACAAGAAGCTAAAAGAAACATAGAACTACTTGCTAATATTGTGATCATATAGTGAAAGTAGGTGTGAAACCTGTGTGGCAGTTTATCTGAAAGTTGTGTTGCTGGATACTGCACTGCCTCGATCTAATGTCTAATATCTATCTAATATCAGTTTATACGCAATTGGTGCATAAAAAAGAACAGTATTTGCTACAGTGCTGTTGCCCAGTATATCTCACCATGAATAGGACTGTGCTAGTCCTCAGAATAATGGACTGCCGCAGGCCTTCTGAGACTAGTACTCTTTAAGTTACTGTATAGACAGAGCATGATGCTTATATCTGCTCGTGCTCAAGGGTGATAATTTATTTAATCAATGTAGAAGAGGACCTG
>ERZ1740065.910-NODE-910-length-16979-cov-5.149787_pt1 | contig 16979 bp, 19 predicted proteins | sample MGYA00581738_ERZ1740065 | MGnify/ENA primary metagenome ERZ1740065 (study PRJEB43018, sample SAMN04849749) | marine metagenome | isolation source: floating plastic debris | place: Pacific Ocean | collected 2008-09-01 | study: EMG produced TPA metagenomics assembly...
ACAAAAGAACCATTCAAATTAATACGGAGCTGGACAGTAAAGGGTTTGCCTGTGTTGCGATTCAAGATAATGGGATGGGAATTCCTGAGGCGGTTCAAGACAGGATTTTCGATCCATTTTTTACCACAAAGCCTGTGAGGCAAGGGACAGGCTTAGGGCTGGCGATCGCCTATCAAATCCTTGAAGAGCACCGTGGGTTGATTGACCTTAAATCCGATGTAGGCAAAGGCACCACGTTTACTCTTTGTGTCTCTAAAAGCTAAATTTTGTTGATTTTTTGACATTAGTTTCGGAGGATATTTTCAATCATTGTGAATTTCGTTAGGGCTTGGGGCAGTGGTTTACCCTAGGACATTCAGGTGTTTAGTATTTCCCTGCTTTTCCCGAGGCTATGACTGGACCGGGCGATCGCCATATTCCCAATCGAAATTGTTTTGACGTGGCGTTGGATGACTTGACGCCAATGTTGCAGGAGTATGTGCGTACAAAAGGGAACCATGTGCAGGCATTACTGCTGTACCGGGTGGGGGATTTTTACGAGACCTTTTTTCAAGATGCCTGCACCGTGTCGGAGGTGTTGGAGCTGACCCTAACCAGCAAGGATGCAGGCAAAAAGGTGGGGCGGGTGCCCATGGCAGGGGTGCCCCACCATGCGTTGGACCGATATGCTGCCCAGTTGGTGAATCGGGGCTATGCGGTGGCGATCGCCGATCAAACGGAGGATCCCGCCCAGGCTCAGGGACCCCTGGTGCGGCGGGAGGTGACCCGGGTGTTAACGCCGGGGACGGTGATTGAAACGGGGATGCTGGCGGCGCGGCGGAATAATTTTTTAGCGGCGGCGGTGGTAGCAGGCAACACCTGGGGGTTGGCTCATGGGGATGTGTCCACGGGGGAATGTTGGACCACCCAGGGGGAAGGGCTGGAGGCGCTGACCCAGGAGCTGTTGCGCCTCCAGCCATCGGAGGTGCTGACGCCGGTGGATGCGCCCGATTTGGTGGGATTGCTGCGCCCTGGGGAAAGTCGCGATTCGCTGAAAAATCGTGGGGGTCGCTTGTCCGATGCGCTGCCGACGGAGTTTTGCTACGCTTTGCGCCCGGCTTCGGCCTTTGGGTTGGATGAGGCACGCCAGCGGTTAATGCAGCGCTTTCGGGTGCGATCGCTAGAGGGTCTAGGGTGTGATCGCCTGCCCCTAGCCATTCGCGCCGCCGGGGGTCTTTTTGATTACATCCAGGACTCCTTTAAGGGGGGCAGCGACGGCAACGCGGAGGAGGGGGATCAGGTGCCCTTGCAAACCTTGAAAACCTACACCATTACCGACTATTTAATTTTGGATCACCAAACCCGGCGCAATTTAGAAATTGTGCAAACGGTGCGGGACGGGTTGCTACACGGCTCCCTGCTGTGGGCTCTGGATCAAACGGTGACCAGTATGGGCAGTCGGGCTCTGCGACGGTGGTTGCTTCAGCCCCTGCTAGAGATTAAATCTATCGGTGCTCGCCACAGCACGGTGGGTGAACTCATTCATAACACCCAGCTGCGGCGGGACCTCCAGGCAACGTTACGGCAAATTTATGACCTGGAGCGTTTGGCGGGGCGGGCGGGGGCAGGCACCGCTAATGCACGGGAGCTGATGGCCCTCGCCGATTCGCTGCAACGGCTGCCCGATCTAGCCCAGTTGGTGGCTTCCTGTGAGTCGCCCTATTTAAAGGCGGTCAGCCAGGTGCCGGAGCCGCTGGAAAAACTAGCCCTGCACCTAAAACGTTTTCTGCGCACGGACCTGCCCATTTCCATTACCGAGGGAGGACTGATTCGCGACGGGGTCAGCGAGGAGCTGGATGAGCTGCGATCGCGAGCAGTGGACGATCGCAGCTGGCTGGCGGCCCTAGAGCAGCGGGAGCGAGAACGGCTAGGGCTCGCCACCTTAAAAGTGCGCTTTAACAAAACCTTTGGCTACTACATCGGCATCCCCCGCGCCAAAGCAGATCTGGCTCCCGACGACTATATTCGCAAGCAAACCCTCACCAACGAAGAGCGCTACATTACCCCGGAACTGAAGGAGCGAGAGGCACGAATTTTATCGTCCCAAGATGAAACTAACCTGTTGGAATACGATATCTTTTGCCAATTGCGCAACGAAGCGGGACACCTGGCAGACCCCATTCGCTCAGTGGCTCGGGGGGTGGCTGCTGTGGACGTGCTCACCTGTTTCGCCGAAATTGCAGTGCTGCGGGGTTACTGTTGTCCGACGATTACGGGCGATCGCACCTTACAAATCACCCAAGGTCGCCATCCGGTGGTGGAATATTCCCTACCCGATGGCTTTTTTGTACCCAACTCCACGGCCTTGGGCAATCTGTCCCGTCCCGCCCCTTGCCCCCCAGAACCCGACTTGGTTATTCTGACCGGTCCCAATGCCAGCGGCAAAAGCTGTTACCTGCGCCAGGTGGGGCTAATTCAGCTAATGGCCCAGGTGGGTAGCTATGTTCCCGCCAAAGCTGCAACGTTGGGCATTAGCGATCGCGTCTTCACTCGCGTGGGCGCCGTGGACGATCTGGCCACGGGACAGTCCACCTTTATGGTGGAAATGAACGAAACGGCCAATATTCTCAACCACGCCACCGAGCGATCGCTGGTATTGCTCGACGAAATTGGTCGTGGCACCGCCACCTTTGACGGACTCTCCATCGCCTGGGCCGTTGCTGAATATCTGGCCAATGATTTGAAAACCCGGGCCATTTTTGCCACCCACTATCACGAACTTAATGAACTGGCGGCGTTGATTCCCACCGTGGCCAATTTTCAAGTGACCGTCCAAGAGCAGGGGAACCGCATTGTTTTCCTTCATCAGGTCCAACCTGGGGGAGCCGACAAGTCCTACGGCATTGAAGCCGCCCGCCTTGCAGGTCTTCCCCAAAAAACCATTCACCGCGCCCGTCAGGTGATGAGCCAAATCGAAAAGCATTCCCGTATCGTGACGGGACTCCGTAAGACCAACGATAAAAAAAACAAAAAAAATACAGAAAACAAATTTCCTCATCCTTCCAGTTCTCCCTCAGGGGCAACTCAGGGGAACGATGCCCAAAAGCAACTTGATATTCTCAATCTTTTTTAGGGGTGTAGCCTGTAAGCTCTGAATGGGGGAAGTTTGCTTTCAGCGCTAGCGGTTGTTTGATCAATTGAGTCTCAAGCTCAATGCCCATATCGCGCATTATTGACTTCGCCATCCGTCGCGATCGCCTAAATTCAGCGCCCATTGAAGCGTTTTTTGTTGAAACAGAGCGACTGATAGTACTTTCTCGTATGCCTTTGGATCCTTCGCCATCACAACCGATGCCCACGTCGCCTGACGCTTCGCCAGCGGATAATAAGTTGCCTAGCGATTTGCAGGTGTCCTGGGATGACTATCACCGGAAAATTGAGCAACTTGCCCTGGACATTCATCGGTCTAAGTGGACCTTTGATGTGATTGTTTGCATTGCTCGAGGCGGCTTAAGAGTCGGTGATATTCTGTCTAGGATTTATGATAAACCCCTTGCTATCCTGTCTGTCCGTTCCTACGGCGGCGATGTGGGTCGCGATCGCCTGGGGGTAACCCTCTCTCAGACCTTATCCACCACTGTGGCTCGTCTAGGACCTCACGTGCTCCTGGTGGACGATTTAGTGGACTCTGGTAACACCCTTCAGCGATCGATACAGTGGCTACGAAATAACCACGGGCAGGATGTGGAAATGATCAAAACGGCAACCTTATGGCGCAAGCCCACTTCTGCAGTGACGCCTGATTACTGTGTCGAGCAAGTGGAGGGCGATCGCTGGATTTGCCAACCTTTTGAGCAATATGAACAGTATCCGCTGCCTCCTTAATTTCACGTCAGACGGACTTCAGAAAGTGTCTAATTTATTCCAGAATTTTATTAGGCATGCTAACCTAGTGAATATACGGAAAATAGGCGAGTTACTGCTCCCTTGACATCCTAATATTTCGAACCTTTGGCTAAACTACGGCTTTTAGTTGCCTATCACCTAAACGTCTTAAAAGTTGAATGGGTGGCGGCAAGCGAGAATAGTATGTTGTCCTGATTTCAATATCTGAAAGTTGAAATATATTAGGAGTTGTGTCGAGTCTTTCCGTAGTGGCAGCTTTGCTCGTCTAAACTAAAGGACGCAGCATCAGAAGCGATTTAATGGATGGCTATCAGGGTAAACACCTTGAAAAGCATTCGCTTCGTTGCTGTTAACAGTGGGGTTTGCTCTAAACATTGTTTTCCTGAATCTTTCTGTGAGGTTTTAGGAAACCGTAAAGGCTTTGTTCGTTGAGGTTCATCATGACGCACACATCAGAAAGGAGTTCTAGAGCGGTTCAGGGCATGGCGGCAGCCATTGCTGAGCCAATGTTTCGTCCTTTGGGAGCCTATTTTGTTGATGCAGGCTTGATTAGTCCTGCTCAGGTTCAGGTGGTGCTTAATGATCAGGAGATGACTGGGCTTCGGTTCGGCGAAATCTTGGTGCAGCGCGGTTGGATTAAAGAGAAAACCGTTGAGTATTTTGTAGATAAATTAATTGAGCCGGAGCGGCGATCGCTGCAAAAGTCCCTGGCTTGGCAAAAGGGTACACCTAATAAAAATTCTGCTCACCGTAAAGGTTTTGTGACAGGTCCCCCGGCGGCTCCTCAAACGAATCGAAAAACAGGACAGGTTGCAACAAGTGCATCGGGTCGTGCCTCAACGCTGCGCCCAGCTGCGAGCCAGCATCGTAAAGGGTTTGTTTCACCCAAGCAAGGATCTGGAGCTGTTGTACCTTCTTCTGGGATGGAGAATGGGGCAGCTAGTGCGGCGGCGAATGCGAAGGAAATAACGCACGCCACGGACGAAATCACTACTATTTCTGGTTTGAGCCGAGACAGTGATTATGATGAAGTGGCGGAAAGTTTGGTTTGGGTTGGCTAAGTTTGTACGAGCGACACTTGAGTTGCCTAGACTCATGGGTAAGTATCGAGGATAGAACTCCTTGAGTCCTTTTCCCACAAACGTCTTTTGATTGAAAAATAGCTTGTACGCGCCATGGATGATTCTGCCGCTTCTAGGGGGGCTGAGTCGGATGCTGATGAAATTGATTTTGGGCGATCGCCGTCCCAAAGCATTTCAGGGCGGCGACCTCGCTTATCTACAGAGGTGTCAGAGGCGATTCGAGACGGTGGTCGTCCAGTGCCAAAGCAGCCTCGAAAGAGAGGGCTAGGGTGGATTCTGGCGCTTCTGATGGTTATTGGGCTGGGGGCTATTACCCTGTGGGGATGGAGCACGGGGCATCTAGACCTTTGGCTGGGAAGTGATTTTTTTGCCACCCAAGCTCCCAATGTGGAAGAGGTGTCGGATCCAAGCGCTTCACCCACCGTTGATGCTGACGATTTGCTAGGGCACTTGTCCTATGAGGAAGCGCCAGAGGATGACTTAGTGCCTATTTCTGCTGATGGACAGTTTTTGCTGCGCTCGGCGGCGGCTGAGGGCTTTCGAGAGCTGGACCAAGCGGCACGGCGGGACGGTATTACCCTGTCAATGATTTCAGCGTTTCGATCCATTGCCCAGCAGCAGCAAATTTTCTTCGATATTAAGGCTAACCGCCGCCAAACTCCCGACGAACGGGCAGAGGTGAGCGCCCCGCCAGGCTATAGCGAGCACCACACGGGCTATGCCATTGATTTAGGAGATGGGGCGGTGCCGTCGGTGAATTTGAGCGAGTCTTTTGAAGAGACCCGGGCGTTTCAGTGGCTGGAGCGTAACGCTGTGCAGTTTGGTTTTGAGCTGTCTTTTTCCCGGGATAATGTGCAGGGTATCGCCTATGAGCCTTGGCACTGGCGCTTTGTGGGCGATCGCCATAGCCTAGAAACGTTTTATAAAGCTCGTTATCAAGTTAGACCTCGCCCAACTCCATCGGTGTCAGGGGATGACGCCGAAGAGCTAGACGAGGTAGAGGATTAAAACACTCAAGACAGGCTAGAGATGCCCTCTTAGCGACATCCATCTACGGAGACCACGTATACGTTGCCGACGGTACCCACGTTGCCCACTAGGGTATTGACCTGGAATGGTTGTAGTACGCGGCTATTGCTTTGCCGGCGGGGGAACGCCTGCATTTGCACTAGTTCGTTGGCTTCGGTGACCACTTTTTGGTCATAGAAGCGGTCATTGGAATCATCGCCGTACTTTAAAAACGCTTTGACATTGTAGGTGCCAGAATCTTTGAAAAATAAATTGACGCGGAAACTGGTGAAATTGATTTCGGTGGGTACCACAAAGTCAGTGTTCCAGTTGCTGCGAGACACCAGCAAGCTAGGCAAAGATACGCGTTTGATCACTTCTGGGTCGCTGCCGCCGATGGGCTGAAGGGACAGGGAGCGACGACAGACAACCTGGGGAGGTAACCGCTGGGAATTTTGGGCTACGGGGGAACCGGCGCTGATGTTAACAGCGGCAGGGGATAGGCTGGGCGGAGAGGCTAAACCGATGAGAGGGGCGATCGCCAAGCTACCGGTGGCTAAGGTGCCAGTCATTAGGGATAGCGATCGCTTTTGAAACCCGGTGCGAGACCTGGAGGAAAAAAGATTAAAGGACATTGTCATGACGAAAAATAGCTATGAAGTCTAGGATGACCAAAGGTTAACTTAATTATCCCAAAGCGCTACTGTGACTGATTCCCCCTTAACGGACTCTGCGGGTTCGCCCGAGTCAATTGATCCAACCAGCCCTCGCGATTCGATCCAGTTGCCAACCACTCAGTTGGAAAAGGAATTGGAAGAGGACCGGCGATCGCAGGCTCGAGAGCTATTGCAACGGGGGAAAGCGGCCTATGAATCGGGACGCTACCGAGACGCCATCAATATTTTGGAAACGGCGACAGGAGTGGTGCAAAACCCCGTTTCTCCATTAGGGGGGGAGATTTCGGTGTGGTTGGTAACAGCCTATGAAGCTTTGGGGTTACGGGACAGTGCCTTGGGATTATGTCGGACCCTGTGTACCCATCCTGATTTTACGGTGCGAAAACAAGCACGGCGACTTTTGGAAATTTTGGAAGCGCCGCAGCTGAATCGCCCCAAGGAATGGATGACAGAAATTCCCGACTTATCTTCCATAGAAGATGGCGATTCTTCGCAGTTCCCCGTTGCTCACGTTCGACCCAAAAGTACAAAAATCGCAAAAGAAGATCCGGATTTGGAACCGCCCTTAAAACCTGAGGAGCGTCGCTACAATGATGGGCTATTCTGGGCGATCGCTTTAATCCTATTGGTCGGCGCTTTAACGGTTTGGGCAATGGTTTAAATCTAATTCGGCGACGAATCTAAGTTTTTTGAGGCGCGGTGGTGGCGATTAATCAACACATCCAGATTCGAACAGTTCAGCGGGACGATATTGAAACCCTGTTCAATATTCGGACGAGCGTCGTTGAAAATTACCAGCCCCGTGAAGAAATTGCCGCGCTGGGTATTACGCCTGACTCCGTTGCCATAATGCTAGACACGGACTGCTGCGGGTGGATTGCAGAGTTGGAAGGGCGGGCGATCGCTTTTTCCATGGCCAACGCCACTGAACGGACGATACTTGGGGTTTTTGTGCTGCCCGATTTTGAAGAGCGAGGCGCTGGACGGGCTGTGATGGAAGCGGCTGAGAAGTGGTTTTGGGATCAAGACATTGACGAAATTTGGTTGGTTACCGGCAACGATCCAAGCTTAAGAGCCTATGGTTTTTACCAACATTTGGGCTGGGTTGCGGTGGGCGTTGAAGGGGCTTGAGATTTTGCCGGAGATATGAAATTTATCAAGAAGCGTTAGGGGTGGTTTGTGTTGCCTACTAGTCTGATTATAATTCGATCCGCTTTGCTGCCTGATCGGGAGGCGATCGCCCAGGTGATCACCGCTGCCTTTTCCAGAGAAGGGGCAATCATTGTTGACCTGGTGAATGACCTAATCAAAGACCCTACTGCTCAGCCGGTGGTATCCCTAGTGGCGACCTTGCAGGAGAATTCTGGCGAAGAAGTTGTGGGATATATTCTGTTTTCCAATGCTTGGTTGGAAGGAGGCGATCGCTCAGAATCCATCGCCATCCTCGCCCCCCTTTGCGTCCATCCTAACTATCAAAAACAAGGCATTGGCGGACAGCTAATTGAAGATGCTGTCCAACGATTAACAGCAGCGGGTGTAGAAATAGCCTTTCTCCTGGGCTATCCCAGCTACTATCCCAGGCATCAATTTTCCCCTGCTGGTAAACAAGGCTTTGAACCCACCTATCCAGTGCCACCGAAGGACGCCTCCGCCTGGATGTTGCGAGAACTTAAGCCGGGAGCCGCGGAATCTCGATCTGGAAAAGTGATTTGTGCCGACGCCCTCAATGCACCTCAGCACTGGCAAGAGTAGTAAGACTGATCCCATTGAGGGTATGTATTTGCTAGGGCGTGTCATCAATTAATCTCCAGAAGCCTTATGCAGTGGAGAGTACGCGCCCTTTAAAAACAAACAAGGCTAGGGGCTAAAACCCTTACAGCTCTTGATTTAGGGATTCAATTGATGACAGCCCCTAGTTCTTTGGCGAGATACCGCTATGGCTGGCACCCTAACTCGCGCTTATACCGTTGATGAGTATCGCGATCGCGAAGAGACCGCTGAGCAACGTCACGAATATTGTGATGGGGAGATTGTTGCTATGACTGGTGGGTCGCGATCGCACAATAAAATCGCAGCAAATATTTTGCGGTTATTGGATCTCGATGACACCTACGAGGTCTACCTGCTCGATATGCGGCTGTGGCTACCGGAGGTGCAGCGAGGAACCTATCCCGATTTAATGGTGGTATCAGGGGAGCCAAGGTTAACGCCCAATCGAGAAGATGAAATTCTCAACCCCTGTCTGATCATCGAGGTACTGGCAAAGTCAACGGCGGCCTATGATCGCGGCGACAAGTTTCGGTATTACGCTTCCATTCCTGAACTGCGAGAATACATTTTGGTGGATCAATATCAGCCGCTCATTGAACAGTATGTGCGCACTGGGGAACAGAGGGCTGATGAATGGTTATTGCGGCGCTACACGGGATTGAGAGGGACTGTAACTCTGGAGGAGATCGCCCTGGAGCTGCACCTCAAATCTATCTACCGCGGTATTTCATTCAAGGATTAAGGCGATAATTATTGGTAATCGGGAAGCGCTGAAAATATGTCTCGTAGGCTTTTATTGGGAGATATCCATGCCCTTGCTTCCGCGCTGCCACAAGGGCATCTTTACCTAGAGGATGGTCTTGATGGAAAACAAGTCATGCAAAAAATCGATTTTGCGTTTTGGACCGGTGAACCCATGATTGCTGTTGAAATCGATTCAAGTCAAAAAAACTTAGAGAACATGGCTCCCAGGGATAGGCGCTATCGCGAGTCTGGAGTTGATGTCGTTTATTTACTCAACGATGAGATTCGCGATCAGGGTGTCTCGATTATGAGGTGTCTACCGCGAGAGTTGAGATGCGATGAATGCCTCAAGACGTTTCCTGCTAGAACGCAATATGTTGATGGTGTTGATTGGGCTGTGGAAGTGGGTTAGGAGAATGAAAAGGTTCGGCTCTGTTGTGTGTGAACAGCTGTGATGCGCGAATTTGAAGATCTCGAGGGGAGCCCAGCACTCAATAACAGGACACATAGGATTGAGGCGTTCCGAAACTCCTTTAAACTGATTAGGTTGTTTTTGAATGCCTGGCGCGACTGTTTCCGCCCATCTCTTAACCCATGCCCGCATTTTTGTTTGAAGTTGGTACCGAAGAACTCCCCGCTAGTTTTGTTGACCAGGCGATCGCCCAGTGGAAAACCCTGATTCCCGCGAGCTTGAAGGAGTCTGATTTAGCGGTGGAATCGATTCAGTATTTCGGGACCCCTCGACGGTTGGCGGTGTTGATTGAGGGTTTGCCGGAGCGGCAGGATGATAAGGATGAGGAGATTAAGGGCCCCCCGGCTAAGGCGGCGTTTCGAGATGGGGAGCCTACGAAAGCGGCGATCGGGTTTGCCAAGAAGTATGGGGCAACGCCGGATGATTTAGAGGTGCGTCCAACAGAAAAGGGGGAGTTTGTTTTCCTGAAGCATTTTGTGGCAGGGCGAACTACGGCGGAGTTGTTAGAGGAGTCGGCTCCCCGGTGGGTTTTGGATTTGGAAGGGAAGCGGTTTATGCGCTGGCGGGATGGGGAGTTGCGCTTCCCCCGCCCCATCCGCTGGTTGGTGGCCCTGTTGGACGACCAGGTGGTGCCGGTGTCCTTGACGGTGCGGGCTGCTGCTGAGAATGTCGAGGAATTGGTAGTGACGAGCGATCGCCAATCCCAGGGCCACCGCGTCCTCAACCCCGAGCTCATCACCTTTGCTATGGCAACTGACTATGTAGAAGGGTTGCGGGATGCATCGGTTTTGGTGTCGCCCCAGGAGCGGGAAGATTTAATCGTTCAGCAAATCAAGGACGCCGAAGCAGAATTGGGCAGCACTATTGAAATTGATGCGGATTTGCTGGCGGAAGTGCGCGACTTAACAGAATTCCCCACGGCGGTGATCGGCAAGTTCGACGATGAGTTTTTGGAGCTGCCACCGGAGGTGATTATCACGGTGATGGTGACCCACCAGCGCTATTTTGCCGTGGCGGAAAAGGGTAATCCTAGCAAGCTGCTGCCGAACTTTATTGCCATCTCAAACGGCGATCCCGCCAAGTCCGATATCATTGCCGCCGGCAATGGTCGGGTGATTCGTGCTCGCCTAAATGATGGGCAATTTTTCTACGATGCCGACCTAAAGCAGTCTTTGGAAACCTACTTAGCGGCACTGGAAAAGGTGACGTTCCAAGACAAGTTAGGGTCTATGGCGAGGAAAGTGGATCGGATGGTGCGCCTGGCGGACTTGCTATGCGATCGCCTCAATATCACCAACGATTCTAAAACCGCAGCTCTCCGCGCCGTCAAATTGGCTAAAGCGGATCTGGTCACCCAAATGGTCAAAGAATTCCCCGAACTCCAGGGAATTATGGGTGAAAAATACGCCCGTACTGGCGACGAAGGGGAAGCGGTGGCGATCGCCATTGGAGAACACTATTTACCCAAAGGCGCTGGCGACGCCCTGCCCCAAAGTGAGGCCGGTCGCATTGCCGCCCTGAGCGATCGCCTAGATACCCTCACCTCCCTGTTCGGCATCGGCATTATTCCCAGCGGCTCCTCCGATCCCTTTGCCCTGCGCCGGGCCGCCAATGCGATCGTCAATATTCTGTGGGATGCCAATTACAACCTGGACTTGGCAGAATTGACTGAAGCTGCTATCGGGGATTCTCCTGAAAATAGCGACGCCGTGGAACAGGTGAAAAACTTCTTTGGACAGCGCTTCCAAACCCTGTTGCAAGAGGAAAAAAATATTGACTATGACCTAGTTAATAGTGTGTTGGGAGATTTAGAGGGCGATCGCGACAGCCTCCAGCGGGCCCTACAAAATCCCCTCGACACCCTCGTCCGCGCCCAGTTCCTACAAACTCTGCGCAGCGACGGCCGTCTGCAACAGGTCTACGCCACCATTAACCGGGCGGCGAAACTAGCGAAAAAAGGCGATCTCCCGGGAGACGTGCTTGATCCCAGCACCTGTGTGGACCCCAGCAAATTTGAACAGCCTTCGGAAAATGCCCTGTGCGATCGCCTACAATCCCTCGCGCCAATGGTTCAGGAAGCCCGCGCCACCCAAAACTACGGCACAGTTGTAGAAGCGCTGCAATCCCTTGCCCCGGTGGTCACCGACTTCTTCGACGGTGACAACAGCGTGATGGTGATGGCTGACGATCTTGCCATCCAAAAAAACCGCCTCAATCTATTGGGACTGCTACGTAACCAAGCGAATATTCTGGCTGACTTTAGCTTGATTGTGAAAGGGTAACTATCCCTGAAATAGGGGCTACGAGTAGCCTTCCGACTTAGCCGCTGACATGTGCCAAATATTTGCCCCGTTCACAATCAAAATTAATTGGACATTCGGTCAATTACCGTCTAGTATTTTAAATCGTCGCCATATTTCGGACTTGCTTCCTTGGCAGCGCAGTTTATAAGCTCCGAAAGCAGATACTGAATTTGTTTTTTCTTTCGAAGAACCGATTTAAGTCTGGGCGCAACCGTTGCACCAAACGCGTGTAACATCCCAAGCTTTCCATCAGCTTGCTTTAAGCGATCGCAAAATATACTTGGCTCCCACTGGAGTTTCGTAGCCCTTCCGCGAGAAGGGGTGCAGTAAGTATTGAGTGCCCGTATGCAAGCGAACGGAAATTCATCGAGACTGCTGTGGCTAATCCTCTGGGCGAAATCCCATGATTAGTGCTGCCATTCTCTGATTTCAACCGCACACAAGGAGAGAGTTCCATGTCTCTTGGCATTCTCGGGACCAAGCTTGGCATGACCCAAGTGTTTGACGACACAGGAAGAGCCATTCCCGTCACCGTTGTTCAAGCCGGTCCCTGCACCGTTACTCAAGTCAAAACAAAAGAGACAGACGGTTACTCTTCTGTCCAAATTGGCTATGACGAAGTAGCCCAGAAAAAACTAACGAAGGGAGAACTGGGGCACCTGTCTAAAGCAGGTGCGTCCCCCTTACGCCATCTGCGGGAATATCGCCTGGAGGACGTGTCCAGCTTCGAGCTAGGACAAGCCGTCACCGCCGATATTTTTGAAGAAGGTCAGCTTGTGGATGTGGCCGGCACCAGCATTGGTCGAGGGTTCGCCGGTTTCCAAAAGCGCCATAACTTTAGCCGAGGACCCATGTCCCACGGTTCTAAAAACCATCGCGCCCCTGGTTCTATCGGTGCCGGTACCACCCCAGGTCGGGTGTATCCCGGTAAGCGTATGGCAGGTCATATGGGCGCTGTGCGGAAAACGATTCGTAAGTTGCAGGTGGTTCGCGTGGATGGCGATCGCAACCTGCTGCTAATTAAGGGCGCTGTGCCCGGAAAGAGCGGCAACTTGCTCAGCATCATCCCTGCAAATTTGGTTGGTCGTCAAGGATAGAGCCAACGGTAAGGGGAGTTGCTCAAGCAAAGCCCTACCGTCTACGGAGTAGCAAATGGTTAATTGTGTTGTAAAAAGCTGGGACGGCGGCGACGCTGGTGAAGCTGAATTTAATTTAAAAGTTGCCCGCGAAGAAACTGCGTCCCACGTGGTACACCGGGCGCTGACTCGTCAGCTGGCCAACGCCCGTCAGGGAACCGCCAGCGCCAAGACTCGGGCCGAAGTGCGCGGTGGTGGTCGCAAGCCCTGGCGTCAAAAGGGTACGGGTCGCGCCCGTGCCGGTTCTATCCGGTCTCCCCTTTGGCGAGGCGGCGGCGTCATCTTTGGTCCCAAACCCCGGGACTATTCCACCAAGATTAACAAGAAGGAGCGCAGACTGGCGTTGGCCACTGCTTTCCAAAGCCGTTCCGAAGAGCTTGTGGTGGTCGAAGATTTCGCGGATCAGCTTGAGAAGCCGAAGACGAAAGACTTGCTAGCGGCGTTGAATCGCTGGGGTATTGAGTCGGATAACAAGGTGCTTCTGGTTTTGGGAGAGCGTAACGACAAGATTTATTTGTCTTCCCGTAACGTGCCTAACCTTAAGGTTTTGATTGCTGACCAGCTCAATGTTTACGACGTGCTCCATGCGGATCAGGTTGTGGCAACAAAGAGCGCTATTTCACGGGTTCAGGAGGTGGACGGTGGCGCTTAAAACCAAGACTCGCTTAAATGAGCGCCAGTTGGCGGATATTGTCCGTCGCCCCATCATTACCGAGAAGGCGACCCAGCAGCTGGAATTTAACAAGTACGTTTTTGAAGTTAGCCCCAAGGCTAATAAAGCTGATATTAAAGCGGCGATCGAACAGCTTTTTGACGTGAAAGTCATCAAGGTTAACGCCTACAACCCCCCCCAGAAAAAGCGTCGGGTTGGACAGTTTATCGGTCGCCGTGCCCATTACAAGCGTGCTGTTGTCACCTTGGCTGAGGGCAGTTCCATTGAATTATTCCCCGAAGTTTAGGTTTCAAGGATAGCTACTAATTATGGGTATTCGTTCCTATAAACCCTATACGCCCAGCACCCGTCAGGCGACGGTTTCTGATTTTTCCGACGTTACTCGGTCCAAGCCAGAAAAGTCCCTGACTAAAGGTCACCATCGTAAAAAGGGTCGCAATAATCGCGGTGTGATCACCAGCCGCCGCCGGGGTGGTGGCCATAAGCGCCGCTACCGTCAAATTGATTTCCGTCGTGACAAGTTCGACATGCCAGCGAAGGTGCTGTCGATTGAGTACGATCCCAACCGCAATGCGCGCATTGCCCTGTTGGAGTACCAAGATGGCGAAAAGCGCTATATCTTGGCTCCCGCTGGCTTGGGTGTGGATGACCTCGTGCAAGCGGGCTCGGGTATTCCCATTGAGGTGGGTAATGCGATGCCGTTGGCAGAGGTGCCTTTGGGTACCGTGGTTCACAATGTGGAGCTGACGCCGAAGAAGGGGGGGCAGATTGTGCGCTCCGCTGGAGCCGGGGCTCAGGTGGTGGCAAAGGAAGGGAATTACGTGACCCTGAAGATGCCGTCGACGGAGGTGCGGATGGTGCGCAAGGAGTGCTTTGCAACCATTGGCAACGTCGGAAATGCGGAGATTCGCAACATCAGCTTGGGTAAGGCAGGACGGACTCGCTGGAAAGGGCGTCGTCCTAAGGTGCGCGGTAGTGTGATGAACCCGGTGGATCACCCCCACGGTGGTGGTGAGGGTCGTGCGCCGATTGGTCGCAGCGGTCCGGTTACCCCTTGGGGTAAGCCAACGTTGGGTTACAAGACTCGCAAGCGCAAGAAAGCTAGTAGTTCTTTGATTGTGCGTCGTCGTCGTAAGACGTCTAAGCGCGGACGGGGTGGGCGTAACGCTTAAGGCGATCGCCGGTCAGTTTTCCCAGTACAACAACCCCACTATCTTGTTTTTCCCACTTTTCCTCAGGTATAGCCGGTAACGCTTATGGCTCGTTCACTTAAAAAAGGACCGTTTGTCGCAGACAGTTTGCTGAAAAAAATCGAGGCAATGAATGCGAAGGGCGACAAGCAGGTCATTAAAACTTGGTCTCGCGCCTCGACGATCCTGCCCCAAATGGTGGGTCATACGATCGCCGTTCACAACGGTCGCCAGCACGTGCCGGTGTATCTCAGTGAGCAAATGGTGGGGCACAAGCTAGGGGAGTTTGCCCCGACCCGCACCTTCCGCGGTCACATCAGAGATAAGAAGGGTCGCAAGTAAGCGCTGAACGTTAGCGCATCACATGGCGCAACCATTGGCGCAGGAGATTCATATGGAAGAGTTTGAAATTAAAGCCACAGCCCGCTACGTGCGCATGTCCCCTCGGAAGGTGCGACGAGTGCTTAACCAAATTCGCGGGCGCACCTATGCGGAGGCGTTGGTGATTTTAGAGTTTATGCCCTACCGCGCCTGCGAGCCGGTTCGTAAGGTTCTGCGGTCGGCGGCGGCCAATGCGGAAAATAACGAAGGGCTAGACCCGCGATCGCTGGTGGTCAGCACTGCCTTTGCTGACCAGGGTCCGTCTTTAAAGCGTTTCCGCCCCCGTGCCCAAGGGCGTGCTTATCAAATTCGTAAGCCCACGTGCCACATTACCGTGGCGGTTTCTGGGGCTGCGTAGCCCAAAAGCCCAAAAGCTAAAGCTTAAACGCCTAAGGATTTGACCTAAAAGACGCCAATAGTACGAACAACACGGGACAGAAACATGGGACAAAAAATCAATCCGGTAGGTTTCCGCCTCGGCATTACCCAGGAGCATCGTTCTCGCTGGTTTGCCGAGGGGCAACGTTACCCGGAGCTTCTCCAAGAAGATCATAAAATCCGCGCCTACGTGGATAAAAACCTCAACAGCGCTGGCATTTCCCAGGTGCGCATTGAGCGTAAAGCTGACCAAATTGATTTGGAAGTGCATACGGCTCGCCCCGGTGTGGTGGTAGGACGCGGCGGCAGTGGCATTGAAAACCTGCGCGTTGGGTTGCAAGACCTGTTGGGAAGCCGCGATCGCCAAATCCGCATCAACGTGGTGGAAGTGGCCCGCGTGGACGCCGACGCCGTTTTGATTGCTGAGTATATTGCCCAGCAGCTCGAGCGCCGGGTTTCTTTCCGCCGGGTGGTGCGCCACGCCATTCAGCGAGCCCAGCGGGCTGGCATTGAAGGCATCAAGGTGCAAATCAGTGGTCGTCTTAACGGTGCTGAAATTGCCCGAAGCGAGTGGACTCGCGAAGGTCGTGTTCCTCTGCATACCCTGCGGGCGGACATTGACTACGCTTACCGCACCGCGAAAACTATCTACGGAATCCTAGGCATCAAAGTCTGGGTTTTCAAAGGTGAAATCATTCCCGGTCAGGAGAATCTCTCTAAGACCAATGCTGCACCTCCCCGTCGTCGCCAGCCGCGCCGTCGTCAGCAGTTTGAAGACCGTTCCAACGAGGGGTAATTAAAAATGCTGAGTCCAAAGCGAACTAAATTCCGCAAGCACCACCGTGGTCGCATGCGAGGAATGGCTACCCGTGGTAACAAGCTTAACTTTGGCGATTACGGGCTCCAGGCAACGGAATGTGGCTGGATTACCTCTCGACAAATTGAGGCGGGTCGTCGAGCCATGACCCGTTACATTCGCCGGGGCGGAAAAATCTGGATCCGCATTTTCCCCGATAAGCCGGTGACGATGCGCCCCGCTGAAACTCGCATGGGTTCCGGTAAAGGTTCTCCCGAGTTTTGGGTGGCGGTGATTAAGCCCGGTCGGATGTTGTACGAGCTTAATGGTGTGCCCGAAAGTATTGCCCGCGAGGCAATTCGTCTGGCGTCTTTCAAGATGCCGGTTAAGACCCAGTTTGTTAAGCGTACGGAGGCTTAAGATATGGCTCTTCCTAAGGTTGAAGACGCTCGCAAGCTGAGCGATTCCGACTTGTCTGAGCGGG
>ERZ1740065.911-NODE-911-length-16978-cov-10.849613_pt1 | contig 16978 bp, 11 predicted proteins | sample MGYA00581738_ERZ1740065 | MGnify/ENA primary metagenome ERZ1740065 (study PRJEB43018, sample SAMN04849749) | marine metagenome | isolation source: floating plastic debris | place: Pacific Ocean | collected 2008-09-01 | study: EMG produced TPA metagenomics...
CTGTTATGCTTAAATTATGTCTGACATTAAAAGTTATATGAATACAGTCATACATCGTTCTAACTGGTCTGGCCCCCAGGTGCGAGAGACATTTTTTGTGGCCCACTTGCTGAAAAGGTTGAGCACCCATGCTCTAGGGGTAATCAAGCAAACGGATTGGCTTTACGCTCTCTGATGTAGGTCAGTTTTTCCCCATGTTTTGGTTAGCCAACTTTGGCCAGCTGATTGTTTTTATTTAAAAGACCGATATGTAAATGCCTAATGGAACTTATCGATTGGTGTCGACTGTAAATATACAGCTCCCACATGACTGTACTACATTAATGGCTACCACTGTAACCGGGCAGTATAAATAGCTGAGGCCAGCAGCGAGTATCCACTGTTCTCCAGCGCTCACTGGGAGGAAGACACACAGAGTAAGTATTTCAACTCCTTAAAACCACTTCTCAAATCTAGTAATAATAAAGGTGCAACCTAGCTACTGTCATGTTCCCAGCGTATGATGCGCAATAAATTATACCATTTACCGCTCACTGCCTGCTGTCTGCCATTTAATACTTACCAGATGTTACCAGGTATATCATTTCTCATTAGATGTTCCGTCACTCTGCGTCCCATCTTTGCAGCTCTAACTTCGGTGCTTTAGGTGACAAGGTGAAGGATCTAACTCACTGAGCGATAGAAATAGAAACACTTCTGACAATGTCCAGTGTCCATGTACTTCTCCTGGCTGTCATTGCGCTCGGTAAGTACATAACCGATATGATTCCCAACGCTGCACTTCGCTGCATTGCGTCATCTGATACTCAATTGTCACCAGCGGCCGAGGCAATGCATCGCGGCTGCTTTCTCGACAGAACTTATGCGAGAGACTTAGCCGGATATCGGACAGAAGTCGGGTCACACAACAGTCCGCACTTATGCAAAGCTCTGTGTGCTGCGGAAGGTAAGTAATAAACATGTGCAGGATCGCCAGCCTCAATCTGGTAAAGAGTAAATGACAAAGTAAATCTGTTTGCTTTAGCTTTCAAGTACGCTGGTGTGGAGAATGGAATCTTCTGCAACTGTGGTGACAGCTTCGGTAGCTACAGTAAGCTTCCCAACGATGCGTGTGATAAGCCGTGTCCACTGGATCCAGAAAAGAAATGGGGAGGCCTGCTAAAGAATTCCGTTTATGACACTGGGTATCTTGGTGAGTTTTAGTCTGCGGTACTAAACCCACGTGCCTCGATTTCATGAAGATTGTGGGAAGAACCTGACGGTATAAATGAATTAGAGGGATTGGAGACACTGTGAACTAATTTTAGTGAGAATTCGTCATCATTTTGTATACAAACGATATGGACAGTGCCTAGTTGTTACCTAGTTCTGGGCAGGCTATTGCAGACTGTGGCAGATAAGTGATATGATATGATGACTGCTGGACTGTACAAATACTCTCTTGGTATTTCGGGTTTCTCACATGTACTATATTTGATTTCAGACCGCTGACTACTGCCATCTCTTCCCAACCCTTTTCATAGGAAGCAGAGATGCCATGGGCAGACGGACCTAGGGATACTTAGAACCCTGGTCTCAATTTACTTGCCTCCCTGCTTCCCTGCCTCTCTGCCGCCCTTCTTCCCTGCCTTCCATCCTACCTCCCTCTTACATCTTCTCAGGCACCCCCTCTCTCTCCCTCTCTCTCCCCCTCTTGTCACTCAAATCTATAGCTTCTGCCAACCCTTAAAACATAATTGTATAATTGTAAGGCTGCTAGAAATACGGAAAGTTTAAAGGAGCCATGAGGAAGGTAACCAACCTGAAAGGCGAGCTAACTGTAGAGAAATGCGTCAGACTCTGCAAGGATCAAGGTGAGGCACTGGAAGATGGTTTTTAACGATCAAATGTTCTCCATCCATCTGATCCTCAAACACTGCACACTGGGTGACCGTTGATCATGCCGCTGTCATCTTACAAAAGGTATACCGTGATTTCTAAGCGCTGTCATGTGACATGTGTATAATTTCTATTAGGATTTCTGTTCGCTGGCCTGCAGCATGGATACCAATGCTTCTGTGGAGGTCACTACAACCGATATAAGGAGGCCCCCAGACACGAGTGCAACGAGCCTTGCCAAGGAAACCGATACCAGAAGTGTGGAGGAAGGTTCAGGAGCTCAGTCTACAAGACTGGGTTTAATCACTCTACAGACACAGTTCCCGGCATTGCTAATCGTTACTTGTGTTTCTTTGTTTCACTTCTTGCGAAATGAGACACCAATACAATATGCAATCCCCCAACTGTGATACAATACGGCACTCACTCGCTGTATCCATGGTGATACCTGAGCTACCGAGTCCATCTCTAGATAAAGAAAACATGACATAAACTTTCCAGCAGAGCTCTTATCTTCGTTTTCAGAGGGGGCGGGGCATCACAGGACATGCCCTCACTACCCTCCAGTGCAGACAGGTTTTGTAAGCTTATCTGAATCAGACGGTTGTCAAAAGGGTTGAGATGAAGAGAGTGTCTTTCTGCGATTGGTTCTGAAGTGAAGACAACTATGATGGAAAGGTAAAATTATCCAGCAATGGTAGAGTAGAAATTTGTTAAAGCTCTGCGAGATGTGGGTGGTACAGTAGGCTCCAGGTCTAAATAGGACTCTTGGGCTGATCAAGTGAAGTATCACTCCTCAGAAGAGTACTCTGGAATGTTATGCGTTGGGATGTAGACTATTATCCTTCATATGAGGCACCATTGCATCTTCGGATGGAAAGGTGCACTGGGGTTGGGTTGCATCAATGATTAGCTGATGGAAAGGTTTAGTCAGGAACTTTAGGCATCTTCAGTAGATAAAAGTGACCTGGAGATTAAAAACTGCTCCCAGGATTATAATCCTTCCACTATCCTTAGCAGTGACCTGGAGTTGTCTTCTTTTTTATGGCGCTACAGCAGAAAGCTGTGGAGAATTGGAATGTTTCGTCTAAACAATGAATCATCTAAACAATGAATCCTCTCTCCAGATTCAAATAAACGCTCCGAGCAAACCATACATGACCTGCATACTATATGCTGTAATAAATGCGTTTGAGGATGGAAATATGATTATCCCAGAATGGAGAAGAAATCTAAATAGAATAGAGTGGTATGGATGACATATGGACCCAGGAGTACATCGTAAGTTTTTGCCAAGCCAGCCTCTATTTCAGGATTATAGCTGAGAGCCAATAGCTGCCAGTAAACACCATTACTTCACACAAATGCGTGGTGTGGAAGGGCTATATACTGGTACAATGGCTTCAACCAATGCGCTGTGAAGGATGCTTCTCAAGTAATAGAATCCTCCATCAGCTGGGCATTGACCAATCAAATGCCGCTTACGAAGTTACCAACCAATCACTGCAAACCGGTTAACCATGCCATATAGCACATGCAGTACAATCTCTGTGCTCATTAGCACTGAAGGTAAATAGTACCCACTACCTCGCATACGTAAATAACACTTTGTCGAACACTAACGGCAGCGAGGCTGCACATACTGATCACAACATAGATTACCAGGATGTCTTGTCTATGAATGATAATGATGAGCTCTCAGACATTGCAGAGGTTCGGATTGAGTCGTGAAAACTTACTTTTTGTTCTCTTTGAAAAGAATAAATGTGATTTTTTAAAATTTTATATAAAATTTAACATCATTATGTATAAAAAATGACTAATAACTCAGGCCCAATTACAGCCACGCTATTGCACATCCGGTAGAATAGTCGGACAGTCAGGCCATGAACAAAACATACTGTCATATGGAGCAGCAGCAGGGTAGCATGATTTCACCTCCACTATTAACCGAGACTACATGTATCAATATTGTGACTAGCTTCCCTAAATGCTGGGAGTTTTCCCCTCATGACGTTGTACAATTGTATGAGCTGAAAAATAGGCTGAAATTGGTAGGCAACACTGCTCTAAGCGTATAGGTTACATTTGGTGATACAGAGGAATGGTATTAGATCGTAAGTCTTTTGGTTCACAAGGCCACATCTTCCCAATTGCAGGATTATATATTTTTCAGAGCTGTTTCCACAGATGGATCAGGAAATATTCTTGATGTCCACTCCATAGTTTATACTCAGACTACGAGTGATTGCCTATTAAGATGCCTATTAAGACATTTTGAATGTCTACTGGGCCGGAGAGAACAGAGTTCCGCAGCCTCAAGTTGCTACAACTTCTGGCAGTAAAATTACTACCTTTTGCACACCTCATACCCATATCTGCCCTGGAAGCTGTCATGAAAGTCCTGAATCCGTTGTTGCATCTAGGTCAACCGGTTCCCTAACATCGCTGCGTGATAAAAGCATGTTCAGGAATTTCACAGTGTACCAGCTGCATTATGTACTCAGCCACATAAGGGTACGTTACTACCAGCAAATATCACATGATGTTATCTCAAGACATTGTTTTTGCATACATCAACTATTGCTAACCGACTGACAAAGTGAGGGTACCTAAGATAGAGGGGTACTGCGATGTAGAATGTGACAAACCAATTTCTGCAGCATATTGATCGAGATCGAGTTCTCCCCTGACCTGGCAACACTAGTGAGGTCTGACAGATTGTTCTCTCAATTACTTCCGTTCCCACAAGGTTTGGGTCTTCCTAACTGCGAACTATTTACTGACTATCATCAGCTGTTCTTTAAATATGTTACAGCCAGCAAGTATCGTCTATGGCACTCCCAAGCTTTATCGGCACATGTACACTGTGGTTGGTTAAGGAACGTGCAGTTCATTTCAACATTGCAGAGAACAGAAAGTAAGTTCTCACGTGTCAATTCGAACACCAGCAATGTCTGATAGCTCATTGTTATCATTCATAGACAAGACAATCTGGCAATCTATGCTGTGGTCAGTATCTGCAGCCTCGCCACCGTTACTGGTCGACACAATGTTCATTACCTATACCAGGTAGTGGGTATTATTTACCTTCAGCGATAATGAACGCAGCAACACTATCTTCTACGGTATAGCTGCCAGCGGTAAAATAGAGCAGTTAATAAGTTTGCAGTCATTTGTTGGCAACGCCGGCAATGGCATTTGATTGGTCGATGCCCAGCTGATGGAGAATTGTATCACTTGTTTACAATCTATCGGTTGAAGCCATGTCACCAGTCTATAGCCCCTCCTCACCACGCAGATGAGGTGATGGTGTCTGCCGGCGGCTGTCAGCTATAATCCAGAATTGGAGGCTGGCTTGGCAAAAACTTACGACACGCTCCCTGGTTCATATGTCATTCATAGTACATGATCGCATTCTCCTCTATTTAGATTTCTCCTTCCTTACGGGATAATCATACTATCATCATCAAATATCTTTTTTACAAGGTCAAAGTAAACTGTCAATTCGTTCATGCTAAAGTTTATGTGAAGTAAAAAGCAGTTGGCGCGCAAAAAGAGCATTTCTAGGTAAGATCCATAAACATGTATCCGAACTATTGTTGTCATGATTATTACAGCTCCGCTACGCTTTATTCTACTGCAGAAAGCCTCAAGAGATAGTAGTACAGCCACCAACCATTATGTGACTCACCGACGGGATGCCGTAGAATGAAATAAAGTATAATGCAATCTATTTTGTAGTATAAGAGTTGTTCCAAGTTTGGACAAAATAGTATTACCTTTGACCAGCTCATGTGTATGTTATAGACTCAACACAAATCTCAATCTTGTCGATTTTTGCGCACACTCTTGTGCACTCCCGCACCCGTTCGCGCTCATTCCCACACGCGCTGATGGACAAATATCGACGGGAGAATGAAAAAGGCCGAGATGCTCAGTCTATGTTGTAGTGGCTCAGCTAGAGTACATGTGACACAGCATGGCTACCAGCTGCATCATAGCTACCCTGTGCTATAGCTAGCTTTCTATGTAAACATCATGCTAGATATATATGTGTGTGCTATTTAGTCCAATAAATTAGTATCCATCTAGAACTCCAGCAGGTCACTTTGGTAACACTTCACATGTGATTCCCAATTCTAACATGGAGAGAGCGTAAAAATTCTGATTTTACAAACGGCTCCTCATACTATAAGAGCGCCTTGAGTACTGTAACGGAACGTATCGGAACGGTGCTGGCTTTTAATTTCCTGCTCAAATATATTCCTGATGTTCACTCCATAGTTCAGACTCAGACTACGAGTGATTGCAGATGATGGAAATTCCTACTTATCTGTTACAACGTTTTAAAAGTCTACTGGGCCAGAGAGAACAGTGTTCTGCAACCTCGAGTTGCTCCAACTTCTAGCAGTGAAACGATTACCTTTCACACACCACATATCCATATCTGCCCTGGAGGCTGTCTTGATGGTCCTGGATCTGTTGTTGCAACTAGGTCAACTGGTTCCCTAATATCCCTGCGTGACAAAAGCACAGGAACTTCTCAGTCAGCTAGCTGCATTATTTACTCAGCTACATAAGGGTAAGTTACTACCAGCAAATATCACATGATGTCACCTCAAGAATTTGTTTTTGCAAACTTCAACCATTGTTAACCAACTGATAAAGTGAGGGTACCTAAGATGAAAGAATACTGTAATATAGAATGTGACCAACGAGTTCCTGTAACAGATTGATCAGTTCGAGTTCTCTGCTGAACTGGCTACACCTGTAAGGCTTGACAGGTTGTTGTCTCAATTAAATTCGTTCTCACAAGACTTGAGCCTTCCTAACAGCAAACGATTTATTGATTAACACAGGCTTAACCCCCCTAACTGTAAATAATTTATTGACTAACATCGACTCTACTTTGATATACGTTACGGCCAACAAGTATCTCCTATCACGCTCTTAAGCATTATCGGCACATGTGCACTGTGACAGGCTTTGTTTAAGCAGCTTGCAGTTCATGTTGGCATTGCAGAGAACGGAAAGTAAGTTTTCACAACTCAAATTCAAACCTCCGCAATGTCTGACAGTATCTTGGTGAATAGTTGTCTGCTTTGGCTTCTATCCATGCTTTTAACTTTAAAATACCAATATTTTCTCTGGGGTGCTACACCACATCTCGGCCTACCACGCCAGCACTTTTATCAAACCCAGCTACATAAGGGTAGGCTAGTACCAGCAAATATCGCCTGATGTCATCTCAAGAATTTGTTTTTGCATACATCAACTATTGTTAACCAACTGATCAAGTGGGGGTACCTAAGATGAAGGAATGCTGTAACGTAGAACATGAAAAACCAGTTCCTGTAACAGTTCTCTGCTGACATGGCAACACCTGCAAGGCTTCACCAATTGTTCTCTCAATTACTTCCGTTCCCACAAGGCTTGAGCTCTCCTAACTGTGAAAGATTTATTGACTAACATCAGCTCTACCTGTTTTACTTCGCCCTGCATGCTTATCATAGGATTTCAAGTATGTCTAGACAAAAGGACAACCATGATATGAAATGCTTTCAAGAAGGCCGTATTCTGGATCTGATATGGCGAAGTGCTCTGATATTAGGAATCAAGAACCAACTAATTGTGCAGTTGCATTCTGGCTATTTCTTCTTTGGTTAGTGTCTATTTATATTTCTGGATGAATGAACAAGCACAGCATTTACCAAATTTGTGATTTTATGGTGCACAAAGTTCATCCATTACTAGTACGACGTCAGATCCAGAGTAGCAGTAAACAGCCATCATTGTTCCATCCCGACAGCCTTTTTCACTACGGGCTTGGTTGCCCAGACACTTGTTCATCATATGGAATGTTGCATTCTGTTCGTGATATGGTCATTCTCGCAGTAGTCTGACTCAACTGAGCTGTCTCAAATAATCTGCTACAACTATGAGGCATCAATGCTAGTTGTGAGAATAGGCGATAGTCAAAGGTAATAGCTTCTAAGACTTGATGAGACAGGAATTCAGCCATACTCGTTAGTGAGCCACATGGTCAGACTTTGGACCATTCCAAACTAGGTGAATAATTGTCTGCGTTGGCTTCCAGCCATACCTTCAACTTTAAAATGCCAAGATCTTCCCTGGAGTGCTGCATCAGACTCCAGCCTACCGTGTAAGCGCTTCCATCAAACACAGGCACGACACCAGACACTAAATATGGACACACAGGCACTGCCTATGTGTCCATATTTAGTGTCGTCTGGTCTGTAGGTACTCCACACACGCATACACACTGCTCAGATACTATACTATTAATAGTTCAGGGATGTTATGTATTAGTCACTCAGCTCCACTGCACTAACTAGTAGGCGCGCTAGTAGCATGCCGGTGGTAGGAGTTCCAGTATGTCAAGACAAAAGGACAACCATGATATGGAATGCTTGTCAAAGAGGCTGCATTCTTGATCTGATTAGGTAAAGCGGTCTAAATATCAAGAATTAAGAGACAATCAATTATGCAGTTGTACTCTTGTTATTTTCTCTTCTGTTTGTGTCTATTTTTACTTCTGAATGAATCCGTGCGCATGGCATTTACCATATTTGTGATTCTATGGTACTAAGTTCATCCATTACTAGCGCACTGTCAGATCCAAAGTAGCGGTAGACAGCCATCATGATTCTATCCCTATGGCATGTTTTGCCATCCGCTCGGTTGTCCAGACACTACTTCATCGTACAGAATGTTGCATTATGTTTGTGTTGTGGTCATCCTCGCAGCAGTCTGACACCGCTGAGCTGTCTCAAATAATCTGCTGCAACTATGAGGCATCAATGGCAGGAATAAGCAGCATCAACTTGCTACTGTTACCCACAGACTAAACTGGGATCTTGGTTGTCAACTAGTACAAATATTTTAGACCTAGTTGTGAGAATAGGCGATAGTCGAAGGCGATAGCTTCTAAGACTTGATGAGACAGGAATTAAACTTTTCTCAGGGGTGCTGTACCATACCCCAGCCTACCGTGTCAGCACTCCCATCAAGCACAGACACATCCATGCCAATATATCAGCTGGGAGAGCTGATCATAAGACTGTGGATATCCTCAAATCATGTTGTAAGGCATTATATTCTTGGTCAGTGAGGGAATGCAAATTGGCCGTTTGCGCCCGAAGACAAAAAATCCCGAAGCGAGGTATGAGATGTTGCATAAGTTAGATCAAATGAGCCTACTTAGGCCTCGTTTCCATTGGGAATGAACACAACGCAGTGACAGTGGGCTTGACTAACCACAGAAGGGGTAGAGTGTAATCACCTAGCTGGAACGCAACTGCAATGCTGTGGCTTCACCAGGCCCATTGCCAGTCATTGCTACTCAGCCACTCTGGAATTAAACTGATCTCTTTGCCAGACCGGTGTTCCTCAGTATTATTTATTAAGAGACATAAAAGTAGCTCAGCGTTCCATCGTGTGTCCATTACTGTTGCTCCACCATCTTCCATTGCCATTGTTTCCTGGTCTGGGGCGCTGCACTGCAAATACGGGTTAGCTTACGGAAGAACTAGTGTTCTGCACCTGTACCAGACCCCTATGGATCAACAGATACGGCCATACATAGTGCACCAATTATTCTGCCAGAACGCTTGTTCTGTTCCAATATAAGCTTGGTTGCATTGCTACAGTGCTACTTGGTGGGGACCTGCTAATCCACCATTGACTTCTACCAAAACAGAATACAGTACTGTAACGCACCTACGCACAGTGTTGCCAGCTCTACGATTTTCAGCGTAGTTATACGATGATTCGGCTTTTACAACCTTCAACCACAATGTTTAGAATTTCCAGTCATTTCTACGATGTTTACAATTTTGCCACTCAGCTAATGAGAAGAAGGTTGACTTTATGCGCAAAAACGATACTTCATCAGCTTCATGTAAAAGAACCTTGTCATTTGGGTATCTACAGCACACATTTAAGCCTTCATTAACAGTATCGAGGATGTTTGAATGGTAGATACAGTAGTGTAGGTGCACCTCATGGTATATTCTGACGTGTTAAAAGGGCCTGAAATGGCCTCTAAGAGCATCTGAGATGTCAAAATCTATGTGGGGAGACCTCTTGAGACCTTCCTATCACCTAAAAACAGTGATTGGATTTAGGTTTGGAAATCTCCACAATTTTGTCTCCGGGGGTTATCGACACTTCCTGTGTAGCTTATGGGCGTGTGAAAAGCAGCTTCAGAAAAATGGTTTGGATATGCTGTTTAGAGCTGCCGATGGCTCTAGCATCACCTATCTGGGATGCTCAGGAGCTGCAATTGCCACTCAAGTACAGTAGAAGTCTGAGTATGGTTTCCAACAGGGTGCTTTCATTGGTCCTGCCTGCAATATTTTTAAGGGTGTTGACTGTAGTATAGCAGTATAAAAAGCTGACATGAGCCACTGACCGTTGTTCTACCGGCAGCTGTTGAACGACCTGTGAGTATCAACTATCATGTTCTATAATATGCTACTCTGAATCTGGTTAGACTAGATTTCACTAAATACAGATACAGAGTATTGCGCAATCAGATAATGGTTACACGATCCTATCGCAGACTTCCTTCCATTAAGTACAAACTAATTCTCTTGTTTTTTTTCATTCTCCATTTGATTTTTGTGCATAAGGCCACATGTGCGCATAGACCCGCACATGTGCGCGCACTCCTGCATGTGCAGACGCACGCATACTGACGGAAGAATGAAAAAAGCCCTTCTCTTCACCTAGCATTGAACCGTCAGCATATTTTTTTCTTTGCATTATGATGATTTAATTGTTAGTTTTATTGACACCAAACATAGTAACATCTAAGAGATAATGTCTATATGTCACTTTCTGGCTGCTGAGTTTACGCTATCAAATAGTAAGCTCTCTCTTTTTATATAACGCTAACACAGCGACATAGTATACGTCTCCTATAATGAGAGCAGTTTATATTATGCAAGAAAAAAACAAAAATGGGGACTTAGAGAGAAGTCTTACAATGACTACCTCAACCACGAAGAGGTAATACTGAAGCCAGCCAACTTCCCTGTTCCAGTTTAAACTTGGCTATTTCTACACTTTGCAGAGTGAATTCATTGAGTACTGCAACCATCCATCATGATTCGAGCTGTGTTTGCACTCCTGGCAGTCGTCACGATTGGTAGGTACTTAACTGATTGTCATGCAATGGTTGCTGTCACTCTTAGATTCAACGTACTGTCCTCCGTTTGTAGCAAATACGCAGTATATGGGATGCTTTGAGGATAAGGGTAACAGCGATATGACAGGAGTCATTATCTATTTCATCGGGACAAACAAACTTCAAATCTGTAAAGAGTATTGCACGGACGAGGGTAATGTTATATAATCCATATTTACTAGGCATCAGCAGAGCCTCTCCCTGTGAGCTATCTTATCATCAAAGCTGTTATTGCAGGCTACAAGTATGCTGGCTTGCAGGATGGCGATCAATGCAACTGCGGTGACAGCTTTGGGAAATATGGAAAGGTTGATGACAAACAGTGCAATATGCCATGTCCTTCCGACAAGAGACAATCTTGTGGGGGGCCCCAGAGGAACTCTGTCTTCAAAACTAACTACGTTGGTGAGTGAAATGAAAACTTGTCGATGATGACAGATCGAGAAGCTTCATGTTATCACACTAACTTCTCCACAGCACATATCATTCATGAAGTATAGATTGTGGAGTAAACCTACCGGCAATATAACAGTTCCTGCATAAATAACAAATATAAGCATTCGATGTAATTTTCCATACCATAGAAATATGCTGTCTTAACTGCAGCAAAACTATACGAGCTGCTGACTAAAGTTAGGTTAATACCGGTGCAGCACTGGCGTCACACCGGCGTCACACTGGCGTCACACCGGCTTCTGACACTAGCAGCTTGTCAGTAGGACTTAAAAATCCCCAAAGGTTTGCCTTTGTGTGTAAATTGGGTGAAATTGATCGCCGATATTATCTGTTACTATCACTTGTAAACTTGACAGGATGCTGGAAGGATGGCGAGACTAGAAGTATGCCAGAGATGAGAAATCTGGGTTCTTGGGGATCAGTAGAGGCATGCATCAAGACTTGTGAGTCAAAAGGTAAGGAAGAAATGTGTAATACTCTAGACATCTCCCATCCGTTCTGTCTCACTATAGATCCTCGCCTGCTCTGCCCTAATTTGTTGAAACCCCCAAATTTGAGTCGGCATAAAAATCTAACATTTTGTGATTTCTGTAATTAAAAGACTCAGAGCATCCCAATTATGTAAGAATTTTTGCAAAATTCTGAGGCTAAATGGGCATTTTTTGGCTGGCATATAATGGTCATATCACATTTGCATATCATGTTCATACAGCAAAACACAGTAACTCCCATAGTCATCATATGATTTTTTATGATGAATTTAACTTGCTGTCCTATCGAGAACATCAATAGATGGCCACTGATCAAGTTTTTAATCACCAGGAATGTTGCATTTGACTTTGGCGGAGACTTACATAAACACCAAGATTTCTTAAAACGAACTTTAAGCGAGTCAGTGTGTTTTGACATATCAGAAAAATGTACTGAACCAGTAACTGGTTCAGTAAATTTTCGGTTTCTGCAAATATTTACCTTCTACTTACCTGCAGCTCAACTCCATATTTTTACTCCCAAACAGATTACAAGTTTGCTGGAGTTCAATCTGGCAATCTGTGTTTCTGTGGTCACGATTACGACACATACGGAGAAGTAGACAGATCTGAGTGCGACAAGCCTTGCACGAATAACAAACACCAAATGTGTGGTGGAGTATATAGGAACTCGGTATACAAGACCGGGGCATGCAAAAAGTGTTCTCCCGCACACATTTCAAGGTACGGTTAACTCTCGGTACAATCTACCTTTTATTGATCCATCTATTAAAACGGTTCTGAAAAATATATAATCCTGCCATTGAAAGCATGTGGCCTTGTGAACTGAAAGACCAAAACCAAACAACATTCCTCTGTGCCAGTATGCAATACACCAAATGTAACCTATACACTTAGAGCAGTGTTGCCAACGCTAAGATTTCAATCATAGACCTACAACTGTTCGAGCTTTTTAGGCAGCTAATTAACCACGTCAGGCCATGTAATTGTGGTCTGCGCGCACCACAGGCCTGCAGAAACTGACTGACTGTATTTGGCAAGCAGTATTATACTGAAATAAAGTGATTTTCAAGGGATTTTGTGGGTTTTTTAGGTGACTGAAATCTATGATATTTCGCACTTTGGGGTTGGTCACATGGCCTTAGAGGTATTGTAACTTCACAGGCTACTTCGTTTTACAGAAGAAATAACCATGTAGGCTACTTGTTTGGAATTTCAACCATTCCCATTGTAGGTATTCGGTTTATAGTTTAGAAGGTATGTCAGTGTTTCTAAGTCACCGCGGTCAATCTACTTAGCAATTACTTGGAGTGAATCTCTTAGTGTACTGAGTCTAAGTACTGCAATCTGGTGGTTTCCTCTCGTCCAAAAAAGATGTGAAACTGAGTTTATCCGGTCCTCATTGGAGGGAGCACTATTGGATTGGGATTGGAAACCAGACTGGTTTACACAGAGTGGTTGAGTTTTGTACTCAATATGCAATCCATCCCCTGAGTTCAAATCACTTTAAGGTGCGACTGTTTTAAGTGTGGAAAAATGAGGATCTCGTAATTCACGAACCTTACCGACATAAAAGTAAAAAATGCCACATCAAGTACTGGAGCTGCAGCAAGCGTAAGGTACCTGCAACGTCAGCAGTCATAAGGTCTCCAGATTCCCAGCCCGTTCTGCCGCGCTACCTGCCTGGCTTGAGGAGCTTTGAAGAAACAAAGCTGTAGCCATCTATGGTCAGTACAAGTGTACTTGATGATGCACTAGCGCGAGCACATCAGTCAAGCAATGTGAATGTGCAATTTGAGCCTCTTTTCTGGGTCATACAATAATGCAACGTCATGATGGGACAGCTCCCAGAATTCAGGAAAGCTCGCCACAATGTTGATTCATGAAGTATCGGTTATAGTAGAGGTGAAATTCTACTACCTTGCTGCTGTTCCGTTTAACGGTATGCTTTGTTTACGGCATGACTGTCAGAAAATTCTTTCGGATGTCCAATAACGTCACTATAATTCGGCCGAAGGGATTTCTCATTGTTGATACGTGAGGATATTAAATTTTATATACCATCTTCAGAATCACCCTTAACCTTTTCAAACTATTTTTGTAATGTTGATAGATGAAGTCATTACCAAATGGTGGCGATGCAATAGTGTTTTCTCTCTTCCTGCTGTTCCATTTAATGGGAGGCTTTGCTGATGGTCTGGCTGCAAGAGTAATATACTGGATTTGCTGTAGAATCACTGGAGTTTGGCTGGAGAGATTTCTCATTGTCGATAGTTCAAGATATTACATGATATACGTTTTCCCCAAAAATCGCACTGAATTTGAGAGATAAACTATTGAGAGAAAACGAACCGAAACAAGTTTTCACAATGTAATCCAAATCTTCGCAATGTCTGATAGCTCATTATTACCATCATAGACAAGACATCCTAGTAATCTACGCTGTTGTCAGCATGTGCAGCCTCGCTGCCGTTAGTGGTCGACACAATGCTTGTTACCAATGCCAGGTAGTGGGTGTTAGTTACCTTCAGTGCTAATGAGCACAGCAACGCTATTTCCTGTGGTATATCTGCCAGCAGTAAAATAGATTGGTTAATAAGTTTGCAGTCATTGGTTGGTAACGTCATCACCGGCATTTGATTGGGCGGTGCCCAGCTGATGGAGAGTTCTATCATTTGAGAAGCATCGTTTACACTGCATTGGTTGAAACCATATCACTAGTCTACAGCCGTTCCACAATATACAGATACAGTGATGGTGTCCACCGGCGACTGTCGGCTATAATCTTGAATAGGAGGTTAGCTTGGCAAAAACTTACAGCATACTCCTGGGTTCATATGTCATCGATAGTACATGATCGCATTCTCCTCTGCAATTTTGTTTTGGTTCGTTTTGGTTTTGGTTTGTTTTGTTTTGGACATGAACACAGTCTCGCAGAGATAATTTCTCTTACCGATATCTCAGGATCTAGAGGTCTGTTTACCATTCTGATTTCAGAATAAGAAAGGGCATAATTTCTATAGTCAAGAATAACAAGCAATAAAACCGTTAAAAATTTCGGTCTGGAAGACCATAGAGTGTAATACTAGTTTTACAGTGTTTTATTAACATGATCATAAAAATATACAACCAAAATTGAATGCAAAGCACATCCACGTGAGATGAACAGCTAAGGTGAATAGATCAATCTTTTTACAAGATTGTTTGAGAAGATTCTTGTTCCTAAGGAGATCTGTTAATAATATTAATTATGAATAGCTGCGCTTAACATGGGTAAAGGTTTTTGCATCTAAACTAGCTGCTCTCCTAAGTCCCCGACGTAGTCTCTGAAGGAATTGTGAATGGGAATTTAGGCTGAAATTCTCAGGAACATCTGGTTGTGTTCAGGAACTCCATAAATGACTCCCTCAGGGACTTCTCCAGGACTTCTCCAGGACTTCTCCAGGACTTCTCAAGAACCCCTGACCAACTTGAAAAGCCTTTTTACCATTTTCCTGGTTTAAATTAGTTCATTGTTGAGGAAGGGGAGAGTAAGTTTCTACTCATGACAGATATTAAGACAAACAGAAGCATGAAAACAAGGACTAATGCGCAATTAGCGATAATAAAATAGGGTTACATGATGGACAGGTTGTCTCATTACCCAGTAAAGGGAACCTGCCACTACAGACTAACTTCTAAGCGATAGAATTTATGAGCTGTGTTACTGCTCCAGTCTCCTTGACTGGCGCTGGCTGTCTGGGTGCTGGTAGAAATTCTGAGCTGGGTACCGATTTTCAAAGACATCATTTCGAGACATTGGTGTTGTGGTCACTTACACATGGATGTTCAGTCTAGATTCCATGTTGCAGTAAATCGTATCAACAAGAGGAGTTAAGTTGATCTCAGAACATCTCAGCTGTATGCACACAGTTACCGATAGAACATTATAATCAATGTCAAAGACATAACCGCTAGTCAAGTAAATAAACGGTTATGTCGACAGTCTGGACCCTGGGAGGATGGCGCCAGATGTTCACGAGGTGTAACGTCGTCGGTTCGAAGAGAAATAGAGACACAGGCAGAAGAAATTAGAGGCTGTGGCAGAGCATATACATGGCTTCATGGATAATCAGGGGGGGATGAAATAACTCTCAAAGCCATACCCATAACCAAGCTCTAACGCCATTAACAAAAGGCAATCGAGCTACAAAAACACCACAGATGGATGGCAACGAGCAACCCTCTAACGCCCGAAGACCAGCAGAAACAGGAGGACCAGCAGCCGCACCAGCAGCCAAACCAACAGCATCAGCAGCAGGAGAACCGCCAGGGGTAGCACCAGGAGCAACAACTGTCTGTCAACATAGAGCCCATCCTATTGCAGTCAGCACTAGCCGTTGCCGGAATACAGCGGAGACTCAACTGCCGACACTACGCCTCAGAACTTCATTGAAGATTACAAGTTGGCATGGGAAAGTTTTGGCACGACCAATGTTGTGGCCGCCCGAATGATAGGAAGATGCCTAACCGGACACGCCCAACAATACTAAAAGGAGATGGTGAAGGAGCGCTTCGACGTGAAGCCAGATTTCATCGGCCTGGGGAGTGCCTTGGATAAGCACTTCAAGACCTTAACGGATGGGAGACGGAGTAAGATATTGGCCTTCTACAATCGTAAGCAGATGTCTGGAGAATCCGTTGTGAAGTACATTGGAGCCCTGGAGAACCTTGCTCAATTGATCTACCCTGGTACTGATAATCCAATGCCGCCAAGCCAGTTTGTGGAGAGATTCCTACATGGGATGACATGCAGCAATGAGTGGTGGTACTGAATAAAGACTCGAGAACATCCAAATATGCCCTTAAAGGTCTGTCAAAGCAGAGGCACAAGAGGCGTTCCTGGCAGTATATCCCACCACGTGTAGGACTGTACTAGTCCTCAGAAGAATGGACTGCC